>Ga0207719_100239_pt1 | contig 41595 bp, 37 predicted proteins | sample A23P1SouthBayCA_2_FD_187279 | JGI IMG/M metagenome (GOLD analysis project Ga0207719, IMG submission 187279) | Aerobic enrichment media microbial communities from Eden Landing Ponds, California, USA - A23 P3 (3) (SPAdes) | ecosystem: Environmental > Aquatic > Marine > Unclassified | place... | reverse complement strand
ACCGAGCAGGTCGCAGTGACTCGGACGCTCCGACTGTCTAGTAACAACATAGGTGACCGCAAATCCGCAAGGACTCGTACGGTCACTGAATCCTGCCCAGTGCGGGTATCTGAACACCTCGTACAAGAGGACGAAGGACCCGTCAACGGCGGGGGTAACTATGACCCTCTTAAGGTAGCGTAGTACCTTGCCGCTTCAGTAGCGGCTTGCATGAATGGATCAACGAGAGCGTCACTGTCCCAACGCTGGGCCCGGTGAACTGTACGTTCCAGTGCGGAGTCTGGAGACCCCCAAGGGGAAGCGAAGACCCTATAGAGCTTTACTGCAGGCTGTCGCTGAGACGTGGTCGCTGATGTGCAGCATAGGTAGGAGACATTACACAGGTACCCGCGCTAGCGGGCCACCGAGTCACCAGTGAAATACTACCCGTTAGTGACTGCGACTCTCACTCCTGGCGGAGGACACCGGTAGCCGGGCAGTTTGACTGGGGCGGTACGCGCTCGAAAAGATATCGAGCGCGCCCAAAGATTTCCTCATCCGGGTCGGAAACCCGGAGAAGAGCGCAAGAGCAAACGGAAGTCTGACAGTGTCATTCCCAACGAGTGACGCTGACGCGAAAGCGTGGTCTAGCGAACCAACGAGGCTCCTGGATGGGGCCCGTTGATGACAGAAAAGCTACCTTAGGGATAACAGAGTCGTCACCCGCAAGAGCACATATCGACCGGGTGGCTTGCTACCTCGATGTCGGTTCCCTCCATCCTGCCTGTGCAGAAGCAGGCAAGGGTGAGGTTGTTCGCCTATTAAAGGAGGTCGTGAGCTGGGTTTAGACCGTCGTGAGACAGGTCGGCTGCTATCTATTGGGGGTGTATTGGTACTTGAGAGGAACGTTCGTATAGTACGAGAGGAACTACGAATGGGTGCCGCTGGTGTATCGGTTGTCCGAAAGGGCAGATGCCGAGCAGCCACGCACCGCAGGGTAAGAGCTGAACGCATCTAAGCTCGAAACCTACCTCAAAAAGAAGTACCGCCGAGGACACTCGTAGAAGACGAGTTCGATAGACTCGGGGTGTACGCACCGAGGCAACGAGGTGTGAGCCCGCGAGCACTAACAGTCCAAAGCCACACTCATACACGAGCATAGTGTCACGTGACTACCCAATCCGTGTCACAGTGGATGCCGTGATGGGGATCGAGACTACCAACAAGGTGACCCACGGTCGAACGGGTTCAGGCGGAAGCTGGATTGCGTGCGCAACAATGGTCGACTGTACGCATCAGAGATTCGACTGGCACACCGACACTAGGACGGGCCCGCGACACGGGTCCAGATGGTTCGAGTCCATCAGTCGGCATTAAGGCGGCCAGAGCGGCAGGGTGACACCCGTACCCATCCCGAACACGGAAGTTAAGCCTGCCAGCGTGCGAGGTAGTACTGGAGTGAGCGATCCTCTGGGAACACTGGCTCGCCGCCTCCACTCATATACCAAGAGCCCACGAGCACACGCTCGTGGGCTCTCTTCATTTCGAAGCATCGTTTCGAGCGTCGTCTCCGTAATTTATCCGCAACACACGCGCGCACATCCGTCTTTACAAACAGTTAATTCGGTTAAATCGGGCTGAATCGGGCGGAAGACGGCCTGAGCGAGTTCCTGCTTTATCCAAGAGGGGTCACAAGGGGCGAGTGCAATGATCCGCAGTAAGTCACTCACGATCGCCGTGGTCGTCGCCCTCATCGGGATGGCCGCAGTCCCGATGGCCGCGAGCGCGGCGACGGGACTCTCGGTCGACGTCGATCAGCGTCCCGAGACGGGCGACGCGGTCGTGACAGTAACGGAGAACGACACCGCCGTCGAGAACGCGACGGTCGAAGTGACCTCGAGTGCATCGTACGCCGGAAACGGGACGTACGAGACGGACGCGAACGGAACAGTCCTCCTGCCAAATCCGAACGAGACAGTCTCCGTTCAGATCGACGCGAGCGCCAACGGGACGAACGCGAGTAGCGACGTCGAACTCGTCCCGCTCGCCGACTCGCTCGACGTGACCGCGACGCAGGCCGCCGACGGCACTGCGACGGTGAGCGTCACGCAGTACGGCGACGTGATCGAGAACGCGACAGTCAACGTCTCGTCCGAGACGGCGTACGACGGAAACGGCACGTACACGACCGACGCCGATGGGGCCGTCGAGCTCCCGAACCCGAACGAGACGGTCTCGGTCCAGATCGACACACGCGCGAACGGCGTAACGGCTGCGACGCAGATCGAGCTCACGCCGGTCGAGGAGTCCCTGGACGTCACGATCGAGCAGGCGTCTGACGGAACGGCAACCGTGACCGTCACGCAGTACGACGACCCGGTCGCAAACGCGACCGTGGATGTCGCCGCTGAGCGAAACTACTCAGAGACGGGCACATACGCGACTGACGCGAACGGGACCGTGGCGCTCGACCAGCCCGAAGACACGCAGAACGTAACCGTCACCGCGACGGTGAACAATCTGAGCGCCGAAGCGGCCGCTGAACTCACCGGCTACGCGCAACTGGAAGTCGCCGCCGAGCAGAACGACGACGGCGTCCTCGTGACCGTCACGGACGGTGACGACGCCGTCTCGAACGCAACCGTCGCGATCGAGGCTGACGGCGATTACTCGGGGACGGGCACGTACGCGACCGACGACGCCGGCGAGGTCGCCCTCCCACTCCCACAGGAGAACGTCACGATCACCGTGACCGCCGCCGCCGATAACGAGACGGCCACGACGACGACCCAACTGACGGTCGAATTCGTCGAGCAGGGTCCGTTCGGCCAGGCAGTCGCCCAGTTCGTCGGCGCGCTCCAGTCGGCCGGCTTCGACGGCCCGCCGGGGCAGGCCATCTCCGACTTCGTGACGCAGAACAACCCGGGCAACGCTGACGACGCGCCCGGAAACAGCGGCGAAGCACCGGGGAACAGCGATGACGACGCAGACGACGAAAACGAAACTGAAGACGACGACGCCCCTGGTCGCTCTGGTGATGCCCAGGGCAACTCGGACGCGCGGGGGAACAACGCGGAAGACGGGCCAGGCCGTTCCGACGAGGCTCCCGGTCAGTCGGAGGACGCCCCCGGCCAAGCAGCTGACGACGATGAGAACGAGACCGACGACGAGAACGAATCGGCCCCGCGCGGTAACCCCGGAAACGGTAACGCAGCGGACGACCGCGAGCGTGGGGGTCCCGACGACGCCGGGGAAGACGACAGCGACGAGGCTGACGACGTTGAAGACGACGAATCCGAGGCGGATGATGCCGAAGAAGCTGACGACGACGCAGAAGAAGACGACAGCGACGATAGCGATGACGACGCGGAAGATGACGACGGAGACGACCAATCCGACAGCGCACCCGGCAACTCCGGGAACGCTCCCGGTCGGAACTGACGTGTTGTTCTGAACTCTGTCGGCGCGCTTTTTTCTGAGGCGGATCGCAAAATAGCGACAGCTGTGTACCGCAGACGACGATTGCGGCACATCTTCACGTAGTCGATCGTCTGACAGCGTGCGATCAGGTCTGTGATCAGTTGCAGACGCTCTTATACCGCCAGTTGCAGAACGCTCCTCTCGATGCACTCAGTTCGTCAGTCGTCGACGACCGGACCACCGCGTCAGGAACGATCAGTCGGTTGTATCGTGTGGTACCGTGCGAGTGTCTGTCGGGAGACACCCGAACGCGCTGCAACGACTTCGATATCGACATCGAACCGTCGGGCGGCGGCAGCAGCGCCGATGCGGACGAACTCTGCGTGTGTCGCGTCGGTGCCGGGTGACCACGCGCCGACGTCGATTCCGTCCGCACGCGTGGCGTCGAGGGCACGGATGGCGACGGTGCTCACCAAGGCTGCATCGAACGGATTCTCGTACTGCGACGTGTCCCCGCGCGGTTTCGTCTCGTCTGAGGGGTCGCCGTCGCAGTCGCCGCCGATCTCGTCGCGCCCGCGGGCGCGTTCGAGGACGCCGGCGAGCGCGAAGTACTGGCGGGCATCCGCCTCGTCGACGAGCGCGCGTTCGAGCGCGGCATCGACGACAGCGTCGAGTGCGTCGCTCACGTCTCGACGACGGACCCCCGGAACGCGGCGTCGACGACGGTTCCGTCGGGACGAAGCGTCACGCGCCCCAGCGTGACCGTCTCGCCCGTCTCGGCGTCCGCCGCGAGTCGGCGCAGCGTCGCCTCCCGATCGAGTCGCTCCCAGACGGCCTGCTCGACGAGTCGCTGGAACTCCTCGGGGTCCGTCCAGCCCGAATCGATGTCCGACGGCACGTGGACGACGAACTGAAACTCCGCCTCCGTGACGTGAATCCCGACTCCGAAGGTGTCGCCGTCGTCCTCCGTCTCGCTCATACCCACGTGTCGGGGCGCGCGAGTCAAATACTCCCCGGTGAACGCTGTCGGAGTGGGTGTGCAAACCGCGACTGAGACGTGTCATCACATCCCGCTGACAGCGACGGATAGGACGGCTTTTGACCGACGAGACACTGCCGAAATCCAATGAGCTACAAGATCGGACTCGTCGGCAAACCGTCCGTCGGCAAGTCCTCTTTTTTCAATGCGGCGACGATGAACGACGTTCCGGAGGGCGCCTATCCCTTCACGACGATCGACCCTTCAGTCGGTGAGGCGTACGTTCGAGTCGAGTGCGCCGCCCCCGAATTCGACGAGAGCTGTACGCCCTCGGTCGGTTTCTGTGAGGAGGGGACGCGGTTCGTCCCGGTAAAGCTCGTCGACGTGGCTGGCTTGATTCCCGGCGCTCACGAGGGGAAGGGCCTCGGCAATCAGTTCCTGACTGACCTGAACGAGGCGGACGTGCTCGTGCACGTCGTCGACTTCTCCGGTGAGACCGACCTCGAAGGCGAGCCGACCGAGGGTCACGACCCCCGAGACGACATCGACTTCCTCGAAAACGAGCTCGATATGTGGTATCTCGACATCTTAGAGAAGGGGCTCGAACGGTACCGATCGGGGTACCACGGCGAGGAGAAGAACGTCGAGGAAGACCTCGCAGAGCAGATGTCGGCGTTCAAGACGAACAAAGACGAGATCAAACAGGTTTTGTTGGCGACAGATGCGGGTCTCGATCCCAGCGAGTGGGACGAGGCGACGAAAGAGCGGGTCGCCCGTGAGATCCGCAAGCGGACAAAGCCGATCGTCATCGCGGCGAACAAGATGGACAAGCCCGCCGCACAGGAACATTTCGACGACGTGACCGCCGACTCCGACTACGAACACCTCACGTTCGTTCCCACGAGTGCGCACGCGGAGAAGGCGCTCAAGCAGGCCGAAGAGGCGGGCGTAGTCGACTATCAGCCCGGGGCGTCGAGTTTCGAGATCGTCGGCGACCCCTCCGAGGAGCAGGCGGCCGGCCTCGAACAGATCCGCGAGTACGTCGAGGCGTTCGGCGGCACGGGCGTCCAAGACGTCCTCGAATCGGCGCTGTTCGACGTGATGGGCGCGATCGCGATCTTCCCCGGCAGCGCGAACGGCCGTGCCGACTCACAAGGCGTCTTCCGGGATTGCTTCATCCTTCCCGAAGATTCGACGACCGAGGACTTCGCGTACCACCTCCACTCGGACATCGGTGACGGTCTCCTGCACGGGATCGACTGCCGATCGAACCGGCAGGTCGGCTCTGATCACGAACTCGAACACCGCGACGTGGTCGAGATCGTCACGACGAACTAGCCGCCGTCTGCGGGGTTCGGCGCTCCCGGTCAGCGTTATTCACTGACGAACGCTGTCTTGGCGTGTTGGTTTGCGCGACACAGACGCCACGTGCAGCTACATCCTCCCAACACTCAACCGACCCCGGAGCGAAATCGCCGACGATGTCCTCGCCAACAGAACAGTCGCTCAGTTCGTTCCTCGACGAGGTCGCGTCCGAGCGAGTCGCACCCGCCGGTGGCACCGCGATCGCGTCGACCGGAGCGATGGGTGCTGCACTCTGTGAGATGGTTTGTATACACACGCTCGCTGCTCGCGACGCCGACTCGGACACGTCGTCGCTGCCCGCACTCCGTTCGGATCTCGAACGGCAGCGCCGCTCGCTACTCGCACTCGCTGCGCAGGACGCTGCGGTGGTCGACGAACTGTTCGGCGGGGACGGCGAGGGACCGTCCGAACGCCTCTCGAAGCGTGCCGTGGGGATCCCGCTTGCCGTCGCGGAGTCCTGCTTGCGCGTCCTGGAAGTCGCAGAGCGGGTGATCGAACTGGGAAGCGGTGGCGTCGTCGCCGACGCTCGGATCGGCGCGTCGCTCGCTGCTGCGGCACTCCGAGCGGCGCTGTGGATGGTCCGTGGCAACCTCGACATACTCTCGGGTCCGTCGTTCGCGGCCAACATTGCGGACCGCGCCGACGCAATCGAACGCGCCGCGGCGGACGTCGCAGACCCGTTCGACACGTAGCGCGACTGATGGGCGAGGACACGCGCACAACTAAGAGGATCGGGTCCGGAATGTCCACCTATGGCCGCCCCGACTCGGGTCCTTCACGTGGACGACGACCCGCAGTTTGCCGACCTCACTGCGACCTTTCTCGAACGTCAGAACTCCTCTCTCGCCGTTCTGACAGAGTCAACTGCGGCGGCCGCACTTCAGCGACTCCGCGCAGACGACGTCGATTGTATCGTCTCCGATCACGACCTCGCGGACACGACCGGCATCGAATTTCTCGAATCCGTTCGGGAAGAGTATCCAGACTTGCCGTTCATTCTTTTCACCGGCAAGGGGTCCGAGGAAGTGGCAAGCCGGGCGATCTCGGCTGGCGTCACCGACTACCTGCAGAAGGAGGTCGGGACCGATCAGTACGCTATCCTCGCGAATCGGATCGAGAACGCCGTCGAGCGGTCCCGATCGGTGCGGGCGGCGAGGCGCCGCAAGCGACGGCTCGAAACCCTCGTCAGCAACCTTCCGGGGATCGTCTACCGAACGCGAAACGAACCCGGGTGGCCGATGGAGTCCGTCGACGGCGAGTGCGAGTCACTCGTCGGGTACGCCGCGGACGAACTCGAATTCGGAGATGTAGCGTGGGGCGAAGACGTGCTTCACCCGGCAGACCGAGAGGAGACCTGGGCCGTCGTTCAGCGAGCGATCGAGCGCGAGGAACCGTTCGAGTGCACCTATCGAGTCGTCACCGCAGACGGGACCATCAAATGGGTATGGGAGCGGGGACGCGTCGTCGATGTAGGCAAGGAACAGTCGACAGATTCTGACGAAGCCGATTCGACGGCGCCTCGCGTTCTCGAAGGGTTCATAACCGACGTCACTGAGTCACGAGCGCACGAGCAGGCGCTAGAACGCAACGAGCGCCGATTCGAGGCGGTGTTTAACGACCCGAACCTCCTCGTCGCGCTTCTCGATCCCGATGGGACCGTACTGGACGTCAATCAAACGGCGCTGCAGTACGTCGATTTGACTCGGAGCGAGATTGTCGGTGAGGCGTTCGAATCGACACCGTGGTGGGCCGACGGACTGCAGGACGACGTCGAACGCTGGGTCGATGCGGCCGCCGCGGGGGAGTACGTCGAATACGAGGCCACGCATCCGACGAGCGACGACGAGCCGATCGCCGTCGAAGGCGTGTTCCGCCCCGTCAGAGACGAGGCGGGAGCCGTGACCGCGCTCGTTGTCTCCGCCCGGGACGTCACCGAGCGGCGGAAACGCGAACGCGAATTACAACGGCAGAACGACCGGCTCGGAGAGTTCGCGGGGTTCGTCTCGCACGACTTTCAGAGCCCGCTCTCGACGGCCCGTGGGCGACTGGGACTGGCGCTCGAAACCGGCGATCTCGACCACGTCGAAACGGCGCTCGACGCCGTCGAACGTATCGACGAACTCCGAACGGACCTCGCGAGCACGCTCCGAAGCGGAGAGATCGTCGCCGAACGGGAGCGTATCGTCGTCGGCGACGTCATCGAACGGGTGTGGGCGACGGCCGACCCGGGAGCGGAGGCGTCGTTCTCCGTCGCTGGACCGACAAACATCGAAGCGGACCCGGACGCGTTCCACCGACTGATCGAGAACCTCGTCCGCAACTCCGTCGAACACGGCGGCCCGAATGCCAAGGTCCGTGTCGGACGCCTCGACGGTGAGGACGGATTCTACTACGAGGACGACGGACCGGGGCTCGACCCGGCAGTCCGCGAGAAGATCTTCCTCCCCGGATTCTCGACGAAAGCGTCCCGAGACGGCACCGGAATGGGGATGGCGAGCGTCCGACAGACCGTCCTGGCTCACGGCTGGGAGATCGACGCCGGCGACGCCGAGACGCTCGACGGAGCCCGATTCGAGATCCGAACTGGGTGAGGTGACCGTCGGGGTCCCCAATCTATCCCCCGAGAGTTCCGGCAGTCGTCTCCCCCCGTTAGTCCTTTAATTCCTGCCGTCGCTGAACCGGAGCCGATAGTCGTAGTAGACGTCGTCATACCGCAGGATCTGTCGTCCCGAATCGTCGACGCCGGCGTCTTTGCTGATGCTCCCGTCCAGATAGGCCCGTTTGTGCATCGCGCGCAGTACGTCCCGATACGCGTCCGAGTAGGGGTGCGATTCACCATATTCGCCCTGTCGTGCGGTTTCGAGCACGTCGCGTGCGGCGGTCGACAGATCGTCTCGGGTGAATTGGGCGTCGACGAATCTGGCGCGCAGGATCGCTTCCATCTCCGCTGGTGATTCGGCGACGCGTTCGACGGTCGCCCGATAGACGGGCTCGTAGAACTGCTCGCGAGAGACGCCGACCCGATACCGGCGACCTCGGTAGCGGACGTGTGTCGGCGCGTCCGACCCCAACAGCGCGCTTTCTTTGCGCTGATCGTCGTCGCGGTAGACGTAGCCGCCGCGTTGGACTAGCCCCCACGGAGCCCCGCCGACGTTTCCTCGGGCTCGTGCACCCATCTGTGCGACACGGACCGCCGTGGCGTCGACGTCGGGTAGCTCGGACGCCGTCACCGTCGAATCGGAGTCGTTCTCGCTCTGTGTGTCCGTTTCGCTCGTGGCTTCCGAGAGCCGGAGTACCGGATGCGTCGTTTCGACCTCGTCGACGACGACAGAACCGAGTCGGTAGTACGTTCCATCGCGTTCGGTGTACACGGGAGTCTCGTGACTCGACGCGAACGGCTTTCGGTACTGCGTCGTGTACGATCCACCGTCGAGAACGGTCTGGAACGCCGCGTCGTCGCGATCGGATCTCGTCTCCGAGAGGTCGATCACGAACGCCTCGCGGAGTGAGGCGCCGTCGCGAGAGAGCGTGAGCCTGAGCGTTCGCTTCTGGTCGTCGCTGGATCGATCGAGTGCGCTGAGACAGCCGGCGGTGCCGACAAGCGTCGACGCTGCGACCGTCCCGAGAAACTGACGTCTGGAGGGCTGGAAGGCAGTCATTGGGGATACGTGTCATTCGGTCCCACCGATAGAAAAATCCCGGCGAGACGGCGTCGAGCGGACCGGATCTGCAGACGGTGGACCTAGTTACCGTTCCGGTTCGACCGGCGTCTTGACTACCGTGACCGGCATCTCGGCGAGTCTGAGAACGCGGTCGGTGACGCTCCCGAGGAGGCTCCGGTACTCGTCGGGCCGGCGGCGCGTTCCCATCACGACGACGTCGACGCCGGCGTCGCGGGCAAACTCAACGATCGTTTCTGGTGGCTGGCCGTGCTGGATGTGCCCTTCGACGTCGACACCTCGGGCTTCCGCGTTTTCGACGACTGCGGCGACGGCGTCTTCGCCGACCTCTTCGAGGCCGTGCTCCGGCCCCTCGCGTTCGTCGACGTACTCGTCGCCGCTGTAGGCGTCGTACACGTCGCTATCGACGACGAACAGGACGTGCAGCGTCGCGCCGTGCTGTGCCGCTAGGTCGATCGCGTGGTCGACTGCTCGATCCGACGCCACTTCGCCGCCCGTCGCCAGCAGTATCTGCTCGTACATACTCACGGAGTACGTCATCCGACGTAAAAAATGTCGATGGTGGAACGAATTTTACGGGACCAGACATACGACACTTGTGTCGGTTGTGCACACCTACCAATGTATATGAAGCGCGATTATGAGAAACAAATTTAAGTTTATTTCACGAAATAACTCACTGTTCAGGATTTGACCTCTTCTTTGAATGGTTGTGCTCCCGGATACGAGCGGACCTCAAATTCTATTTTTATTAGTACCAAACTATATAGGAGTTTGTTTTAACGTTAAACCTAATTATCTTCTGTTTTTAATGCCGGCTCGGGAACAGTACGGAAACCGTACTGAGCCGGCACACGATGCGTCGGAAGGAAGGTTTTTGTACGATGGTGACTCTATCGACATCGTGTTACGTGGTAAGCAGTAACGGTCATAATCATTCGACCGTGTCACGTGTTCAAACTCCGTGCGGAACTCCACCGGTGTGGTCTCGGTGACGTCCTCGCTTTGCGGCTGCCGGAAACGCATCACGGGACACTGCGGTAACAGACAACGTAAATGATCGAAAATGAACGCGGCGACGGCGAACGAGCGACGGCGGACCGAACGGTCTCCCGCGCGCACGACGAGGTGAATCTATAATGGATGGACGAGTCACCATATCTGGACTAGAGAAAGTATACGGCCAAGGCGCAGAGCGAACGAAAGCGATCGAAGACCTCAACTTCGAGGTCGACGGCGGCGAATTCGTCAGCGTCGTCGGACCGAGCGGTTGCGGAAAGAGTACCCTTCTGTATCTCATCGCTGGCTTTCTGGACGCTACCGAGGGAACGATTTCGGTCGACGGCGACCCGATCAACGGACCGGGCACGGACCGCGGCGTCGTGTTCCAGGATTACGCGCTATTCCCCTGGCGGACCGTCTACGAGAACGTCACGTACGGACTCGAAGAAGACGGTGTTCCGAAAGACGAACGTCAGAACATCGCCCAGAAGTACATCGATATGGTCGATCTCGACGGGTTCGAGGACAAGTATCCGAAAGAGCTGTCGGGTGGGATGAAACAGCGCGTCGGCATCGCCCGTACGCTGGCGTACGAGCCGAAGATCCTCCTGATGGACGAGCCGTTCGGCGCGCTCGACCAGCCGCTTCGGGAATCGCTGCAGGACCAGCTGCTGGACATCTGGAGCGACCTCGGGAAGACCGCCCTGTTCATCACGCACGACGTCGAGGAGGCGGTGTACCTCTCCGAGCGTGTGCTGATTATGACGCGACACCCGGGGACGAAAAAGACCGTCGCCGAGATCGATCTGGACCGCTCAGGATCGCGTGAAGAGATCGTCACGTCGGACGACTTCGCTCACTTCAAGAACGACGTCTGGAAGTCGCTCCACGAGGAGACGCAAACAGAGGTGACACTGTAACCGTGCGATACGCGACGTCGCGAAGCATCGAGGTGCTTCCGACCCCGGTTCAGGGTGTCGTCAACACGATTATCGACTGGATTCCGCTCGGCATCGTGGTCCTCGTCTGGGAACTGGTGAGTGGCGGGATCGTTGCGACCGACGTTCTCCCCGCTCCGGCGACCGTCGGAGCCGAAATCGTGGAACTCTTCGTCTCCGGCGAGGTGTTCTCTCACCTGTTTATTTCGCTGTTCCGCGTCGGCGTCGGACTCGGATTGAGCATTCTCGTCGGGGTCCTCCTCGGTGTCGGGATGGCTAGGTCCGATCCAGTCGAGAACTTCTTCGACATCTTCCTCTCGATGACGTATCCGATCCCCAAGACCGCGCTCGTCCCCCTCGCCATCCTTTGGCTCGGGGTCGGGACGAAGACGGCGATCCTCATCGTCTTCCTCGCGTGTCTGCTCCCGATCGTGCTGAACGCCTACAACGCCGCCGAGAACGTCGACCAGAACCTCGTCTGGGCGGCCCAGATGATGGGGACCGACGAACGGTCGATCCTCTATAAGATCGTCTTCCCCGCGACGATCCCCGAGATTATGACTGGGGTCCGCCAGGCGGTGCCGATCGCTTTCATCGCGCTCGTGAGCGCTGAACTCATCGCCTCGAACGCCGGGATGGGTTATCTGATCCTCACCTCGGGACAGATCGGGAACTACCCGACGATGTTCGCGAACATCGTCATCATCTCGGCGGTCGCGTTCGTGGCCGTCCGTGCCTTCGAGGAGGCGCGTGGGAGGTTGTTAGTATGGACGTAACCGCCGACGCAAACCGCGGATTGGATCTCTCTCGGTTCGTCGAGATCGGCAAGTCAGTGTACTCGCTCGTTATCTTACTCGTGCTCTGGGAGGTCGTCGGGCAACTCGGCTTGATCCATTATTACTTCCTCCCGCCGCTGTCGGACATCCTCATCCGCTTCGCCGAACTCACGCTGAGCGGCGAGATGCTGTTCAACGCGTACCTGACGCTGCAGCGAGCGCTCATCGGCCTCGCCATCGCGTCGGTGCTCGGCGTGATCGTCGGCGTCCTCTCGGCGCGTAACGACATCGTCGATTGGTTCTTCGATCCGATCATCAAGATCGGCTACCCGGTGCCGATCATCTCGCTCATCCCGGTGTTTATGCTCTGGTTCGGCATCGGCGACATCTCGAAGATCATTATGGTCGCCGTCGGGACGTTCTGGCCCGTCGCCGTCAACGCCCGCGAGAGCACCCGACAGGTCGAGACCAACCTCATCTGGTCGGCACAAATGATGGGCACGAGCGATCGGCGACTCCTCTGGCGCGTCGTGATGCCCGCAGCGCTGCCGGGGATCCTGACCGGGTTCCAGATCGCGATGCCGCTCTCGCTGATCATCACGTTCGTCTTCGAGATGGTGGCCGGCGGTGGCGGTCTCGGGGCCCTAGAGATCCAGGGCGTCCGGTCGTTCGAGTCCGCGCAGGTGTACGCGGCGATCATCGCGATTATGCTCATCGGCATCGGCCTCGACCGTATTCTTCGGTTCGCTCGCGGTCGACTCCTGCACTGGACCTGAACTTCGGCACCGCTTTTTTCGATTCCAGTTCGTCCGTGAGAACTCGTTACTAGACGGTTCGCGGCCGTTTGGCTCCGCGCTAGCGCAAAAATCTAAATGGTTGTCCATCAAAAATAGACTGTATGTCAGAGATAGCCACACACGATCACGCTGCAGCGGGCAGACGCTCGGCGGGGCGGGCCACTGTACCCAGTATCGTTCACGCGGAGGGAATACAATGATCGACGCGGCCCAAGAACGGATCATCGACTGCGATTGGCACTATCAGGACTCCTTCAAAGAGGTCGCGGCGTATATGCCCGAACCGTGGCGCACGAAGTACAAACACAGCAACTGGGACGACGCGGGCGTGAAGCAAAACCTCAGTTCGTTCTTCCCGACGTCGACGGGCGACAGACAGAACTACGGGAAAGTCGTCCGCGAGCACTCGAACTACCCCGACGAACCCGAAGAACCCGAACGCGTCAGAGAGGGAATGGACTTTCTCGACATCGACGTGTCGCTGCAGATCTCACACCTCATCCTCGCGATGGGCGGCGTCAACGGCGACGACAAGCGCGTCCAGGCGTTCACGCAGGGCTACGTCGAGTATATGCTCGAAGAAGTGCTCGACCCCGACGACGGCGTCTACGGACTCGCACCGATGCCGTACGGCGACGTCGAGGCCTCTCTCGACATTCTCGACCGAATCGAGGACGAGGAAGCCTACGTGGGTGCGTGCTTCGTCACTGCGGGTGCGAGCCCACCGCTCGGGAACCGCAAGTACGACCCGATCTACGAGCGCTGTGAGGATCTCGATCTCCCGGTCGTATATCACACCGGTGGCTCCGGACTCGACGAGTACGTCCGCGCGGGCTATCAGGAGATGATCGAGACGCACACGCTCGGGTTCCTCGAATCCAATATGTCCCAGATCGTCAGCGTCGCCTGCCAAGGAATCCCCGAGAAGTACCCCGACCTCGACATCGTGTTTATGGAGTCCGGCGTGACGTACATTCCGGGACTCGTCAGTCGTCTCGACGAGGAGTACCTCAAGCGCCCCGAGGAAGCGCCGCTGCTCGATACGCGCCCCAGCGAGTACATCACGGACTTCTACTTCGGCACACAACCGCTCGAAATCTCCGCGCGGAACGAACTGCTCGAACTCTGCTTCGATATGATCGGGACCGACCGACTCCTGTACGCCTCCGATTACCCCCACTGGGACTTCGATAGCCCGTCCATCATCAACGATCTCCCGATGCTCGACGACGACGACCGGCGGGCGATTCTGGCTGGCAACGCCGAGGGGGTGTTCGGACTATGAGCGACGGCCTCGTCGAAGTCGGACCTGTGACCGAGTTCGAGGACGGCGACCACGCTATCGTCGAGGTCGGCCGCGCGGAAGTCGGCGTCGTCCGCGCCGACGGGGAGTTCTACGCGCTCAGGAATCAGTGTCCGCACGACGGCGGCCCTGTCTGCAAGGGCACCGTCCAGCGCGAACTCCTCGGCGAATTTACTGGCACGGGCGAACGCGTCGAGCAGTACTACGGCGAGGAGTGCATCATCTCCTGCCCCTGGCACGGCTGGTCGTTCGAGTTGGAGACGGGGGCGCATATCGGTGACGAGCGCATCCAACTCCCGATGTACGACGTCGTCGTCGAGGACGGGACCGTCTACGTCGACACCGGCGAATGAGCCGTGCGGGGCAATCTACTTGTATTTCAGCGGTGAGGTGAGCGTATGCACGTCGCGATCATCGGCGGCGCGAGCACCATCGGATCGACCGTCGCCTACACGCTCGCCGGCCTAGCACCGACCGTCGACGTCTCGCTCGTCGACATCGACGAAGGGGCGGCCTGGGCGCACGCGACCGACGTCTCCCACGCGGGCTATCACTTCGCGAACGCCCCGGGGGCGTCCGAGCGGTACGACCCGGACTCCGTGGGGACGATCGACTCTGCGACGCCCGAGGAGTTGCCCGCGCTCGATCCCGACCTCCTGCTTTTCAACGCCGCCGCCCCCCAACCCGAAGACGCCACCGATCGCGGGGCGCGCGAGGCCGAACTGGAGCGCAACCGAAAGATCGTCGAGGACGTCGCGGAGGGCCTCACCGAACTGGATCCGACGCCACTCCTCGTCGTCACGAACCCGATCGACCGCCTCGTCTATCACTTCTACTCGCTCTTGGAGTGGCCCCGGCACTGCTTCCTCGGCTACTCGCTCTCAGAGACGGCGCGGGCCGCGGACGCCCTCGCCGAGGGTCTCGGCGTTCACCGAAACGACGTCTACTGTCCGATGATGGGCGAGCACGGAGAGAACGTGGTGCCCGTCTTCTCGCGGGCCCGTGTCGCTGGCGAACCAGTCGAGATCTCCGCCGACGAGCGCGCGGACGTCCGCGAGTACGTGCGTGAGGTCCCCTTCGAGATCGCGAAGGAACGCGGTGTCGACGAGACTTCCCGCTGGGTCACGAGCGCCGGGGTCACCCGCGTGGTTCGTACGATGCTGGCCGCAGACGAACAAGCTACGCTCGATAGCGACGAAACCGACTCCTTCTGTCTATCGACGCCGCTCGCAGGCGAGTACGGGTTCGAGGACGTCGCGCTCAGCGTCCCGGTCGATCTCGACACTAACGGCGTCGCAGCGATCCACGAGTGGGAACTCACCGACGAAGAAACCGAACAGCTCACCGACGCGTACGACGCCGTCCGTGCGGACCTCGCGTAGGATTCTCTTCTGGCCTGCTTGCTCGCCACGAAATAGAAAACCCGCCAACCGGTGGGCCGGTCACGCGGGCGTCGTCGGTCAGCGTACTGCCGACCGCCGAAATGGCGTGACCGAGCTAAACGGCGTCCGGTCGAATGCGTCGACCGCGACTGGGGTGGTGTAGTGACGAGGTGATAGTGCGTTCGCTGTGTGGATATGGGGCATCGGCGTCGCTAGGCCGCTGGGTTCCTCTGTCGGTGGGGCCTCTCGAACGTCCTGCGAGCACGTGCCACGAGTGCCTCTGACCTCCGGTTTCGTGGATCCCCGTGCGATCCTTCTGTCCCATATTACAAAACGTTTGCCCTGGTGTCGTTCTGCTAATCGGAACGGACGCCTCTGGAGTTGCGTTAGTTCGACGGGACGAACTCGTTGGTCGCGTACTCGCCCACGTCGAAGCTCTCTTCGACGAAGCCGAGGTCGACCAGTTCGTCGATCGCGAACTGGAGCCGTTCGATGTCGATCCCGATGTCCTGTCGGTAGTAGTCCTGGTTCGTGAGGAAGAACCCGTCGACAAGCGACTCGGGAAGCTCGAAGTGTTCGGCCGCCAGCGAGACGACTTCCGAGCGGTTGTCGTAGCAGTAGTTGACGAGTTCGTCGAGGTCTTCGCCCCACGCGCCGATCGCGTCGGACTTCTGATCGATGGAGTTGTTCGACGCGACCGTGTACGCGAACGGGTACGCTTCGTCCCAGAGATCCTGACTGCGGTAGACCTCGGTGAACCCTTCAGCGCGGGCCGACACCGCGAACAGGGCGGGGAAGATCCCCGCGTCGATCCGGCCGTCGTTGATCGCCGAGACGAACGTCGGGAACGGCAGTTCGACGATCTGCGCGTCGCTCCCGAAGCTCAGATCTGCCTGCCGGATCCCCTTTTCGAGAATCGCGTGCGTCCCCGTCCCCTGTGCGTTGACGCCGACGTTCTTCCCTTCGAGGTCGGCGATCTCGGTGATGTCGGAGTCCGGCCCCGAGAAGATAGTGAACCCGTACCATTCGGGGTGGGCGTCCCAGAAGTCAGTCGAGATCATCGTGATGTTGCCCGGAACGGCTTCCTGGCGGACTGCGGAGGCGTAGCTCACCGTAGTCAAGAGGGCCATATCCACTTCGCCAGCCGCCATCGAGTTCAGCGAGTCGGGCGTACTCTCGTTACGCGTCACGCTGAGTTCGTACTCCGAACCTAGATTCGTGAGTTCATCTTGAATCTCCGGAATCGCGAAGAGCGAACCCAGGTTCTCGACCGGGACGGTAAAGGCGAGTCCCAGCTCGGGGGTGCCGCCGCCGCCCGTGATACCGGAACAGCCAGCGAGCCCCGCTAATCCAATAGTACCAGCCGCCGCACCGGACTTCAGGAACGACCGGCGCCGAATGTTATCGAATGCCATCATCGAATGGGATAGATACGGGAGTATATAAAATCACCTGTCTCCTTGGAGGCAATACAATCGTCATACTGCGGCCAGACGCACTACTCTGTTTCGGCGCTAGCGTACACGCTCTACTGACGACCGCTCGCCGTCCCGTAAACTCGAACGGGACTGCCCCAGTACGGCGGAGCGTCCCGTCACCGCGAACGCGGTGGCGGCCTCTGTTCACCTCACTCCTGCGACATCACCGTCACGACGGGCCGGTCCGCCTCCAGGAGGATCGACTGGGTCTTGCTCCCGAAGACGGCCTTACCGACCGGGGTTCGCTGTCGCCCGCCGATGACGAGATACTTCGCGTTTCGTCTGTCGGCCTCAGCCAGGATTTCCTCGACCGGTTCGCCCACGCGCCCTTTCAGGATCGTATTGGACGGGTCGTCGAGTGTGCCACGGACGACGTCGCGTGCGACACCGGTGGCGTGGCGTTCGCCGTCGTCGACGGTGTACTCCTCGGTCTCCTCGTGGGGGTGCTGGTCGGCGCCGCCGTACGAGGCTGGCGTCGTGATCGTCCGCGACGAGCCGCCGCTGGCGGCGCTTCGGAACTCCTCGAACACGTCCTGCGGCATTACGTGCAGTACCACGTGCTCGACGTCGAACGCCTCGGCCAACTCAGCACCGCGTTCGACGGCGTGGCTGGGGATCGTCTCGCCGTCGACCGCTGTGAGTATCGTCATACACGATACTCTAAGTGGGAGCTAATAAATCGTGGTGCCGATTCTACACCTCTCGGCCTGTCGCCATCGGGCGGTTGCTCGCACTCTGAGGGACATTCGGCACCAAGGCGTCGAGAATCGCCACCTCGTCACGTCCGATAGAATCACCGAACGTCACCACCCGCGATTTTATTACCGGGCCCACGAAACACATCGCTCGTCGAATGAGCGATAGAGAGTCAGACATACGTGCATCTCCAGCTGTCGGCGACGACGGCGGTGGTGAGGTGCGGTATCTCTCCCAGCGAAATCTGGAGGTACCCACCCATCAGATCGTCTCCCCGGACGGCTCCTACGACGAGGGGGCGATCCCGGACCTCGCCGACGAGGAGTTGTGCGACCTGTACCGGTGGATGGTAACAGATCGGGTGTTCTCACGGCGGATGGTGAACATCCAGCGGCGTGGCGAACTCGGAACCTTCGGATCTACCCGGGGTCAAGAGGCGAGTATCATCGGCAGCGCGTTCACGCTTCAGCCCCAGGACTGGCTGTACGTCGGGCGCGCGTGGACGCCGATGTTTATGCGCGGCGCGTCGATGAAGGATATGATCCTGTTCTGGCGCGGCATCGAAGAGGGCCAAGAGGCCTTCGCGCGTCAGAACTCCCAGATCGCGATCTCGATCGGCTCACACCTCCCGCTCGTCGCGGGCATCGCGTGGGGAATGCAACTCGACGACGCCGACGCGGTCTCGACCGCCTATCTCGGCGACGGCGCGACCAGTACCGGCGCGGCCCACGAGGGCATCAACCTCGCGGGCTCGCTCGGACTGCCGGCGCTGTTCTTCTGTCAGAACAACCAGTACGCCATCTCGATGCCCTTCGAGCAACAGAGCGGCGCGAACACCATCGCCCAGAAGGCGCTCGCGTACGGCATCGACGCCATTCGCGTCGACGGCCAAGACGTGCTCGCGGTGTACGACGCGGTCCAGAGCGCGCGCGAACGCGTCAAGAACGGCGACCCGGTGTTCGTCGAATCCGTCACGTACCGTCTCGACGCGCACACGACGAGCGACGATCCGACCCGGTACCGCGACGACGAGGAAGTCCAGCAGTGGGAGGAACACGACCCGATTGAGCGCTACCGGTCGTTCCTGAAGTCCGAGGGCCTCTGGTCCGAAATCGACCACGACGCCATCGTCGACGACATCGAAGCCGAGTTCGACGAGGCGCTCGCGGCCGCAAACGAGTTCGAAGAGCGCGGCGTTGCGGAGATGTTCGCGTACGTCTACGACGACCTGCCGCCCGAACTCGCGCGCCAACTGGACGAGTTCGAGGAACTGCTCGAACGCCGACCCGAGATGTACGACTACATCGAACAGCGACCCAAGGGATGACTATGCAGGCTACTATCGTACAGGCGGTCAACGACGCACTACACACCGAGATGGACCGCGACGACCGAGTCGTCGTCTTCGGCGAGGACGTCGCCGAGAGCGGGGGCGTCTTCCGCGCCACCGACGAACTCCTCGAGGAGTTCGGCAGCGACCGCGTCGTCGACACGCCCCTCTCGGAGATCGCAATCGTCGGCGGTGCAGCGGGAATGGCGATGTACGGCTACCGCCCCGTCGCCGAGATTCAGTTCTCGGGCTTTCTCCCCCCGGCGTTCGACCAACTGGTCACGAACGCGAGTCGGATCCGCTGGCGCACGCGCGGGGAACTGAGTGCGCCGATGGTCGTCCGGATGCCTTACGGCGCCGGCGTCCGCGCGCTCGAACACCACTCCGAGAGCCTCGAAGGAGCCTACGGTCACATTCCCGGCCTCAAGGTCGCGGTGCCGAGCACGCCCGCGGACACGAAGGGGCTGCTCACCGCGGCGATCCGGGACCCCGACCCGGTGCTGTTTATGGAACCGAAGCGAATCTACCGCTCCATCCGCGACGAGGTGCCCGAGGGCGAGCACGAAGTACCGCTCGGCGAAGCGGCCATCCGCCGCGAGGGCTCGGAGTTAACGGTCGTTGCCTGGGGCGCGATGATGCCGGCGACGCTCGAGGCGGTCGAACAGAGCGGCGTCGACGCCGAGGTGATCGACCTCCGAACTATCTCGCCGATGGACACCGAGACGGTCGTCGAGTCGGTCAAGAAGACCGGCCGCTGCTGCGTCGTCCACGAAGGACCGCGGACGCTCGGCGTCGGCAGCGAGATCATCGCGCGGATCAACGACGAGGCGCTGATGTACCTCGAAGCCCCGGTCGAGCGCGTAACCGGATTCGACACGCCCGTGCCGCTGCTGTCGATGGAAGACTTCTACTTCCCGCACCCCCCGCGGATCGTCGAAGGAATCGAGCGCGCGCTGTCGGTCTGACAACGACGTCCCAATCTAACTCCGGACTCCTCGGCTCGAATCTATCCTTCGGTCCGGATTCGACGTATCGACCACAGCGTTTTTATTTTCGTTTCGCCGGAGTCCGAAAACCGTGATCGCAGGGAAATACTGAAAGGGTAGTGCGTCGACCGAAGCGTATGGTTGAGCGAACTTTCGAGCTGCCGGACCTCGGAGAGGGTATCGCCGAGGGCGAACTCGTCTCGTGGCTCGTCGCAGCGGGCGATACTGTGGAAGAAGATCAGGTCATCGCCGAGGTCGAGACAGACAAAGCGCTCGTCGAGATTCCGAGCCCCTACGACGGGAGCGTCACCCGACTTCACCACGACGAGGGCGAGATCGTTCCGGTCGACGCCGTCATCGCCACGTTCGAGGTCGAGGGCGACGAAGAAGCGGCGGCCGAGCGCGACTCGTCGAGTCCCAGTGTCGACGCCGGAGGAGGCACCGGAGAGACAGCCGCCGACGCAGCCGACACCGACGCGGCGGCCGCAGGCACACCCGCCGACGCGGCCGCAGACGCCAGTCCGGGCGAATCACCTGTCCCGTCGGGTCGCGTGTTCGCGTCGCCGAGCACCAGAACGCTCGCGCGGGAACTCGGTGTCGACATCGGCGCTGTCGAGGGCAGCGGTCCGGGTGGTCGCGTGACCGGCGCTGACGTCCGCGCCTACGCACAGGGTGCCAGTGAAGACGCCCCCACAGGCGAGGAACCCGCTGCTGGGGCAGCGACCGCAAGTGCCGCAGCCGCCGAAACTGCGGCGACGACGACTGCCGACCCCGAAGAGGTGGCCGCAGTCGGAAACGGCACGGCCGAGGCCGTCGAGCAGCGAGGGAGTGGCGTCGGCGGCGCTGCTGCCGAGCGGGATCGCACGCTCGCGATGCCGGCGACGCGCCAGCTCGCGGCGGACCTCGGCGTCGATCTGAACGCCGTCCCCGCGAGCGAGGAGCGGGAGGGCGAACCGTTCGTGACGCCGGACGACGTTCGAGCGTTCGCGGCGGAGGGTAGTGACGGGGCCAGCGGTGTCGCGTCCGGCGTCGCCGGCGCGACGACCACTGAAGAGGCGAAATCGGCCACTGAACCGGTGACGACGGCAGACGAGCGGGCCGCGACCGAAACGCCTGGCGAGGGCGCAGCAGCCGGCGATCTCGCCGACAGACCGGGCGAGCGGGTCCCGTACCGCGGCGTTCGGCGCACGATCGGGGAACAGATGGCGGAGTCGAAGTACACCGCCCCACACGTCTCCCATCACGACGAGTTCGACGCGGCCGAACTGGTCGAGTTGCAGGAGGAACTGGCAGCCGTCGCCGAGGCCGAGGGCGTGAAACTGACCTATCTCCCGTTCGTCGTGAAAGCGATCACGACCGCGCTCGCGGAGTTCCCGTACCTGAACGCGAGCCTCGACGAGTCGGCCGAGGAGATCGTCCTCCACGACGAGTACAACGTCGGGATCGCCGTTGCGACCGACGCGGGACTGATGGTACCGGTCGTCAAGAACGCCGACGAGAAGGGACTGAAACAACTGGCCGAGGAGATCCGCGATCTGGCCGAGCGGGCGCGGAATCGACAGATCAAGCCCGAGGAGATGCAAGGTGGCACGTTCACCATCACGAACATCGGCGTCATCGGCGGCGAGTTCTCCTCGCCGATCATCAACCACCCCGAGGCCGCCATCTTCGCGATGGGGCCGATCAAGAAGCGCCCGTGGGTCCTCGACGACGAGGTCGTCGCCCGAAACACGATGCGCTTCTCGATGTCGGTCGACCACCGCCTCGTCGACGGCGCGGACGCCGCGCGATTCTCGAACCGCGTGAAGGAACTCCTTGCCGAACCTTCTCGACTCCTCTTGGAGTAACCACAATCTCGGTTCCATCTGCGGATTCGTCCCGCCGACGCGGACGGATGACTTTTTGACCGGGGAGCGAGACGGGAGGGGTATGGTAATGGGCGATATCGCGACGGCGACGGATCTTCTCGTGATCGGTGCAGGACCTGGGGGCTACGTCGCTGCGATCAGAGGCGCACAGTTGGGATTGGACACGACACTCGTCGAGAAAGACGCCTACGGCGGCGCCTGTCTGAACCGCGGCTGTATCCCATCGAAAGCCTTCATTCACGGCGCCGACGTCGCCCACGAGGCGGGCAACGCCGAGGAGATGGGGATCCACGCCGATCCGGCGATCGATATGGTGCAGATGCAGGAGTGGAAGTCCGACGTCGTCGACCAGCTCACGAGCGGCGTCGAGAAACTGTGTAAGGCCAACGGCGTCTCACTGCTCGAAGGGACGGCCGCGTTCGAGGACGAACACACCGCCCGCATCGCCCACGGCGGCGAGGGACAGGGGATGGAGACCGTCGAATTCGAGCACGCAGTGATTGCGACCGGCTCGCGACCGATCCAGGTCCCCGGGTTCGACTTCGCGGACGACCCCGTGCTCTCGTCCTCGCAGCTCCTCCGAATGGAGTCCGTCCCGGATCGACTCGTCGTCGTCGGCGCGGGCTACATCGGGATGGAACTCTCGACGATGCTCACGAAACTCGGCACCGACGTGACCGTCGTCGAAATGCTCGACGACGTGCTCCCGGCGTACGAGGCCGACGTCAAGCGAATCGTCCGCAAGCGCGCCGAGGAACTCGGCATCGACTTCCACTTCGGCGAGGGCGCGACCGGCTGGGAGGAGACGGCCGACGGCGTGCTCGTCTCGACCGAAACCGAAGCCGGAGACGTGTCGCAGTACGAGGGCGACGCTGTCCTCGTCGCAGTCGGGCGACAGCCTGTTACCGACACGATGGAACTCGACGCGATCGGCCTCGAATCGAATGACGCCGGGTTCATCGAGACGGACGACCGTGCGCGAACGGACGTCGAGAACGTCTTCGCAGTCGGGGACGTCACGGGCGAACCGATGCTCGCGCACAAAGCGAGTACGGAAGGGATCGTCGCCGCCGAGGTCGCCGCCGGCGAACCGGCTGCGCTCGACCAGCAGGCCATCCCCGCCGCGGTGTTCACCGATCCCGAAATCGCCACAGTTGGACTGACCGAGGACGAGGCCGCAGACGCCGGCTTCGACCCCGTCGTCGGGAAGATGCCGCTCCGGGCTAGCGGGCGCGCGCTCTCGATGGGCGAGTCCGACGGGTTCGTCCGCATCGTCGCCGACGAGGCGAGCGAAATCGTCCTCGGCGGGCAGATTGTCGGCCCGAACGCCTCCGAGATCGTCGCCGAGGTCGCGCTCGCAGTCGAGATGAGCGCGACGCTCGAAGACGTCGCCGGCACGGTGCACACGCATCCGACGCTCGCAGAGGCCGTGATGGAAGCCGCCGAAAACGCGCAGGGACAGGCGATTCACACGCTGAATCGCTGATCCGAGGATAGTCCCAAACCGCTTCACGCTCGGGCTCTCTGTTTTCACCCAAGGAACTATCTCCCCGCAGTCGGTGGATCGGGTATGCCGCACGATCGAACTATCCAGCGCGTCGGTATCCACGAGTGGGGAACGCACCCGGTTCCACCCGCACATCTCCGTGACCTACTACGAGAGATGGACGGACTCGACTGCGAGTTCGCGGTGTGTGACACCGACGACGTAGGTGACTTCGACGCCGTCGTCACCCTCTTTCACCACGACGAGTTCGTCGACGCCGTCGAGTGGGTGCACAACATCCGCTCGGGGTACAACGATTTCCCACTCGACGACTACCGCGAGGCCGGCGTGACGATGACCAACAGCACTGGCGTCGCGGGCGACCTCGTCGCCGAGACGGTCACCGGATTTGTCCTGACGCTCGCGAAAGGCCTCCACCGCTTCCGCGACCGACAGAACGAACGCGAGTGGGAGCGACTTTCCTGGCAGCGCCCCTTCGAGATCAGCGGCGCGAACGCCTGTGTCGTCGGCCTCGGTGAACTCGGGGGCAGCGTCGCGACCCGGCTCGGCGTGCTTGGAATGGACGTCGAGGGCGTCGACATTCGTCCGGTATCGGGCCTGGGTCTCGACCGCGTCCACGACGTATCACGCATCGAAGACGCTGTCGCCGATGCGCGTTTCGTCGTCCTCACGACGCCACTGACGGACGCGACTCGCGGACTCGTCGATGGAGAAGTCCTCGACGCGATGCGCGAGGACGCGTATCTGGTCAACGTCAGCCGCGGGCCGATCGTCGAGCAGCACGCGCTCGTCGACGCCCTCGAAAACGACGATATCGCGGGTGCAGCACTCGACGTCTTCGATCCCGAACCGCTTCCCGGAGACTCTCCGCTCTGGGAGATGGACGAAGTCGTCGTGACGCCGCACGCCGCCGCCCAGGCGAACACCTACGGCGATCGGATCGCCGACCTCGTCGAGACGAACATCGGTCGGCTCAACGACGGCGCGACGCCGTGGAACGAGATCGTGTGAGCCGGCTCGCCCCGCGGATGGTTCTTTCCCTCCCTCGCTCGTCGCTTCCGATCCGGGTCATCGGAACCGTTCATAGATTCTCGCCGGACGATACGACGTGAAATTCACAAGAATAGATGACAATCTCTACGAGTGACTGAGAAGGTTTCGCCTACGACGTAGTCTCGTTCTGATCTCGCGAAATCTGCTAGCCAAGAGAAGTCCTCACGATCCGGATTCCTCGCTCTTCGAGGACGTTATCACCCAATTGATGATTCTCCCGTGGTTCGATCGGGAAAATTCCTACAGAGACGTTCTTCTCTTACGAACAACTATTCGCATCTAGTTTGGGCCGAGTGGTCTCTCGGTGCAAATGGGCTCGTCCGAAGGCGTGGTCCGAAGCGGTCCCGATGCCGACGCGCGTCACTGTTCGATACGTTCGCCACCAAAACGGCCGGCAGAGGCTACGAATGCGTCTGGTTGAGTTCGATGATGTTCGCGGCCCGCCGAAGTTCCGGGAGAATCTCCTCGTCGATGCGCTCTTGATCCATTCGACTGACGGGGCCCGAGACGCTCAGCGCGCCGGTGATGTCGCCGTCGCTCAGGATCGGCACGGCCACGCAGTTGAGTCCCTTGATCCGTTCTTCGCGGTCGTAGGCGCACTCGCGTTGCCTGATCTCTGTGAGCGCCTCGAACAGTTCTGTCCGGTCGGTGATCGTCCGCTCCGTTTTTGCCGGCAGGCCGTGGCGCTCGATGATCGCGTCGACGCGGTCGCGCGGGAGGTACGCGAGAACCGTCTTTCCGAGCGCGGTCGTGTGCAGTCGGACGGACTGTCCCGTGTACGAGTCGAGGCTGACGGCGTTCTCTCCGCGCTCGCGGGCCAGAAACACACCGAGACCGTGCTCTTCGACCAGTAGATTGGCGTACTCGCCGGTGGCCGCCGCGAGGCGCTCCATCTCCGGGGTGGCAACCGTGTAGAGGCGCTCTTTGGACCGTGCGTAGCCGCCGAGGTCGAGGAACTGAAGCCCGACCTCGTACTGTTGACCGTGCTGAACGACGTATCCTTCGTGTTCGAGGGTCCGGAGGTAGTTGTGAGCGCTGCTCTTCGGGATGTCGAGGTGGTTCGCGAGTTCAGTGACGGTCGCGCCGTCGTGGGACTTGAGCGCCTCGACGATCCGAAACGTCGTCTGCGCCGTCTTCACGGGCGTTTTCGGCTCGCCGTTTGTTCCATCCATACAATGATCACAATCGTTCAGAATATAATAGTTATCGTTCGTTTCTCGTGTACGCCCGTTCGAACACCGGCGTGTCACGCAACGGCTGGCTCGCTCCGAGCACCACCCAGGGTGTCCCACACACTGGGACGCTGACTGCCGTGTCTCGAACCGCGCTAGCGGACCCGGTAGACGGCCAGCCGCACGCCGTTCGGCTGGCGAGTCCCGGCGGCGACGAAGACACTCTCGGTGAGCCACTTCAGATCGGAGGCGGCCGTCTCGAACTCCGGAACGGACGCGAAGTAGACGTCGTCGGGTTCGACCGGGAGTCCGTCGCGCAATCGCTGGCTCGTCTCCGGATCAGCGAGTCGCATCCCGCGGTTCTCGACGTACACTCGCTCGCCGCCAGTCGTCTCGAACGCGTACTTGGCAACGAGCTCCGTCGGTCGCCGCTCCCGGTAGAGTTGGTAGTCTGCCCCCGCCTCGAGAACAGTCCCTTCGACACGCCCGGACACAGTCCCGCCCAGGATGGGGATGATCCGTCGCTGTCCGTCGCCGGTTTGACCGATCTCGATCGGCGACTCGACGTCGATCTCCAGTTCCATCACGCGTTCGAGGCCCAGTTCCAAGTTCGGATCGTCGGTCTGCCAGGTATCGTCTGCCATATCTTCCCTGTACCTCGGATATACATAATCGTTGTGCGTGAACGCCGGTCCGCCGTCTGTCTATCTCCGACGGTAGGAATAACATATGTACCAGTGTTATCTCGATGTACGTTCGACCACCGAATCAAATCGTTTAATGATCGATTTCTTATTGTAATATCTTAATTTTATATTTTTACTGTTTGTATCTGCAACCCACTCAATAGCTCTTGGAAACCTGAATTTATCTGAATTTCTGACGTAGAGAATAGTATATTATCTGCTATAAAGTATCAAATAACGAAAGATACACTGAACCGGGCGGAAGAACTCGATCGGTCTTGTCGCCTCAGTAGCTTCGACTCGAACGCGGCGGCGTTCGTCTCGGGGGCCGAACGCCGTCAGGCCCGTAGCTCCGCTTCGACGAGTTCGACGGCATCCCGGACGGCGCCGACCGAGCCCAGGTGCCCCGCACCGACGGCCGTCTTCATCGCTTTCGCTGCCGCGCCGGTCACGACCTCCGGACCGAGTTGGGCGACCGTCCCTTCACCGACTGTCACGATCCAGCCCGGGACCTCGAAGCGGTAGGGATCGAGTCTGGGTGCGAAATCGTCACCGTTGGCACTCTCGTAGTCCACCAGACGGCCGATGTTTGCAGCGACCGTTCGCGCTTCGCGGAGCGCGGCAGACGCAGAGGCGGGCACGGGCTCGCCGTCGGCGTCGACGGCGCGGGCGGCGTCGCCGACCACGAACGTGTGCGTGTCGAGTCGGAGGTCCTTGCGAACGATCGGGCGGTCCCCAGCCATCGCGTCCGTGCCTCGGATTCCGCCGGTCCAGACGAACACGTCGGCATCGAACCTTCCGCGGTCGGTCTCGACAGCGTCCGCCGTCGCGCGCTCGACTGTCGTTTCGGTTGAGATCGACACCCCGCGGGACTGGAGTTCGTCGCGAACCGCCTCCCGGAAGTTCGACGGGAAGTTCGGCGCGACGTCGTCCAGTTGTTCGAGAAGCGTGACCTCGGCCTCGACGCCTTCCTCGCGTGCCAGCGCGGCCAGTTCGCCCGCGGTCTGGACGCCCGACAGGCCCGCGCCACCGACCACGACGTGAACCGGCTCACCCCCGCCGTTGGCTGAATCCGATTCGAGCGCGTCGAAGAAGGCCTCCCGGATCGCGAGCGCGTCGTCGACGGACGTCAGCGGGAGTCCGTGTTCTGCGACGCCCGGGATACCGTAGTCGGCCGTCGTCGATCCGAGACAGATGGCCGCGTAGTCGTACGCAAGCACATCGCCGCTGGCGAGGTGGACTCTCCGTTCCTCGCGATCCACTTCGGTTACGTGGTCGGTGCGGACCGTCGCTCGATCGAAGAGCTCCGACAGCGGGACCTGAATCGCGTCGGCGACGTTCGGTCGTCGGATGACACGGTGGACTTCGTGTTTGACCAGGTGCGTGTCAGATTCGTCGACAACGACGAGGTCGACCGATGGCGGGAGTGTCGATTCGAGACGGCGCGCCAGCGTCACGCCGGCGTAGCCGGCTCCGAGGATCACGACTCGCATAGCCAGTCGTTCGGACCGGAGGGCAAAAGGGCGAACGGCCGTTTCGCGGCGACGGCGAGTAACGCGGGTCGAGACGGGGGGACGTACGAGGGGCAGAGACGACGTGAGCGGCTGTGACCGCGCGGGTGCAGTCAGAACAGAGCGTCGGACTCCGAGAGAATCTGCGCGGGGCCGCCGACCTCCCAGACGTCGGTGTCGACGCCGACCGCGGCGATCCGGTTCTCGACGGTATCGACGTGTTCGGCGGTCGTGTTGACGTAGACGCTGGCGCCCGTGTCGGTGGAAAAGAAGACCGGGACGTCCTCGTCCTCGCGCAGCTCGCGGACGGCGTTGAACACGGCGATCGTGTCCGGCTGCCAGTAGACCCACCCCGCGGGTCCGGTCATCGTCGTCGCCGTCAGCGACAGCGAGTCGTGCTCGGCCAACTCGAATGCGCGGTCGAAGTCGGCGTCGTAGAGCGCGTCGCGCATCTCGTCGATCTGGTGGTGGACGTGCGCCATCCGGGCCTGGAACATATGACTCGCTGCCGCCTCGCGGTGTGCCTCCTCGGTCTCCTTGTACGCGGGAACGTGCGCGGCGACGATCCGGAGGTCGTCTTCGAGATCCGTCTCGATCCGCTCGGATCGACAGTCCCGATCGTTCATCCCCGAGTAGAGGTGCGAGAACGCGCCGGTGACGGCGCGGGCAGCCGACGACGAGCCGCGGCGTGCGATCGTCGAGACCTCGGGGCGGGTCATATCGAGGCCGGCGGCTTCCGCGAGCGCCATCGCGGCCGCGGCAAAGCCCGAGGACGAGGAGCCGAAGCCGATGTTCGAGGGGAAGGAGTTCTCGGATTCGAGTCGGACCGGGTGCCCGATGTCGGCGAGGTCGCGGACGTGCTCGACGACGGCGTCGATGCGCTCGGCGCCGCGGCCCTCGACGCGCTCGCCGCCGATCAGGTAGACGTCCTCGTCGGCGTCCGGCCGAAATTCGACCGTCGTCGTCGTGGCGCTCGGTGCGGTGCAGACGCTGATGCTGTCGTGATACGGGAGGCGAAGCTCCTCGTCGCGCATCCCGTGGTACTTGATCAGTCCCTGGATCGGATGCGCCTTGGCGGTCGCCTTCATACCCCTACGCGGGAGGGACGGCGGGTTAAACGTCCCGATGATTCGATCGGGCGCGCAGAAACGGTCCGTTCAGCTACTTACAGTCCAATACCGACCGCGTACGGCCACGGTGTCCCGGCGAGCGCGAGAAAGACGAGCGCGCCGCCGAGAAGCGCGACGTTCTTCAGGAAGTTCGTCATCTCCGACTGCTGCTGCTCTTGCGGAACGGCCCAGAAGTCGTGCATCGTCGGGGTCGAGACGAGCAGGAACAGTGCGATTGCACCCGCAGCAAGCGTCGGGAACGCACCGATCGCGATTCCGAGGCCGCCGAAGATCAACATCCCGCCGCTGAAGACGACTGCGAGGCGTCCGGCCGGGATGCCCTTCGACTCGGCGTACCCGGCCATTTGGTCGACTCCTTGGAAGTGGTTCAGTCCCGTAAACGCCAGTACGACGCCGAATAGAACGCGTGCGAGGAGGAACGCGATCCCTTCGGAACCGGCGTCCAGTTGCAGTACCATCGGTGAGATATCAGATATCATCTCGTTATCTAGTTCGTAGTCGAATCGATATATAATTTCCCTGACTTCAATGATACCGGGTAACATCACCGTAACGCGCTGAAACGGCCGACGCCTTCTTGTTCTGATGGTGAGAATTTGGGAGGGAAATAGCCACTACCCCCCGAGAGACTAGCTTTCGCGTTCTGATTTCGAGAACACGTATACTGTTTGTAGAAATTTACAATACCTTATATACTAGGCGGTCGATGGTATGATATCGACCGTAATTCGCGTCGACAGTCGGTGGACTGTAGTGGTAGCACGCCGACTACGCCGGCGACGCGAGCGGGTCCCCACCTATGACACGCAAGGCACTGGCAGTCCTGATCGTCGCATCGCTCCTCGTAAGTACGGTTCCTGTCGCTGCGCTCACCTCTAATCCGAACATCCAGACAATCACGCCCGATCCCTCGCTCCAACCCGGCGGCGTGAACGAGCTCTCCTTCCAGTTGGTGAACGACGGCGAGGGTGCCGAAGACGAAACTCGCTCGGCGCACAACGTCCACATTCGTCCGCGTGACGTCGGCCGGATCGACGTCGAGACCAGACACCTCTACGTCGAACAACTGCCAGACGGCACGCCCGCGGGTCTCTCGCTGAAACTGAACGTCCCTTCAGACATAGAGAGCGGCACCTACCGGATTCCCCTCCGCCTCTCGTATGAGTACGACAGCGGCGCGGGCAACGACGTCGAACGGAAGACCACTATCTACCTCCCCGTTCGCGTCGAGTCCGGCCCCCGATTCGACGTCGTCGACACCAGTTCGACGGCGACCGTGAGCGGGCAGGGAACCCTCGAAGTGACGGTCAAGAACGTCGGCGACTCTGCGGCGTACGACTCGACGCTCACGCTCTCGTCGTCAGCCCCGGACGTGCAACTCGGTTCCAGCCAATCGAGCACGCGCTTCGTCGACACCTGGGAACGCGGTGCGAACCGGACCTTCGAGTTCGAGACGACACTCGGTGACAGCGCAACCGTCGGCAACTACTCCCTCGGCGCGCAGATCGACTTCGAGAAACCCAGCGGCACGACCGGATCGACGCCCTCCCTGACCGTGCCGCTCCGGGCGCTTCCCGAGATGACCTTCTCAGTAAGCGACGTGAGCAGTTCGCTCCGCGTCGGTGAGACCGGAACGCTCTCCGGGACGGTCACTAACACGGGTCCGAAGGCCGCAAACAACGCGGTCGTTACGTTCCCCGATCCGGGTCCGACAGTCACGCCGATCGAAACGTCGGTCGCCGTCGGGTCGCTCGAACCGGGTGAGTCCGCGCCGTTCGAGTTCGACGTGGAAGTGACGAGCAGTGGGTCCGCAGGCCCGCGACAGTTCGATCTCGCCGTCGACTACCGCGATCAGGACGGCACCTCGCGACAGTCCGACGACATCCCCACGCGCGTCGATGTCGGTCCCCAGACGCCCGAGTTCGACGTCGAACCCGTCAACGGGACGCTCAGCGCGGGCTCCGGCGGTGAGTTCGAGGTGACTGTGACGAACACCCGCGATTACGCGGTCTCTGACGTCTCCGCGAAGATCTATATGGACTCGCCGCTGTCGTCGGACGACGACGAGGCGTTCGTCGACCGCCTCGAACCCGGCGAGTCGGAGACGATCGTCTTCCAACTCAGCGCCGGCGGCGGCGCGACGGCGAAGACGTACCCGGTGAAGATGGACTTCCAGTACGACGACGAGGACGGTGACACGATCATCTCCGACACGTACCAGATCCCCGTCGACGTGACCGCTAGCTCCGGCGGCGGGCTTCCGATCGTCCCGATCCTCGTCGTGGTGGCGCTCGTCGTCGTCGCCGGCGGGTACCTCTACTACCGCCGGCAGGGCTGACCGATGCGGCTCGACTACCAGCGGTTCGTCGACTGGGCCGACGACAAGATCGTCAACTACTCCGCGCGAGTGATTCTGACGTTCTTGCTCGTCACGGCCCTCTTCGCGGTCGGCCTGGGTGGCGTTTCGACCGAGGCGGGGACCCAGCAGTTCGCCGAAGACATCCCGGCGGCGAACGCGCTCGAACGGATCGAAAACGAGTTCCTGCCGGTGTTCTCGCCCAGTCCCGGCAGCACACAGCTCGTCCAGAAGGACGCCAACGTCCTCTCGAAGCAGTCGTTGCTCACGATGCTCAGGGCACAGGAGGCCCTCGAAGATCGGAACGATATGTACGTCTCCGAGACCTCTTCGGCGGCGTCTGTCGTCGCGCAGACGATCGACCCGTCGGCGACGACGCTCGAAGAGCAGATCATCGCGCTGGAACGAGCGACCCAGACCGACGTCCGCCGCGCCGTGCGTGAGAACGCTGACAACCCCGGCTTCACGGGCACACTGAGCAACGACTTCAACCGGAAGGCGGCGTCGGCGTCGTCGACGATCGGCGTCGTCACGCACGATCTGCCGCAGGACGTCGGCGGCGGCGGGGCCGGACAGTCGGGCGATAGCCCGATGACGTCGATCCAAAACCAGGCCCAGCGGATCATCGACGCCGAACTGGACGCCGACATCACCGTCTTCGGGAGCGGAATCATCGCCGACGAGTTCGGGACTGTCGTTACCGATTCACTGCTCATCGTCACGCCCGCGGCCGTCCTCCTCATCGTCGGCTTCCTCGTCGTCGCCTACCGCGACCTGCTAGACCTGCTGTTGGGCGTCATATCGCTCGGGATGGCAGTAATCTGGACGTTCGGCTTCCTCGGACTTGCAGGCATCCCGTTCAACCAGATTATGATCTCGGTCCCGCCGTTGCTTCTGGCGGTTGGGATCGACTTCGGGATCCACGCGATCAACCGCTATCGGGAGGACAGAGCGACCGGCCTCGACGTCGAGGAGGCGATGACCGTCGCGACCGATCAGTTGCTCGTCGCCTTCTTCATCGTCACTGGTACCACCGTCATCGGCTTCCTCTCGAATCTCGCCTCGGACCTGCCGCCGATCCGCGACTTCGGAATCGTCGCCGGCGTCGGCATCATCTTCACGTTCCTGATCTTCGGCATCTTCCTCCCCGCCGCGAAGGTGTGGCTCGACCGCCGCCGCTACGATTGGCCCATTCCGACGTTCAGCCAGAGTCCGATCGGTGAGGAGGGGTCGGCGCTCGGCGAGGCCCTCTCGGTTGGCGTCACCCTCGCGCGGTACGTGCCGATCGTCGTCCTCGTGTTCGCGCTGGTCTTCAGTGCCGGCGCCGGCGCGTATGCCACCGGCGTCGACACCTCGTTCACCCAGGAGGACTTCCTCCCGCCCGAAGAGGTCTCACCGCTTTTGAAGTCGCTTCCAGAACCGTTTGCACCCAGCGACTACGGCGTCGTCGGGACGCTGAACTTCCTCGAAGACAAATTCACGAGAACGCAGGGGGGATCAGTGACCGTATACGTCGAGACGCGGATGGAGAACGACGCCGCGCTCGAACGAATCTATCGCGCCGGACAAGATCCGCCCGAGGAGTTCGTCAGCGCGGACGACCGGCGCGCCGAGGCCACGAGTATCGTCACTATCATCCAGGACTACGCGGAGCAGAACCCCGAGTTCGCCGCGCTGGTCGAGCGGAACGACCGCAACGACAACGGCGTTCCCGACGACAACCTCCCGACGATCTACCGGGAACTGGAGACCTCACCGGTCGGCGACCGCGCGTCCGAGTACCTCTCTGAGGACCGCCGGAGCGCGCGAGTCGTCTACTCGGTCTCCGCTGACGTGTCCGACGACGAAGCGACCGTGGCCGCGAGGGAGGTCGCAGAGCGGTTCCGCGGGGACGCGACGGCGACGGGCAACACCATCGTCTTCCAGGAGGTCTCCGATCTCATCTTCGAGTCCGCGGTGACGAGCCTCGGACTCGCACTCGGAGCCACGGTCGTCTTCCTCGTGGTCATCTACTGGGTGCTCGAAGGGCTCCCATCGCTCGGCGTCGCGAACCTGGCTCCGATCGTCGTCTCCGTCGCAGCCGTCGCCGGGACGATGCGAGCGCTCGGCATCTCGTTCAACGCGTTCACGGCGACGATCCTCTCGCTCACGATCGGGTTGGGGATCGACTACTCGGTGCACGTCGTCCACCGATTCATCGACGAGCGTCGCGAGCGGGCGCTCATCCCGGCTCTCAGACGGACTGTCATCGGGACCGGTGGCGCACTCCTGAGTAGTATGGCGACCACGGCCTTCGGAATCGGCGTCCTCGTCCTCGCAGTCCTCTCGGTGCTCGGACAGTTCGGCGTGTTGACGGCGATTTCGATCATTTACTCGTTCCTCACGTCCCTGCTCGTGCTCCCCTCGGCGCTCGTCGTGTGGGATCGGATCGTCAACGACGACCCCGACGTGCCGATGGGGCATCCAACGGGCGAACCGCCCGAGGAAACCGTCGCCGAGCCATCGCTCGACGAATCCAACGGCATCGACGGAGGCCCGTTATGAACGCTGGACCCGGCTCCGATACGGACCAGAATCTCTCCGAGCACGAGGCGGTTTCGTCGCTCGAACGACTCGGCCTGTCGAACTACGCCGCGCGGGTGTTCATCGCGCTGCAGCGACTCGGCGTCGGCACGGCCAAACAGATCCACGAGGAGACGGACGTCCCGCGCTCGCAGGTGTACGGTGCGGCCGAAGAACTCGCGGATCTCGGGCTCGTGGAACTCCAACAGTCCACGCCGAAACGCTACCGCCCGGTGAGCCTCGACACGGCGCGGCGGCAACTCGCCGAGTCGTTGAAACGGGAAGCCGATCGCGCTTTCGCCTTTTTGGAAGCCCAGCGCGCGGCCCGGACCGAAGAGGAGACGCGCGACGACGTCTGGACGGTCCGCGGTCGAGAGCCAGTGAACAGGCGGGTCGTCGAACTGGCCCGGCAGGCCACCGCGACCCTGTTGTTCGGCGCCCCAGCCCCTGAGTTCGTCCCCGAGGACTTCGTCGAGATCGTCGAGGAGCGTCGTGACGCCGGCGTCGCTGTCCGGGTCGTCAGTGAGAGTTCGACTGTCCGCGAGATGTTCGCGGAGGTCGAAGGGATCGAAGTGGATACGCCCGTCCAGACGGAGGGGATGAATCACATCGGCCGCGTCCTCCGAATCGACGAACGCGCCGTTCTTCTCTCGGCCGTCTCTGCGGACGATTCTTCGGAGGAAACAGCGATCTGGTCGGCCGACACCGCGATGGCCGAGATCCTCGCCGGCGCGATCGCGGGGAGTATCGATTCGCTCGTTCGCGGTTCTAGATGAGGCCGAGGGCCGCCACACCGTGCGTCAGGGCGGCAGCGATCGGGATCAAGAGCGCGGTCCGGAGCACCAGGATGAGGGTGAGATCACGGAACCGCATCGGGACGTCGTCGAACATATCGACCATCATCGGGGCCGACGCGGCGAAGAAGATCGCCTGCGCGCTCGTGATGATCACGACGAACACCTTCGTAGCGATGTCCGTCCCGACAGCGAGCGTCGCGCCGATGAAGTACTCGGCCGCGCCGCCGATGATGGCCGTCGCGGCCATCTGCGGGTCCGGAATCGCGAGCGCTGACATCACTGGCACGAGCGGGGCCGCGAGATACTCGAAGAACGGCGTGTGTGCTTCCAGCAGGAGCACGGCTGTCGCGATCGTCAGGACCGTTCCGAGAATCATCGCGGTGAGCTTCGTCCCGTCGACGAAGCCGTCGATCGCGGCGCGGTGGATCGGATCGCCGTCTTCGGCCGTCTGCATCGCCTGATTGAGAGCAAAGCGGAAGTACTCGCTGACGGTCCCGGTGAAAGCCGGTTCGGGGTCGGGCTCAGCGACGTACTCCTGCGGGACGTTCGAGAGCGGCGGCACGCGGACGAGAATCGCCGCGACGATGAGCGTCGCGATCATATAGAGCGCGACGAGCAGCGGGAAGATGTGGAGGAGTTCGAGCACGGCGGCGACCGCACCGACCGTCCCGAGGTTCGCCGTCGCGAAGCAGGTACAGATCACGAACACCTCGCGCTTGTCGTAGCCGCCCCGATCGAAGACGTTCCGCGTGAGGTAGTAGCCGACGCTGAACGATCCGAGCCAGGAGGCGGCACTGTCGAGCGCCGCCCGCCCGGGCAGATTGAACAGCGGTTTCATAATCGGCTGTGCGAGCGTCCCGATGAACTGCAGTCCGCCGAGTTCCGCGAGCAGATTGACGAAGATCCCGCCCAGCGGGATCACGAGAACGATCGTGATCATCAGGACGTCCCAGACGATTCCGGCGATCCCGTCGGCGAGGATGAGCTCGGGACCGAACCCGAAGAACATCGGCACGCCGAGGAAGATCGCGATGACGCGGAACGCCCAGAACGGCTTCGACGTCTTCCAGTAGCCGATCTGAAACAGCCGTTGCATCCGGGTACTCAGCGAGATCGTGCCCTGATAATGCAGCATCGAGATCGTCGTCAGGATGCCGCCGGCGAACAGGATCAAGAGCACGAAGACCTCGACCGCGAAGAAAGAGAAGTCCGTGATGAACGACATCAGGATGTCGAGCGGGATTGTCGTCTGTCCCTCCCACTGGACCGGGAAGAGGAAGAAGAATCCGCCCGTGATGAACGAGATGAGGAATTTCAGTAGCGGTCGCGTCCGCCATTCGATCGTTACGTCGTCTATGGACTTCTGTTCGGGTTGAACTGACTCGCCCGAGATGTGGTCACTGTTCTCCCAGCTCTGGCCACCTATCATAGGTTGCCAAAAAATAATGGTATAAAAAAATACTCCGATCTTCTGTGAGCAACGACTACATTATTTATGAACAATATGGGTGAATTGTGTTACAATACGTAACAATACCTTATCCAACCAGTGTTTTGTCCCGTATCCCGGGACACCGTCCAGTGGCGTTGGCGCCGGCGTCACTCAGCCGTACTGAGGATCACCGGGCGGTCGGATTTGAGGCTGACGTCCTGGGTGACGCTCCCGAAGAGCGCTTTGCCGGCAGGGGACCGCTTTCGCCCGGCGAGACAGAGCATCGCGGCGTCGACTTCCTCTGCCTTCTCTATGATGTGCTGGACGGCGTCGCCGCTGGATTGACTCACTTCCACGGGGAACCCGGCGGCTTCGAGACTCTCGGTGGCCGCCTGGACCGACTTGAGGTCTTCGGCGTTCGCCCCCTCGTCGTCGGTCCGGAAGACGTGATAGATCACAACCCGGACCTGCTCGGTATCCATCGGCAGCGCGGTGATCGCTGAAACCTGTTCGTTCGCCCGTTCGACGTCCGTATCGATGCAGAGTAGTATCGTTTTCATCGGTGGGTCAGTTGTGTGGTTGCGGGTGGCGCGTATGGTCGGTGTCGGAAACCGACGGTCGCACTCCGCCGTGTTCGGAGTATCCTCTCGGTCACCCATTAATGCCTATCGTTACCGCGGTCCCGGGCGTCGAAGCCGCGGCTCCGGCCATCCCCGCCCGTTGCGTGCCGCGTTCTCACCAGCGGACTTGGAAGCCTGACGCACCCGCGGGTGCGTCGTACTCGACTTCGACGTCGTCGACTGAAGCGGCCGAACTGCCGGTGTGGCACCAATCGATCATCTCTTCGACCGCGGATTCGGGACCCTCGAAGACGGCCTCGACGCGGCCATCGTCGAGATTCTTGACCCATCCGTCGACGCTGCGCTCGCGGGCCGCATCGCGTGTCGACGCGCGGTAGTAGACGCCCTGGACGGTTCCGCTGACGAAGACGTGCGCTCTGGTTCGATCGTCGCTCATCCCGCTCGACGATTGCGGCGGCGGACGAAAAGAGGCTGTCGTCAGGTGGCCTGTCGGACCCGCCTCGAAAACGCAGACGCGGGCCTCTCCCCCGGAACCCACGGCTGAGTGACTGATCCGGGTCTTGCTGGCGTATGAGTCCGAACTCGACGGGCGTCCGCTCGGCCGACTGTCTCAGCTATGGGACGGCATCTGCTCCTGTGTGACCCGGATCAGCACCCACACCGAGAACCACGCGAAGATGAACAGGAAGACGAGCGCGGTAGTCGACAGCACTCCGAGAGGGTTCGCCAACTCGACCAGGATCGGCATCGCGAACAGAAAGACGACCGCGACCGTAGCCCCGCCTGCGAGGAATTCGAGATACGTCGAAAGCGTGATGCAGTCCGCACTGGGCTCTGGCTCCCGGCGACTATGGTGCTCCGCTTCCGTAGTGTCTGGTGTGAGCATACATACCACTATTTGAAATTACAGGGTCGATTGTGATAAATATATCTCGTCGCCGATCGTACGTGTGACGACGTGCTCTAGGCGGGATCCGGTGTTACCCGAGTAGATATCGCGCCCAGGGGTACCGTTCGACGAGCGTCTCGCCTCCGAGATCGTACTGTTCTATGTACTGACCCAGGCCCAGAATTCGACCGGCACCGAACGCCGCGACCGAGAGGAACACGAGCATATACGCGAAGTCGCCGTTGATGTACCCGTGGGAGACGCTCCAGTTCCCGAGGTAGAACAGCAGCATCAGGAACGCGCCGAAGAACGCTGCGAGGCGGGTCAGGACGCCGAAGAGGAGTCCAAGCCCGATGAGCACCTCACCCCACGGGACTGCGACGTTCACGAAGTCGACGAACCAGGGCGTCTGCCCCATTGAGACGAACAGTCCCGCTACGGGGCTGCCGTTCGCCGGCGGTGCGTTTTGGAGGTAGCCCGCCGCGCCGAAACTCCCCGAGAGCACCTTGTCGAAGCCGCTCTGGAAGAACGCCAGGCCCATCATCAGCCTGAGCGCGAGGATGAACCAGACGCTCAGCGAGTGGAGTTTCCCTTCCGCTGTGAACCCTGCAAGTGTACTGCGGAGTTGAATTTCTTGTACAGACATCGTTGAAGTATATCGAAGACGGTTATTAAATGTATGTGCCCAAATTGAGTCTAAATTCGGTATCTCTCGTAAAACCTTACACTATATTTCCAATATTGTACAATATGTAAAATATAGTGGGGCGTCGTTGCGGCCGCTGGCGACGCCTCTGATCCTCTGTGAACCGACGCGAAACCGTCGCGATTCGGAACGCAAGCGTGAGTTTATAGGCGATCGGCGGGCCAGGTAGCGTATGGAACTTTTCGGGACCGCCGGGATTCGCGGATCGGCCACAGAGCGGGTGACGCCTGAACTCGCACTCGACGTGGGTCGGGCGGTCGGCGCCGACGCCGTCGAATCTGCGGGCCCACCGACGGTCGTCGTCGGCCGCGACGGACGGACGACCGGCCCGGCGCTTGCGGCGGCCGTCGAGGCGGGACTCGAATCAGCCGGTGCGGACGTCAGACGGGTCGGTGTCCTCCCGACGCCGGCACTCGCATATGCCTCACAGGGACGACACGGCGTGATGCTGACGGCGTCGCACAACCCACCGACTGACAACGGAATCAAACTGTTTGTCGACGGCGAGGAGTACGATCAGACGCTCGAACAAACGATCGAAGCACGGGTCGCGAGCGATCACCCGCCCACCGCGTGGGACGAGTGGGGGGCGTCCGAGGAAATCGCTGTCCTCGAAGGCTACCGCCAGGCGGTCGTCGGGTACGCCCGCGACTACGGCGCGGCCGCCGACGGTCTCGACGTCGCGGTGGACTGCGGGAACGGAATGGCTGCGCTCGGAACGCCGCAGGTCCTCCGGGAACTCGGCGCTCGCGTCGTCACGCTGAACGGCCAGGTCGACGGCCACTTCCCCGGTCGGGAGTCGAAGCCGACGCCGGAGTCGCTCGCCGATCTCCGGGAGTTCGTCCGCGAGGGCGCGTTCGACTTCGGAATCGGGCACGACGGCGACGCCGACCGGATCGTGATCGTCGGCCCGGACGGGGAGGTCGTCCACGAGGATACGATCGTGGCGGTTCTGGCCGCACACTTCGTTCGCGCCAGCGACGCGGCCGATCCTGTCGTCGTGACGACGCCGAACGCCTCCGGCCGGATCGACGAACGGGTGCGCGACGCCGGCGGGCGCGTCGAACGCGTCCGACTCGGGGCGCTCCACGAGGGCATCGCTGCGGCCCGCGCCGAGGGCGGCGACGTAGTCTTCGCGGCCGAGCCGTGGAAGCACATCCACCCGCGACACGGCGGTTGGATCGACGGCGTCGCCTCCGCGGCCATCTTGACGCGTCTCGTCGCGTCCGAAGGCCTCGACGGCCTCCGCGCACCCGTGACAGAACGGCCCTACCGAAAAGTGAGCGTCGACTGCCCCGACGACCTGAAATCGACCGTGATGGAGCGACTCGAGACGGCCCTTCCGGAGGCGTTCCCCGACGCTGGCGTCGACACCGAATACGGCGTCCGCCTGGAATTCCCCGACGCGTCGTGGACGCTCGTTCGACCCTCGGGAACGGAGCCGTACGTCCGCGTGTACGCCGAAGCCGACGACGTGGACGCGCTCGTCGGCGAGGTGACTGACGTCGTCGCGGCCGCCGTCGACCGGGCGGACACCTGATCTGCGTCTTGTGGGCTCCCCGACACGCGCTTGCTGACCGACGCACACCTCACTACTCGACGCACACCTCGGCTCCGCGAACTCTCGGATGCGTGTCCATTTTTCGTCCACACAGAGGCGCGAGCAGACGCGGAAACGACGAATTTATGCACATCTCGCTGCCCAGTGTTCAATAGGAGTCCATAATATGGATAGACGTACGTTTGTCAAGGCCACTGGTGTCGCGGGAATCGCTGGATTAGCCGGCTGTAGCGGCGGTCCCTCCGGTGGGTCTACGGCCGAATCGACGACCGAGTCGGGCGGTTCTGACAGCGGCGACGAGGGCGGCGAGACGACCGCTGCGGAGACGACCACAAGCGACGTGGCGGCCAACGTCGGGATGGTCTACGCGACTGGCGGCCTCGGCGACGGGTCGTTCAACGATCAGGCCCAGCAGGGCGCGCTCCAGGCCGAAGAGGAGCTCAGCATCTCGTTCAACGAGGCACAGCCCGACGAGGTGGCCCAGTTCAAGACGTTCCAGCAGCAGTTCGCACAGTCGACGGATCCGAACTACGATCTCGTCTGTGCGATCGGATTCCTGCAGGCTGACGCGCTCTCGCAGACGTCCGAGAGCTACCCGGACCAGAACTTTATGCTGGTCGACAGCGTCGTCGAGGCGCCGAACGTCGCGAGCTACACGTTCAAGGAACACGAGGGCTCGTACCTCGCGGGCCTGATGGCGAGTCTCCTCACCACGCGAGACTTCTCGGCCGGCGCGGGATCGACCACCGGTGACTCGACGAGCGTCGGCTTCGTCGGCGGCGTCGAGTCCGACCTGATCAAGAAGTTCCAGGCCGGCTTCGAGGCGGGCGTGAGCGCCGGGAGCGGCGACGTCGACGTCCTGACGAACTACGTCGGCGGCTTCAACGACGTGGCCGGCGGCAAAGAGGCCGCGACGGCGATGTACAACAGCGGTGCCGACATCGTCTATCACGCGGCGGGGAACACCGGAACCGGCGTCTTCCAGGCGGCCCAAGAGCAGGGCAAGTTCGCGATCGGCGTCGACCGCGACCAGTCGATCACGAAGCCCTCCTACGCCGACGTCATCCTCGGGAGTATGGTCAAGCGGGTCGACACCGCCGTGTACAACGCGATCGAGTCGGTCGTGAACGACAACTTCCAGGGCGGCAGCGTCGTCTCGCTCGGTCTCGAACAGGACGGCGTCGCGCTGATCGAAGGCGACCAGCTCGGCTCGGAGCTTCCGCAGGACGTCACAGACGAGGTCGCCAGCGCACGTGAGAGCATCATCGCGGGCGACATCTCGGTCCCCTCGACCCCGCAGTAGGCCGACACAGCGACGTTCGAGCCACTACACATCCAAACCTATTCGTTTATCACCGAACCACGGAGAAACAGATCTATGGCCACAGCCGTCCACCTCGACGGAATCACGAAGCGGTTCCCCGGGGTCGTGGCGAACGACGACGTGGACCTCGCTGTCGAGCGCGGGACCGTACACGCACTTTTAGGGGAGAACGGGGCCGGGAAGACGACGCTGATGAACGTCCTCTACGGACTCTACGAACCCACCTCGGGCCGTGTCCTCGTCGACGAGGAGGTTCGCTCGTTCGACTCGCCGAGAGACGCGATCGACGCCGGCGTCGGGATGATCCACCAGCACTTCATGCTCGTGGATCCGATGACGGTCACCGAGA
>Ga0207719_100236_pt1 | contig 41893 bp, 47 predicted proteins | sample A23P1SouthBayCA_2_FD_187279 | JGI IMG/M metagenome (GOLD analysis project Ga0207719, IMG submission 187279) | Aerobic enrichment media microbial communities from Eden Landing Ponds, California, USA - A23 P3 (3) (SPAdes) | ecosystem: Environmental > Aquatic > Marine > Unclassified | place... | reverse complement strand
GCGACAGGTGCCCGACGCTCTCGGCGTTGTTCACGCCGGCGAGCGCGTTGGCGAGTGGATCGTTTCCTGCCATAATTATCGGTACTTCTTGAATCCCATCTCGCGGGCGACCTCGCGGAAGCACTGGCGGCACAGGTAGATCTCGTACTTACCGACGAGTCCCTGGTTGCGTCCGCAACGTCGGCACTCGTGGCTCTGACCCGTGCGACGGCTCGCGTGCTCGCCCGTCTGTTCTGTCTCTGATTCGCTCATTCTGTGACCTCCACGTCGACGTCGAATGCGTCTTCGAGGAAGGCGATCGCGTCTTCAGGCGTCAGTCGGTGCGCCTTGGGGATCGAGCGCGACACCTTGTCGCGCTTTTTGACACGGTAGCCGGGACGGACGAGGTTGACCGTCACGTCCAGCCCGTAGATCCCGATCTGGGGGTCGTACTCCTGGGAGGGGAACTCGGTGTGCTCTTCGACACCGAAGCTGAAGTTCCCCGTGTCGTCGAACTGCTTGTCCGACAGGTCGGCGATCGGCAGTGCCGTCTCCAGGAACTCGTTGGCCCGCTCGTTGCGAAGGGTGACCTTCGCGCCGACCGGGTCGCCGGTGCGCGCACCGAACTGCGTCGCGGCACGCGTCGCCGTCGTACGGACGGCTTCTTGTCCGGCGATCTCTTCGAGGATCTCCTCTGCGTTCGCGAGTTCACGGCCACCTTCGCCGACGCCCATATGGACGACGACCTTCTCGATCTGTGGCTCGCGCATCTCGTGGAACGACTCGCTCATTCGTCGTCACCTCCGTCTTCGTCCTCGTCGGCGACGAAGTTCTCGTCGATGACGACGACGTAGTCTTCGATCGTCTCGAAGGCGCCGTCGTCGGTCTCGACGATGACGGTGTTGTCGCCGCTGCCGGCGGTGATGGTGATCTCGTCGACCTCGCCGATCTCACCCGAGTGGGTGCCGTCGATGGCGGTGACGAGTGCGCCCTCCTCGTAGGGGAAGTGCGCGACGATCTCCTTCGTCTCGTTGTCGACGACGAGGGAGTCTTTCGTGCTGTACTCGTCGCCGCCCTCGTCGAGGCGGACGTTCGCGCCGTCGTGGAGCGTGAGCTGCGTCGCGCCGCCGCTGACATCCTGCTTGCGAACGATCTTGCCGAGTCGGCTGTCTGCGGAATCGGCGTCGATCGGGGTCAGCGCCAGGCGTCCACCCTCCTCGGGGAAGACGCGGTAGTACTCTTCGCGCTCGGTGAACGCGAGGATGTCGAACATCCCCACCGGGCGCTGTTCGTCGGAGACGGCGTCGCCGTTGACGAGGACCGCGCCCTCGTTCAGCGCGTAGCGCGCCTCTTTCTTCGAGTCGACGTAACCGAGCACGTCTCGCAGGAGGATGAGCAGGGGAACCCCCGCCTCTCCGTGCGGACCCGCGCCGGCTTTGACGGTGAACGTCTGGGTCTTCCGTTCGACGGGCCAGGCGTTCGGTGCCGAGAGTCGCTTCTGATGTCGAGTCATTGTTCGTCCTCCGTGTCGGCCTGCAGCCGCGCCTCACGGCGGTCGTCTTCGAGGTCCAGTTCCGTCACGCGGAGGTTCGAGGCGTCGAGGGGACGAGGCACTTCCTCGCCGTCGGCCTTCTCGACCGTCACGTCTTCGACGTGTACGACCGCGTCCGTGAGGTCGACCTCGACGACTTCGGCTTCCGTGCCGGCGTAGTCGCCGCGGAGGACCTCGACGGTGTCGCCCGCGTTGACGCGAACGCTGCGCTGTCCGTACTCCTCGCGGAGGTCGTCAGACAGCGTCGCGCGGACCTGGTTCTGCCGCTCGTGCAGGGGCGCGTTCTGCTTCCGAGTTCGCTGTTTGCGTGGTTGTTTTGTCATACTGTTCAGTGTTCAGACGATCATCGTCGCCGTCGAAGCGATGCTCCCGAAGCGCTCGGCCACTTCACGCGCGATGGGGCCCTTGATCTCGGTCCCGCGAGGCTCTTCCATCTCGTCGATGATGACGGCGGCGTTGTCCTCGAACTTCACGCGCGTGCCGTCCGGCCGGCGGATCGGTTTCCGCTGGCGGACGATCACGGCTTCGAGCACCTGGCGGCGCATCTCCGGCGTCCCTTTCGTCACCGAAACGGTGACCTGGTCGCCGATGCCCGCCTTGGGGTGTCGGTTCTTGGTTCCTGAGTAGCCCTTCACGCTGATGACCTTCAGCTCTCGCGCGCCGGTGTTGTCGGCGCACGTGATGAGGGAGCCTCGTTCGAGGCCCTTCGTGACGTCGGCTTTCAGCGCCTCCATCACTCCTCACCTCCGAGCACGTCGACGACGACGTGCGATTTGGTCTTCGACAGCGGTCGGGTCTCTGCGATACGCACCGTGTCGCCTTCCTCGATGTCCACGCACGGGGGTGCGTGAGCGGGGATGCGACTACGCCGCTTCATAAAGCGGTCGTACTTGGGAACGCGAACGTCGTATTCGCGCTCCACGATGACGGTTTTCTCCATGTCGGTGGAGGCGACCGTGCCTTCGAGCGTCTGACCGCGCACGGAAAGCGTTCCGTGGAACGGACAGTTCTCGTCGGAGCACGGCTCCTCCGGTTCTTCTACGTTCAGTCCTATCGCCATAGTGAGTCACCTGCCTTCTCGGTCCGCAAGGCGGGTCGTGAGAGCAGACGTGTGCCATCCACCGTAACGTAGGCCACGCCCTCGCAATTCTCGGCGTCTCGCCGAGAAGCCGCTGCGGGCTCCGCAGCCGGCCGATCAGACTGACCGGCGAATGCGCCGGCAGTATCCGACCGAAGTTCGGACGTGGTCCCCGACGCCTTCTCGGCGTCGGCGGCTTCATCTGTGCGTCCGGATGTTCCTTCCGGGGAGGGAAGCTCGAACTCCAGCGTGGAGCCCTGCTTCGGCACCTGCTTCACCCGAGCGCGACCGTCGCGAGTCGCGTCAGCGTCGTCGGTCGCGGCATCGCTGTCGCTGACGTCGACGTGCAGCGTCTGCATCGTCTCGACGACGATGCGGCCCTCGATCCCGACGAGGTCGGGGTTGGGCGCGTCGACGACGGCCACGCGGAGGCCGTTAAGCTCGTGTCGCGTCAGCGTCTCGGGTGTCAGTGCCATCTGTTATTCGAGGTCGCCTTCTTCCTGCTGGATCGTCTTGATCCGCGCGATCGTCCGCTTCAGCTCGCTGACGCGGCCCGGGTTCTCCGGTGCGCCACCGGCAGCCTGGACCGCGCGCGTGTTGAGCAGCTCGGTCTCGAGCTCTTCGAGCTCGGCGTCGCGCTCTGCGGCCGTCATGTCGCGGATCTCTTCGGGGTAGAGGATCGCCATCGGTTATTCCTCCTCCTCGTCTTCGTCTTCTTCTGCGTCTTCCATCTCGTCGAGGAGCTCTTCGGCTTCCGCTTCGACCTCCTCGTCGAGTTCGTCGAGTTCCTCTTCGACGTCCGACTCCTCGGGGACCTCGACGTCTTCGTCGACGTCCTCAGACTCGGACTCGGCTTCTTCCTCGATGACTTCTTCGACGACTTCCTCGTCGATGACGTCCTCGGGAGCCTCGTCGGGAACCTCGACCTCCTCGTCGGTCTCGCCGACATCGGGGATCTCTTCGGGTTCCTCTTCGAGGAGGGCTTCGACGCCCTCGCTCTCTGCGACCTGCTCGACGGGCTCGACGTCGACGTCCTCGTGAATCTCGAAGTCGTCGGGGAGCTCTGCTCCCGGCGGGATGATCTTGACGGTCACGCCGATGGTGCCGAGCTTCATCACGGCGACGCCCTGGCCCTCGTCGACGATCTCCTGGGCCGGTTCGCCGTTGTGCTTGATGTAGCCGCGGTTGAACTTCTCGACGCGAGAGCGCGCACCCGTGACCTTCCCGCTCAGGACGATCTCGGCGCCCAGTGCGCCGGACTCCATAATGCGGTCGATCGTGGTGTGGCCCGCCTTCCGGAAGTACCAGCCGCGTTCGAGCGCGTTCGCGAGGCGGTCCGCGACGATGCGAGCGTTCAGGTCGGGCTCGTCGACCTCCTGTACGTCGATCTGGGGGTCGTCGAGGTTGAACCGCTCTTCGAGTTCGCGGGTGACCTTGCGGATGTTCTTCCCGCCCTTGCCGATGACCATTCCGGGCTTTTCGGCCTTCAGGACGATCTGGGTCCCCATCGGGGTCTTCGCGACGTCCATCCCGCCGTAGCCGGCGCGGCCGAGTTCTTCGGCGAAGAACTCGTCGATCTGCGAGCGCTGCAGTCCGTCTTCGATGAACTGGTGTTCGTCAGCCATTAGGCTTCGACCTCCTCGGGTTCTTCGACGATGAGTTCGACGTCACAGATCGGCGTGTTCCACGGGTCGGCGCTCCCGAACGCACGGGGCTTGCGACCCTGCCGTTCGCCGACCTTGTGGGCGGCGACGTGTTTGATCGTCATCGAACGTCCGTCGAATCCCTGCTCGTCGGCGTTCGACGCCACGTTCTGCAGGAGTTCGAGGAACGCCTTCGAGGCCTTCTCGGGGTAGCGTCCCGCGTCCCAGCCGTCGATGTCGGAACGGTGTCCGACGCCGGTGTTGTGCTGTTTGAACGGAACGGAACGCTTCTCGTCGATGACGTCCTGGAGGTACTCCTCCGCGTCCTCGACGGGCATCCCCTTGATCTCACGCGAGATGGCCTTGCTGTGCTTCAGGCTGATGGGCCGATCGCGGAGCATCCCCTTGGCGGTGGTCTCCGGGTCGGCCTCGACGCTGTAGTTGATACCCATAGTTATTTGAGCGGCACGAACTTCGAGGACCGGGTCGCGCCGATTCCGGCCTGACCGTGTTCGACCGACGTCCGGGTCAGCTGGAACTCGCCCAGATAGTGCCCGATCATCTCGGGCTCGACGCGGACGCGCTCGAAGGACTGCCCGGTGTAGACCTCGAACGTCTTCTCGACGAACGAAGGCAGAATGGGCATGTCCCGGAGGTGGGTCCGGATCGGGTCGTTGGCGGTCTCCTGGGGGTCGGCCTCGCTGGCCGCCTCCAGCAGCTTCTCCTGTTGGACCGTGAGTCCTCGGTTGATGGTTCGCCGCTGTCGTGCGGGCAGCAGTTCCGCGACCTCGTCGAGCGACATCTCCTGCAGCTCGTCGAGCGTGTGGCCGCGGTAGGTGAACTCACCCTCGCGGCCGGTACGGTATTCCGAACTCATTGTTATTCGTTGCCTCCCTTGCCACCGCGACCGGTGCGCTTCGAGGCGATGTCACCGACCTTCCGTCCCGGCGGGGCGTCCCGCGAGACGGACTTCGGCTGACCGGGGTGCTGGCGGCCACCGCCACCGAACGGGTGGTCGACGGCGTTCATCGCGACCCCGCGAACGCGCGGCCACTTGATGCCGCGCGCTTTCATCTTGTGGTGCTTCTTGCCGGCCTTCACGAACGGCTTCTCGGTGCGGCCCCCGCCGGCGACGACGCCGATGGTGGCGCGACACTGCGGGTTCAGCCGCTTGACCTCCCCGGAGGGGAGCTTCACGACCGCAACGTGGCGGTCGTGGGTGAGCAGCTGAGCGCTCGTCCCGGACGCGCGAGCGAACTTCCCGCCGTCGCCGGGTTGGCGCTCGACGTTACACACCGGAACCCCCTCGGGGATCTCCGCGAGCGGGAGCGTGTTGCCGGGCTTGATCTCTGCGCTGACCCCGACCTGGATCGTGTCGCCGACAGCGACGCCCTCGGGTGCGAGGATGAGTCGCTGGTCGCCGTCTTCGAATTCGACGGCGACGACCGGCGCGCTGCGTGCGGGGTCGTGTTCGATGTCGACGACCGTCCCGGAGACGGTGTCGTCCGATTCGGCCTTCTTGTGCGAGAGTTCGGCCTTGTAGCGGTGCGACGGCGCCCGGAACGTGGACGTACCGCGACCGCGACGTTGGCCCTGAATTCGACGTCCCATTTTCAGAACACCCCGATTCGCGAGGCGACTTCTTGCGCGTCGTCGTCCTCACCGAGTCGGACGGTCGCCTTCTTCTTGCCGCGCGGTGTGACCTGCGTGTTCACGTTCACGACGGCCACCTCGTAGCGCGATTCGATCTCGTCTTCGATCTCCGCCTTCGTGGCGTCGAGGTCGACGATGAACTGAAGCTTGTTGTCGAAGTCCATCTCGTCCATCGCCTTCTCGGTGACGAGCGGGTGCTCGATGAGCGAACTCATCGGTCCGCCACCTCCTCGACTGCGCTCTCGGTGAAGATCGTGAGCCGACCGGCCTGCGTCCCGGGGGCGAGGTCCTCAGCGCTGACGTTGGCCGCAGTGACCACGTCGGCGCCGGCGAGGTTCCGCGCCGCCTTCGAGGGCTCTTCGCTCGTGACGAAGAGGATCGACTTCGGACGGGTGTACTTCCGGCCACGGGTCTTCCCGCGTCCGGCCTTCACCTTCTTGTTCTCGTCAGAGCGCTCGATGTCGGCGTGAACGCCGAGGGCTTCGAGCAGATCGACGATTTCGCGGGTCTTCACGAGGTCCTCGAAGTCGTCGGAGACGACGAGCGGGAGTTCGGCGTCGTCGTCGAACTGGTGGCCGCGTTCGCGGACGACCGCTTCGTCCGTCGTGGCTGCAATCGCCGATCGGACGGCGAGTTTCCGCTCTTTGTCGTTGATGTCCTTGCCCTGGTCTTTCTCAGCCTTCGGCGGGTGCGCCTTTCGACCCTTGACCGCGTGGGGCACGCGGCGGGCGCGTCCGTTTTCGCGGGGGTCGTGAGACATCCCGCGGCCGCTGCCGAACGACTCGGCCGGAGTTCGCAGCCCCGCGTAGGGGTCGGCACCGTACGCCTGTTTTCGGTTCGCCTGCGCGGCGACGACGGCGCGCTCGATGAGGTCCGGACGATACGGGGTCTCGAAGACCTCGGGGAGGTCGAGCGTGCCGGCGTCGTCGCCGTTCAGGTCGCGAATTGTTGCCTGCATTGTTTAGCCCTGATTCGATTCGGTCGACACGTAGCGCACCTCGGGATCGAGGCGCGGTTGGTCGTTCGGTCGGACGGCCGGACGGAACCGAAGGAGGCGCTTGTCGGGGCCCGGAAGCGAGCCTTTGACGAGCGCGTACGGTCCGTCGACCTCGCCGTAGCCGACGAAGCCGCCGTCTACGGTCGGTTCGCTGCCCTCACCGATGTCGATGAGGCGCTTGTTCAGTTCGGTTCGCTGGTGGTAGCCCGTCTGTCCCTGCTGGGGGACGGTCGAGCGCACGCGGGAGGGGTTCCACGGACCGAGGTTACCGATCCGGCGCCGCCAACCCTGGCGGGCGTGTTTGCCCTTCCGCTTCTGGACGCCCCACCGCTTGACGGGACCCTGCGTCCCCTTGCCTTTCGTGACGCCGGCGACGTCGAGATACTCGCCAGCGCGGAAGACGTCGGAGAGTTCGTGCTCGCCGCCGTCGCCGACGAGTTCGAGCGCGAAGTCGATGCGCTCGTCGACCGAGCCACCGCCGACTCGGGTCTCCATCACGTCGGGCTTCTTTTTGGGGACGTTCTGCATCTCGCCTGGGACGGTGTGGGTGATGAGTCGGACGTCGTCCACCTCGCCGACCTCGACGGCCGCGCGAAGGTCCTCGGCGTCGTCCTCGAAGGAGTCCTCGTTCGGAAGATCGAGGACACGGTCGAGGTTCTCGTCGAACTCGTTGCCCCACACCTCAGTCAGGGGCTTTGCACCGTACGGCGTGTCTTCGTAGGCTCGAAGGGCGACGGCGCGCATCGGCGGCGTCTCGACGACGGTCACCGGAACGGCCTCCTCCATCCCTTCGCGGGGGGAGTTGGCCTCGTCGTTGACCATCATCACCTGGGTCATCCCGGCCTTGTAGCCGGCGAAGCCCTGGATACCCGGGGACCCGTCGTCGTCGGGCCACGACCGGATGCGTGGGACTTCCTTGGCCGCACGCTTGCGCGGGCTGAAGCCCATCGAACCTTTTCGTGGTCTGCTTGGTTGTGGCATATGATCACTCCGTGAGTGTCAGGGACGCGAGCGACGCGAACATCGCTTCTTCGGTTCGCACCACCTCGCTGCCCTGTCGCGGAATCGTATTCAGCCAGAGATCGAACCCCGGACCGTCAACGGGTTCGACCGCATCCTCGACGTCGACGTCGAGGATGGCCGGAAGCCCACGGCCGGGTGACCCGAACGCGACTGTCGCTCCCTCCCGCTCGATGCGAGCGGAGAGGTCCGGCAGCCACGACGTGGTCAGCGGTTGGCCGAAGCGGGACGTCGCAATTGTGACGCCCGCGTCGGCGCGGCCGAGCGCTTCCTCGAGGTCCGTACGGGACACGTCGAAGCCCGGAACGGGCTCGTCGACGATCCGCGCACGGACCGGTTCTCGCGAAGAGATCCTGATGGCGACGCGCGTCCCCTCCTCGACCTCCATCGACGGAGGCGTGTGGAGAGAGACCGGGTGTTGCAGTCCGCAATTGACCCGAACGCGGCCGTCAGGTCCGACCTCGGTCACGATTCCCTGTGTTAACGACCCCGAACCGTCTGATTCGGAGCCGGTCATAGACGGGACACGGAGGGGCGGCAGGACGCCGACGTACTCGAGTTCGTCGCGTCGCCCCCAGACCTCCTTTCGGAGGTGCGGCGGCGTGGCAGCGTATCGCAGCACCGTTTCGACGAACTCACCTCCCCAGCGCCGCTCGCCTTCCCTGTCTGGGAAGACAGCGAGCCGATCCGCCCGAAACACCGTCGCCGCGCGGGCGACGTAGCCGAGTTTGCGAGTTGCCTCGCGTTTGTCTTCGGCCTCTCGGACGAGAGAGGACGGCACGAGTACGGTCAACGTCATACCGGTCCCTTCAGCGTCACGTCTAGACTGTATCCCTCGTACCGTAGGGGAGCCTAAAAGACTAGCGAAACCGTTCGGGGGTGAGAGGCCGTCTCACTCCGCCCTACGGCGGTTTCGTGGGGATCCGCCCCGTGGTATTTTCCCCCACGCCATCGGTCGGTTTGCTCTCCGATTCGCAAGTCTTATTTATTAATCTCGCATTCTCTGGAATGCAGACGCAGACCACGACACGCGCTGGTAGTGTAGTGGTATCACGTGACCTTGCCATGGTCACAACCTGGGTTCAAATCCCAGCCAGCGCACTTCTCTCAATACTAACCGACGAGCGGAGCGGTTTCTTTATGCTCGGTTTTCGAGTAATCGGAGTACCGACTCCATAGACGAGTACGCTTATTCGCTCTACAGACCAAGTGCGTTTATTGTGTCTGTTCACCAACAGATCACTATGGATTCTCGACGGACGCGCTACGCCGCCAGTTTCGTCGCCGCCTCACTCGCGTACATCTTCGTCGTGCTCGCGTTCACGGGAGAGTTCAACATCGTTGCGTGGGCGGTCTTTGCAGCCGCATTTCTCGTCTACCTCGTCGTCTTCGAGCGACTATTCGCGTGGGCAGCGAGCGACTGAGCCGATCGCCGACGAGTTCTCGCTTATTGGTAACATACTACAATAATCACGGGCACACTTCCCAGTCAGTAATAAGAAGAGGTAGCAGTTACTCGCCGGAGCGACAACCTAGAGCGGGTGAGAGAGTATGCCAATCGACGACCTTGCTCGAAGCGACGTCGTAACAGCCGATCCGGACACACCCGTCACCGACCTCGCGGCCACGATGGACGACGAGAACGTCGGCAGCGTCGTCATCACGAACGGTGACACGCCGGTAGGTATCGTGACCGATCGAGATCTGACCGTCCGTGTGCTCGGGAACGGAGCCGACCCGAGCGAGCAGACGGCCGCGGACGTGATGACCGAAGACCCCCACACGCTCGACCGGAAGGCGGGGTTCTACGAGGCGGCGACGATGATGCGCGACAACGGCATTCGCCGGGTGCCGATCTGTGAGGGCGACGCGCTCGTCGGGATCATCACGGCCGACGACCTGACCGAACTGCTCGCCGACGAGGAGCAGCGGGTCGCAGAGGTCATCCGCGCCCAGCGGCCGGAGTACTGAACTCGGCTGCTGAACCGACCCGCTGCGTCCTCCATTCTGCGAGAAAACGTTTTGCGGCTCGCCGCGGAACCGACGCGTATGACCGTCATCGCGCTACTGAGCGTCGCCCCCGTGATCGAAGACAGTATGGCCGCAGAGGTCGCGAAAGCCGTCGACGCGCTGGAGGACTTCGACGTCGAGTACGAGACGAACCCGATGGGAACCGTGATCGAAGCCGACGACGTCGGCACGCTCTTCGACGCCGCGGAGGCCGCCCACCGGGCCGTCGATGCGGACCGCGTGAGCACGGTGTTGAAAATCGACGACAAGCGAACGGGCGATGGACGCGCACGCGAGAAAGTAGACGTTGTCGAGGCCCAACTCGGCCGGCCGGCGCGCAGCGAGAGCGAGTAGCGGAGGAGACGGGCGCGGAGAAGGGAATCCAGAACGGAGACGGACGTTATTCTCGACGGAGCGCGAGCAGCGCAGCCCCAGCGAGCGCGACGAGGGCCGCGAGGACCCCGAAGCCGGGCGTCGTCGTCGGCGTTTGGACTGTCGGGATCTCCGTCACCGTCGTCGTCGGCGGTTCGGTCGTCGTCGTGGTTGTAGTCGTGGTCGTCGTCGTGGTCGTCGTTTCAGCGGGCGTCTGCGTCGTCGCAGTCGGGATGACCGGCTGGACGGTGCCGTCGACAGTCAGTTCGGGCGCCGGGCCGCCGTTGACTTCGATCGTGTAAACGTCGCCGGGGCTCGTGTCGTTGAACGAGAACGTCGCGAGGAACTGTCCGTCGGCGTCGACTGTCGCCGTCGTGGTTTTCAGGAACGCGGGCCGGACGTCGTCGCCGCTGCGAACTCGGATGTTGAGTTCAGTACCGGGTGCAACGGTCGTTTCACCGAAGATCTCCTGGCCGCTCGTTTCGGTTACGTTGAACGGCTCGTTCATCGAGAACTCGGCTTCGGTCGTCGAGTACGTCGTCTCGACGGTCTCGTCCTCGCCGGACTCCGTCAGATCGAGGTCGTTCTCGTCGTCGCCGAAAACGGTGAACGAAGCGCGGAGCCGTTCGTCAGTGCCCAGAGAGCCGGTTTCGTCCTCGTCGTCGTCGATCGCACCGTCCTCGTCGGTGTCACGGACGCCTGTGGGGCCGTCGTCACCCGTCCGGGAGATCACGTAGTACGTGTCGTTGTCCGAATCCGCGACGACGCGCGAGTTGGAGCTGTCCAACTGGAGGACGAGCGGATCGCGGTTCGGACCTGGGTCCTGTTGCTCGACGGTGAACACGGCAGGCGGCGAATCGCCCGTCCCGCTCGCGAAGTCGAAGAACTCAGAGGTGACGGTATCCTCCTCGAAGGCGTCGAGTGCACCTTCGAGACCAGAGGCGCGGAGTTCATAGACGACAGTGTCGCCAGTCGCGATGTCGGTGTCGCGCGTCACCCAGTCGCCGTTCGCGTCGCGGAAGTCGGCTGCGGTGTCGAGGTCGCCGTATCGGTCCTGCGGAGCAGTCCAGGTCCGGATAGCGATCGTCTCGCGGGGTTCGAGAACGAGCGTCGCGACGTCTGTCTCGCGACCTGCGGTAGCGGCCGACACCGGGTAACTCTCGGCGTCGAGGAGGTTCGAGACGCCGATGCTGACGTCGCCCTCGACGACCTCGTCGTCCTCACTGACGCTGAAGATCTCGTTTTCACCGTCGAAGGAGCCGGTCCCGTAGGTCGACGCCGCGTAGCTGTCGAAGTAGATGGTGACGCGGTTGTCGCGGTCGTCGTCGTCACCGTCGCGGACGGTCACGTTCGCGCGGAATCCGACGTCCTCCTCACCGATCGTCACTGTCGCCTCGCGGGTGTTCGACAGTTCGACCGGGATGGCGACGACGTCACCGCGGTTGTCCGTGGGCGTGCGGTCGGGGAACGTCGCCTCGGTGTCGCCCGCTTCGGTGACGTTGACCGTCGACGACTCGACGGAGATTCCCGACGTCGTGTCCGTCGCGCGAACGGTGTACTCGCCAGTTTCGATCTCGAGCGCCTCGAGATCGTAGCTGAAGTCGTACTCCCCCTGCCCGGAGAGGTCGGCGTACCGTTCGGTGTTCTCTACGACCTCGTCGTCGTCGAGCAGTTCGAGTCGGACCTCCCGGTTGCTCGCTCGGGCCGAAACCGTGCCCTCGATCGGTTCGAGGTTCGTCACGTTCTGATCGTCGATCGAAATCGCGAGGTCGAGGTCACGAACCGTGATGTTCGCGACACCTTCTCCCTCGATGGTCGCCTCGTAGTCACCGAGGGTTCGGTCGTCGGTCGCGAAGAGGAAGACCCGGCTGTTGGTCCCGGTCGCGCCCTCGAAGAAGTAGGTGTCCGTGTCGTCGTCGGTCCCCTCCATCGTCACGTCCGTGTTCGTCGACGAGGCGACGACGGCGACGGTCGATCCCTTGTAGGCGCTGATACTGTCTCCGGCAGTCACGGTCGTCGGGGCGAACGTCACCGTGTAGTCGTCTGGGTTGTCGAGCGCGTTACCATCCGGGTCCGTGATCCCGTCTTCGAGCCGGAGCGTCAACTCTCGGCTGTCGGTGTCGTCGAGTTCGATGATCACGCGGCCCTGGGCCTCAGTGACGTCTTCGACGATGTCTCCCGTCACTTCCTCTTCGTCGTCGACGAGGAGGGCGTAGTTCGACTCGAAGTTCTGCACGTCCTCGGAGAACGCCACCTCGATAGCGGGCGTGCCGTCGGGTTGGACGTACTGAATCGCACTCAGGTACTCCGGAGAGCCGGGGACGCCGCCGGCGTACTGGACAGTGATCTCTTCGTCTCTGGTCGCCGATCGATCGTCGGTGTCGTCAACTTCGACCGTTGCAGTGTATGTCGCCGTCTCCTGGCCTTCGGGGACGGCAGGGCTCGTGAGATTCACGCTACCCGCGAGGTACGCCGTCGTGGTGGAGAGGCTGTCAGTGTACGAGAGCGTGTTTCCGGAGGCGCTCAGCGATCCCACCTCGGTCCCAGTGGCGTTCTTGACGACTACGTCCGACGCTTCGATCGTGAACTCACTGGGTACCGCGAGCGAAAACGTCGTGTCTTCGCCGGTGTCGACGCCGGTGACCGAGTAGTTGAACGTGTGCCGATTCTCGGTCTCTTGCGTGACGGTCGTCGGCTCGAACTCGTCTTCGACACCGAGGGCAAGCGTAGCGACGTTTTCGACGGTGAGCGTCTCACTCTCCGAAACGGTCCCGTCGATGTCCGTGGCGTTGATTTTGACCTGGTAGTCGGTGTCGGTATCGACGGCTGGCGACGTCACCGTCACGTTCCCGGCGAGATACACCGTCGACGTCGACGAGTTGGCCGTTGCTTCCAGCGTATTGTCGACAGTCGTCGTCGTGTTGAGGACGGTCCCGGTCGCGTTTTTCATCTCGACATCGGCACTCTCTATCGTGAACTCACCTGGGACAGAGAGCGAGAGCGTAACGTTGTCAGACGTGTTGACGCCGGTAAACGAGTAGTTGAACGTGTGTTGCGTCTCGGTCTCTTCGTCGACCGTGAGCGGGTCGAACTGCGCTTCGGCTGAAACTCCGTCGACGGCGGCGACCGACCCGGCGAACGTGATACTGCCGGCGAGGACCGACAGTACCACGAGCACCGCGATCGGAACCGCACCGACTCGGAACGTGGTTCGTGTCATAGTGGGGGGAAACGATTTTGGGGCGGTTACGCGTCGGCGGCAACCGCCGAGCGGGGAGCCGTGCCGTTTGCGACTCGGGGCTGGCAGAGTCGGGGAGTTGAAACCCGAGAGGGATACCGACGCTTCGACGATGAAACACTGCGCAGCGCCGAATTCTGTCGCAAACGACAGTCCACTGATAACGTCACGGTACGGAAACATATGTTTTGTGTGCAGCGGTCGTTCACGGGGGCCGTCTTCCGGCCCTCACGGCCGCGTGAAGGGTGCGAAACCCCGATTTTGTTATCTATTTTGATAACTGAAGCACTAGATTTAATTTAGGTTAGTTTGTACGGGCAAATACGCCTCTCACGACGAGCCTGCATCCGGGCAACAGGCAAACGAGAACCGAACGACACAACCACCGTCGTGGGACGGTACCAACACTACCAATGAAACTCAAACAACTCTTCACCGACGATTCCGCCGTGTCGCCGGTCATCGGCGTCATCCTGATGGTCGCCATTACGGTGATTCTGGCGGCCGTGATCGGCTCGTTCGTGCTGAACCTCGGCCAGGGCGTCCAGCAGACGGCACCCCAGGCGAGCTTCAGTTTCGACTACAACACGACCGGAACTGATGGAAACGTTACTATCACTCACCAGTCCGGCGACTCGATTACAGGCGCACAGTTGAACACGACAGGTCCGACTTGGGCAGGCACTGGTCAAAACTGGAGTGACACCTATCCCAACAGTGTCAGTGCAGGTGACTCAATTACCAAGACAGTGACTGGTGGTTTCAACGGCGAGACGGTCCGCGTCGTCTGGACGTCCCAGAACGGCGAAACGTCCGCCACGTTGAGCCAGTCCACTGCGCCTGGAGGTTCGTAAATCTATGAAACTGAACGAACTCTTCACCGACGACGACGCCGTGTCGCCGGTCATCGGCGTCATCCTGATGGTCGCGATCACAGTGATTCTCGCGGCCGTCATCGGTTCGTTCGTGCTGAACCTCGGTGGAAGTATCCAGCAGAGCGCGCCGCAGGCGAGTTTCAACTTCGAGTACGACGAAGCGACGAACAATACGACGATTACCCACGAAACGGGCGACTCGATAACCGCAAGTAGACTGAACGTGACGTCGACGGCACCGTTAGACTTCGTTAATTCGACGACGTTCGAGGACGTAGGCGGAGAGATATCCGCAGGCGATACAGCTCAGTATAATAAAACCACAGACTGGGCCGGCGAGACGCTGCGCGTCGTCTGGACATCCGAGAACGGTGAAACGTCCGCCACGCTGAGCCAATCTACCGCACCCAACGAATCATAAACCAATGAAACTCAAACAACTCTTCACCGACGACTCCGCCGTGTCGCCGGTCATCGGCGTCATCCTGATGGTCGCGATCACGGTCATCCTCGCGGCCGTGATCGGCTCGTTCGTGCTGAATCTCGGCCAGGGAGTCCAGCAGACGGCACCCCAGGCGAGTTTCGGCTTCGACTATAATACGAGTGAGAATGGGAACGTGACGATCACACACGAAACGGGAGATTCGGTCGATGCAGCGCGACTGAACACGACTGGTCTCGACAAGGGGACGATCAATTGGGTCGATAACGGTGACGTCACTGGGACAGTCTCCGCGGGCTCGAGCGCTACCTTCGACAACGGAGCCCATTGGGACGGAGAGACGATCCGTGTCGTCTGGCAGTCCACGAACGGCGAAACTTCCGCGACGCTGAGTCAGTCCACCGCACCCGACGAGTCCTGATCGCCAACGGCGATCCGTTCGGCTCTCACTTTTATTTGCTATAGCTGACTGGCGAGAGGCTCCATTACACAGCCACAGTACGTGCCGCAGAAGTCGATTTCGCGCGTTTCAGACCGCGGGCGCCCCTTCGGAGGTGCCGACGAGCCACGTTCCGTACGTGACGAGCGCCGCGGCGGGAATGAGCGCGTAGATGAACAGCTGCGACGCGTCCGGGAGAGCCCCCGGGAGCAGCAGCAGCGATCCGACGACTATGAGAGCGACACCGGCAAGCACGCGTGTGCTATCGAACAATCCCATATGTGGCACTACGGTCCATAGAATATGGACTTTCCGCTTCTGGACGTCGTCACCACCGGACCAAAGCGGCGCCACACCGATAGATGTGGGCGAGCACGCGGTTGCGCCCCGACGCGTTATACTGCTGGACACGCTCTGAAACGCAGTTCGTCGCCCTGGGGTGACGGATCTCTTGACACAGTTGTGTCCGACAATATAAGCAGTCGCCGCCCGACGGAGGGCGTATGGACGTAGCGATCGTTACCGTGGGGAACGAACTGCTCGCGGGCGACATCGAGAACACGAACGCCACGTGGCTGGCGAAGGAACTCACTGCCCGTGGCGCCGACGTCGCGCGGATCATCGTCGTTCCCGACGACGAGGGCGTCGTGGCCGGGACGATCCGCGAGTGGGCCGCCGAGTTCGACGCCGTGATCGTCACCGGCGGCCTCGGCGGGACGCCCGACGACGTGACGATGCCCGCTGTCGCCGCCGGGCTGGATCGGGAACTCGTCGTCAATCCCGTCGCCGACGCAGACGTACAGGAGACGATCGATCGGATCTACGAGGAGAATCCCGATCTGGAGTTCGAACTCCGGCCGGAGTGGTACGCCTCGATGCCGTCGGATGCGACGCCGATTCCGAACCCCGAGGGACTCGCACCGGGGTGTGTCACCGAGAACGTGTACGTCCTGCCCGGGATTCCCGAGGAGATGGAAGCCGTCTTCGCGAACGTCGCCCGAGAGTTTGGCGGCGACGTGGCGACACAGACGCTGTACTCTCCCGAGCCGGAAGGTGCCCTCGCGTCGATTCTGGGCGACGTCGCGGAGCGATTCGGGATCCGCGTCGGAAGCTACCCGAACCGGGAAGCGGGCGAGACCCGAATCAAACTCACCGGCGACGACGAAGCAGTGCTCTCGACAGCCGTGGCGTGGCTCAGAGCGAATTCGCGCGTCGAACTCAGCGTGGCCGACGGTGACGGGAACGATACCGAAGCCACCGAGTGAGCGCGGTGCGGCGGCCGCGTGGCGTGTGGCGGATAGTTAGCGCGGATTCGGGAGGTTCGTGGTGTCTCGCGGTGAGATAGACGCGAGCGAGCCGCGGGATTGGATGATGTTGAACGCCGTCACGAGGTCCGAGCGGGAGATGAGCCCGACGACCTCGCCCTCGTCGTCGACGACGGGGAGGCGGCCGACATCGTTCTTCTGCATCTGTTCGATGGCCGCCATCGCGTCCGCGTCGGGTGAGATCGTCGCCAGGTCGTTCGCCATCACGTCGCCGACGCGGTAGGCGTCGCGTTCGACTTCCTTGATCGATCGGGCGTCGCTGAGCGTCACCATCCCGACGAGGCGGTCGCCGTCCATCACCGGATAGCCCGTGTGGCGTTCGGTGAACATCCGCTCGAGGAGTTCGGCGACGCTCGTGTGCTCGCTCACCACGTCGAGATCCTGACGGGGCGTCATCACGTCTTTGACGGTCACATCCTGGAAGGCGGCCTTCATCACGGTCTGTTGGGCTTCCGAGGAGGCCCCGATGTAAATGAAGAAGGCCAAGGCGACCAAGAACAGATTCGCGAACAGCCCGAAGAGTCCGAGGAGGAACGCGAACACTTTCCCGACCTCTGCGGCGATTTGTGTTGCGCGGGCGTGCGGTCGCGTTCGCGCGAGAAGGGCACGAAGGACGCGGCCGCCGTCCATCGGGAACCCGGGAAGCATATTGAACACCGCGAGCACGATGTTCGTCAACGCGAGATAGCCGACGACGAACTTCACGGGGTCGAGTGCGGACGGGAGGACGGTGAAGGCCGCATACGAGAGCACGCCGAGGGCGATGCTGACGATCGGCCCGGCGACGGCGATCGAGAGCTCTTGCTTCCAGTCTTCGGGCATCTCGGCGAAACTCGCGACGCCGCCGAAGAGCCACAGCGTGATCGAGTCGATCTCGTAGCCGTAGCGCATCGCGACGAGCGAGTGGCCGAACTCGTGGAGTAAGACGCAGAAGAAGAGGCCGATCGCCGCGGCCGCGCCCAGTACCCACTGCATCGACCCGGCCGTCAGCGGGCCGACGTCGATGGCCGAGCCGAACAGGTCGTTCAGGACGCCGACGAGTTGCCCGACGTCGTTCCCGATGAGCCACGCGAATAGGGGGAGAACGATGAGGAACGTGAGATCGAGCTTGATCGGGATACCGAACGCGCTACCAATACGGATTCCGCGCATAGCGAGACGTTGTCGGGCACGGGACTTAAGTCCAGCCGCGGCGACGCGATTCGCTGACAGGTCCGACCGGCAGACGAACCGCTGAAATACCTCGTCCACGTACCGTCGGGCGTGTCTCAACAGGTCGGCCGCGTCGACACGCTCTTTCTCCACGAGACCGGCGACGACTTCCTCGTGGTCGTCGAACGGGACGGGGAGCGTGTCTTTCGCGGAGTCCTCGAACTAAAGGAGACGGACGCAGGCCCCCGTCCCGCGAAGTTCCGCATCAAGCGCGGCTCGACGGAGGAGCCCCGCGATCCGAGCCAGTTCGTCGAGCTCGCACGCCGTGCGTCGCGAATCCGCATTTCGGAACAGACCTCGAAGCAGCGCCGCGACGAGCTTCGCGAGATGCTCGACGGCTACCAACTGGAGGCGCTCGTCGTTCGGACGTGTCGCTACTGTGCCTCCGACGGGCGGTACTCGCCGATCACGGAGGACACGGCGATCAAGACCGACCGCGAGTACATCTGCCCCGACTGCGCGAAGCGAGAGCTGGAGCGCGAACTCGACTTCTCGGCGTCGGGGCGGCTCACCGGCGCGGCGCAGGACCGGCTGGAGGACCTCCTCTTGGAAACGCAGGACCTCGATCGGATCTCGAATCTCCTCGCCGGGGGCCTCGATCCCGACCTCACGAAGTTCGACACCGTCAGCGCGACGACTGACGAAGTCGACCTCGTCGAGACGTCGACGCTCGATCTCCACCCCGAGCTTCAGCGGCGGGTCGAAGGTCGATTCGACACGCTGCTGCCGGTGCAGTCGCTCTCGGTCGACAACGGGCTGTTCGAGGGGCGCGACCAACTGGTCGTGAGCGCGACCGCGACCGGGAAGACGCTCGTCGGCGAACTCGCCGGCCTCGACCGGGCGCTGAAGGGCGAGGGCAAGCTGCTCTTTTTAGTCCCGCTCGTCGCCTTGGCGAACCAGAAGCACGAGGACTTCGAGGAGCGCTACGGCGACCTCCTCAACGTGACGATCCGCGTCGGCGCGTCCCGGATCAACGACGACGGCAACCGCTTCAATCCGAACGCGGACGTCGTCGTGGGGACCTACGAGGGCATCGACCACGCGTTGCGGACCGGGAAAGATCTCGGCGACATCGGCACCGTCGTCATCGACGAGGTGCACACGCTCAAAGAGGAGGAACGCGGCCACCGCCTCGACGGTCTCATCAGCCGGCTGAAGTACTACTGTGAGGATCGTAAGGCGGCCCGCGAGAGCTACGGTGGCGCACAGTACGTCTATCTCTCCGCGACGGTCGGGAACCCCGAGTCGCTGGCCGAGCGCCTCCGCGCGACGCTCATCGAGTTCGAGGAGCGTCCGGTCCCAATCGAGCGTCACGTGACGTTCGCCGACGGCAGGGAGAAGCCGGACATCATCAACAAACTCGTCAGACGCGAGTTCGACTCGAAGTCCTCGAAGGGCTACCGCGGGCAGACCATCGTCTTCACGAACTCGCGGCGGCGGTGCCACGAGATCTCGCGGAAACTCGAGTACGCCTCCGCGCCGTATCACGCCGGCCTCGACTACGGCCGGCGGAAGCGCGTCGAGCGGCAGTTCGGAGATCAGGACCTCGCCGCGGTGGTCACGACCGCCGCACTCGCTGCCGGCGTCGACTTCCCCGCCTCACAGGTCGTCTTCGACTCGCTGGCGATGGGGATCGAGTGGCTCTCCGTCCAGGAGTTCGAGCAGATGCTCGGGCGCGCCGGACGCCCGGACTACCACGATCAGGGGACGGTCTATCTCCTCGTCGAACCGGACTGCACCTATCACAACACGATGGAGATGACCGAAGACGAGGTCGCGTTCAAACTCCTGAAAGGCGAGATGGAGGACGTCCTGACCCACTACGACGAGACCGCGGCCGCCGAGGAGACGCTCGCGAACGTCGTCGTCGCCGGCAAGCGCGCCAAGCGACTGAACGACCGGATGGTCGGGGACGTCCCGACGAAACACGCGATCGGCAAACTGCTCCAGTGGGAGTTCATCGACGGCTTCGATCCGACGCCGCTGGGACGGGCGGTCTGTCGGCACTTCCTCTCGCCGAAAGACGCGTTCCGCATCCTCGATTGCATCCGCTCGGGCACGGACCCCTACGGCCTCGTCGCCGAGATGGAACTCCAAGACGAGTTCTGAACGTCGCCGGCGGCCGCCGACCCGACTCCTCACGTTCGGGTGACGGCAGTCGAATCGGGAGACCGAAATGGGGCGCCGCCGGACGTGAGAGAAATCCCACAGTATTTTGCACTGGCGAGTCGACCGAACGGTGTGGCACCGATACCGCCGGGCGTCCTCGTCGTTTTCCTCGTCGTCCTGGCCGCGCTCGTACTGTTCGTCACCGAGCCGGTTCCGGTCGACGTCACCGCGATCGGCGTAATGGTGGCGCTGCTGTTGATCCAGCCGGCGTCAGCGGCGCTGGCCACGGTGGGGCTCTTGGGCGAGCCGATCGTGCTCTTTGCGGACTACCCCGCGGACGCGCTCTCGGGCTTTTCGAGCGAGGCGACGCTGACGGTGCTGGCGATGTTCATCCTCAGCGACGGCGTCCAGCGCACCGGCGTCGTCCAGCGGCTGGGCGCGCGGATCGCCTCCTTCACGGGAGACAGTATGGACCGACAGCTCGGGGCGACGATCGGCGTCGTCGCGCCCATCTCGGGGTTCATCAACAACACCGCGGCGGTCGCCATTCTGCTGCCGATGGTGACAGACCTCGCCGAGCGCGGCGGGACGTCGCCGTCGAAACTGCTCTTGCCGCTCTCGTACGCGTCGATGTTCGGCGGGATGCTCACGCTGATCGGGACGTCGACGAACATTCTCGCCTCCGAGCTCTCGGGGCGGCTCATCGGCCGATCGTTCACGATGTTCGAGTTCACGCAACTCGGCATCGTCGTCTCCATCGTGGGCACGGCGTACCTGCTGACGGTCGGGCGGTGGCTGACCCCCGAGCGGATCAAGCCCAGACAGGACCTGACCGAGGAGTTCGAGATGGGCGAGTACCTGACGGAGGTCGTCGTCCGCGAGGACTCGCCGCTCGTCGGCCAGCAGGTCCGGCGGGCGCTGGAGGAGACAGATTTCGACATCGACCTGATCCAGTTGATCCGCCGCGGCGAAGTCTTCCTCGAACCGCTCGGGCCGAAACAGATCCAACCAGGTGACGTGTTCGCGATTCGGACCGACCGCGACACGCTCGTCGAACTACTCGACGTCGAAGGGCTGGACGTCGTGCCGACGGCCGTCGACGAATCAGAGCTAGAAGCCGGCGAAGCCCGGCAGAATCTCGTCGAGGTCGTCATCGGACCGGGGTCGTCGCTCGTCGGCGAATCACTCGCGTCTGCGAGCTTTCGACAGCGGTACAACGCGACAGTGCTCGCGCTGCGGCGTGGGGAGGAACTCTTCCGCCGGCGGATGGACAACGTCACGCTCCGCGTCGGCGACACGCTCCTCGTGCAGGCGACCGCCGACAGCATCGAGCGCCTCGATGCGAACCGGGACTTCATCGTCGCCCAGGAGATCGAACAGCACGATTTCCGCGGGGAGAAGACGCCGCTCGCCGTGGGCATCGTCGTCGCCGTCGTCGGCCTCGCCGCGCTCGACATCCTTCCGATCGTCGTCTCCGCGCTCGCCGGGTCGCTCGCGATGGTCGCGACGCGATGTCTCCGTCCGGGCGAGCTCTACGACGCGGTTCAGTGGGACGTCGTCTTCTTGCTCGCAGGCGTCATTCCACTGGGCATCGCACTGGAATCGTCCGGGGGCGCGGCGCTGCTGGCTGGGCTCGTCGTCGCCGTCGGCGATCTCCTCCCCCTGGTCGGCGTGCTGGCGGTGTTCTATCTCATCACCGCGATCCTGACGAACGTCATCTCGAACAACGCGAGCGTCGTGTTGATGATCCCAGTCGCGGTCGAGGCCGCCCAGACGCTCGGCGCGAACGCCTTCTCGTTCATCCTGGCGGTGACGTTCGCGGCGTCGACGGCGTTTATGACGCCGGTTGGCTACCAGACGAACCTGTTCGTCTACGGTCCTGGCGGCTACCGTTTCAGCGACTACCTCCGGGTCGGCGGCCCGCTTCAGTTGGTGTTCGCGGCGGTGACGACCGTCGGCATCGCCGCGATCTGGGGAATCTGATTCCGGTCGACGCCGAACGAAATCCTTTACTCGGTGACGCTGCCACGTAAAGACGCGGGACCGTGGGTTAGCCTGGTATACTTCGGGCCTTGGGTGCCCGTGACCCCGGTTCGAATCCGGGCGGTCCCATTTTCCACAACGTCGAAGCGTGAGCGTGAGGGCTCGCTTCGCTCCTCCCCGAGGATGTGAGGAATCGGTTCAGGTCGAAGCGGCTCGGCCCGATCGATAGCGAGCGCCGAGTACGAAAAACAGGCTCACCCGAACAGTCGCTGGAGGAAGCTACGGCCGCTCGCTCGCTCTGCGAGCAAGACGGAGCACTCGACGTCCTCGACGATTTTGAAGTGCAGCGTGCCCGTGACGAGTCGCGTCAGCAGACCCCGTTCGGTCGCGCCCACCACGAGCAGCGTGTGGTCTCGCGCTTCGCGTTCGATCGCGCGCTCGACGTCGCCGGAGTCGTCGACGATGAATGTAGCGTCGCCCAGGCCTCGCTCAGTCGCCCAGTTCGCCAGGAACTGCTCTCCGCGCTCGCGTTCCTCGGGACTGTCGACGACGTGCAGAAGCGTGACTGAGGACCCGGCGACCGTTTGAAGACTGGCGGCGACCTCCGCGCTCAGGTCGGCGTGTGCGTTGTCCGTGACAGTTAGCAGGATCTCCGATTCGTCCAGGTCTCGATCCCGCAACACGAGGAAGTCCGAGGGGAGCCGATGCGTCAGCTCGGTCAGCGGCCGTTCGGTTCGAACAGCGCTCCAGATCCTGTCGTCGCCCCAGTTCAGGAGCGTGAGGTCGGCGTCCTTCCGCCGGGCGATGTCGAAGATCTCCTCGAAAGAGCGGTGGGAGACGACTGTCGAGCACTCGTAGCCGACGTCGTAGGAGTTGACGTGCTCGCGGATGTCCTCGAAAAGGGCGTCGGACTCGGCGACGATTCGCTGTCGCTGTGCTGGACCGTACGAAGGCGAGGGGACCTGAACCACGTGGACCGTGTGAACGGTGGCGTTGTCGTGCGTACTGGCGATCTGACAGGCGAGTTCGAGCAGAGGCGACTCCGTTCGCGGATTCGCGATCGGCACGACGATTCGGTAGCCGACCGGCTCGTCGGCTTCGCTGGTCGTGTCGATGAGGGGAACGTACGACCGGCCGACGAAGCCACCGAAGAGCCACTCGCGGGTCGAGAGCTGCCGGGCGGACCCTTCGAACCTCGCGGATTCGAGGCGCGACTCGGTCGTCTGGAAGTAGTTGACGACCGTCACGAGCACGACGCCGCCGACGGTGTTGCCGACGAGAACCGGGAGGACGAAATCGGTGAGCCCGAGCCACAGCGCGAGGTCGTTCTGAAAGACCAGATAGAGCATCTCGGTGAAGGAGACGACGACGTGGAAGAGATTCCCCATCGGGATGGCGAGAAACGCCAGGTAGACCACCGCGATCCGGGAGATAGTGTCCCGCGAGGCGTACTCCACCCAGACGACGCCGGCCACGATCAGGCCGGCGAACGCCGCCTTGACGAACAGCGTGCCGGCTTCCGTCTCGATACCCTTCTGAGCGAGGTTCAGCGCTGCCGTGGCTCCCTCCGGGGAGAGAACGCCACCGTACGCCAGCGTGGCCGCGCCAACGGCACCGCCGGCGAAGTTGCCGGTGAGGACCACGACCCAGTTGCGAAGCAGGGCCGGAACGCTCGCGAGCCGTTCCAGCGTCAGCGCCACCGGCGGGAGCGTGTTCTCGGTGTAGAGCTGGTAGCCACCGATGATGATGTAGATGAACCCGAGCGGGTAGAGCATCGCGCTCAGAACCTCGTGACCGTCGGTCGAGGCTGTCAGCGAAGCGTACAAGAGGAACGTGATCGAGATGGCGAAGCCGGCCGCGAGCGCGCTGAAGAACAGTTCACGGCTCCCGGACGTGATCTCTTCGTCGGCCGCTGCGACGATCCGCTGGAAGATTTCGTCGGAAGTGAATCGGTCTCGAACGACCGACCCGACGGCCGGGGCGCCGCTCCGGGACTGTTCGACCGCTTCGCGGACGGTTTCGCTCTCGGAAGGCGTATTCGGGTCTCTTTCGGATGTCACGATGCTACTGGCTCCGCTTCCGTCCGAGGTGTTTTAATTATTCCGGACGATACAAGAATATGACTCGGATGCAGCGTCGCCTAAGTATCGCCCTCATCGCCCTGTTGGTCGTATTCACCCCGGCACTGATACTGGTAGCTACCCTCGAAGCCCTGTTTTTATTGGGAGAAATCACGCTGGCGGATATCTCTGCGCTCGAGTTCATCGAGTTGTACTTGCTCGACCTCGCGCTGCTGGTGCTCTTCGTTGTTGCCGTCTATCAGATAACGAAATACTTCGTCGGCGAGCAACTCCCCGCTCCGCTAACGGAGACAGAAACCGAGGAACGTCCTGCAGACGACGAGTCCTCAGATTGAGTATAGGGATTATCGTACCTGTTCGGAGATTCTCGCCGTACCGTCAGGCGAGCAATCTATGGAGACGTACGATAATCCCTATAGGTACTATGATCCGGACTGCAGAGCCGGAGGCGAGAAGAGCATAGTAGCGGAGGCGGTCAGTCGACTGTCAGACGCTATCGCTGCTGCCGGGGGAAATCTGCGTTCTCAAAATTGATACTGCCACGGGGAGGATTATAATGATGCTCGTGATACAGATGCGTGATGGGCGTCTCATCGAGTCCGATTCGCGTTCTCCACATCGACGATGAGCCATCGCTCACAGAGCTGACAGCGACGTTCCTGGAGCGAGCGGACGGCCAGTTCGAGGTCGACACGGCGACGAGCGCGAGCGAGTGTCTCGCACGGCTCGACGAGGACACGTTCGACTGCGTCGTCTCCGATTACGATATGCCGCGACAGAACGGGATCGAACTCCTCGAACGCGTCCGTGAGGACCATCCAAGACTGCCGTTCATCCTCTTTACCGGGAAGGGGAGCGAGGAGGTCGCGAGCGAGGCAATCTCCGCCGGCGTGAGCGACTATCTCCAGAAGCGGAGGGGGACCGAACAGTACCAGTTGCTCGCAAAGCGCATCCGAAGCCACGTCGAGCGCACGCGTGCGCAGCGCAAGGCCGCAGAACACGAATCGCACCTGCGGCAGGCCCAAGAGATGGCGGATCTCGGGAGTTGGCACAAGGACGTCCGTGACGACGAGATCTGGTGGTCAGAGGAGATATACGGCATCTTCGGAATCGAAAGGGAGCAGTCCGATACCGATGGATCGGCCGAGCGACCGCTCGACCACCGGGAGTTTCTCACCTACGTCCATCCCCAGGACCAAGGCTTCGTCGACGAGAAGTGGCGTGCCGCACTCGACGGTGCAGCGTACGACATCGAACACCGAATCGTGACGGACTGCGGAGAGACACGCTGGGTCCGCCAGCGGGCCGAAGTCGAGTACGACGACGACGGCGAGCCACTCGAAGCGCTCGGCATCGTCCAGGACATCACCGAGCGCAAGGCCCGCGAACAGGAGATCAAGAAGGCGAAAACGCAACTGGAGGCCGCAATCGACACCGGAGCCGTCGGCACCTGGGAGTGGGACGTCGATGCCGACGAACTCGTCGTCGACGCTCGATTCGCGCGGCTGTTCGGCGTCCCGCCGGATGCCGCAGACGACGGCCTCCCACTCGAAGCCTACGTCTCCGCAGTCGCCGACGCTGATCAGGAGCGGATCGAGCGTGCGGCCGAGACAGCCCTGGATGCCTGCGGCGAGTTCCAGGAGGAATTCCGCGTTCACGGCCCCGACGGGGAACGTCGGTGGGTGCTCGCGAGTGGCCGCGTCAAGTGTGACGGCGACGGGAAGGCACGCCGATTCCCCGGTGCGTTAGTTGATATCACCGACCGGAAGGCAGACGCCTCCCGCGAGCAGCAGCCGCCAGTCAACTGATACTGTCGGACAGAAATATGTGAAAATTATCGGACCCCGTGGGTGCCAACGTAATTCACGAACTTCTGTCTGACAGTATGAGTCTAAGAGCTCGAAGCGGTGCGGCAGCCATATAGTAGCATTTGCAACTGCTACGATAGCTTCTCGGACTGCTGCGCCTGCGTGACCCGCCGGTTCGCCTGCGTGATTCGGTTTCGCGCGGCGTTCGTGAGCGGTTCCGGGATGGCATCGCCCGCGGCTTCGATCCGTTCGAGGACGCGCTCCAGTCCGGTCTCGACCGCCTGGAGTTGCCGATCCGCGTTGCCGCGTTCGCCGGCACGAGCGCGCTCCGCTGCACGCGAGGCCGCCTCGACGATCGCATCGAACGCACGGAGCAGTCCGCCGAGCGCGTTCTGGACGCCGTCGTCGAGGGAGGTTTCCAGTTCGCCGTCGAGTACCGCCGCGAGTTCGTCGCGTGTCTCGGCGGCGATCGACGCGAGGAAGGCAGCGAGCGACGCTTTCCCCGTCTCCGGCCGGTCGATTCGAAGGGCACCGGACGCGTCGGGGTCGGGGTTCACTCTGAAGGCTCCGAGAGCGCCGTCGGCGTCCCGGACTTCGGTCGTGTACGCACCGCCGCGGTGGACGTAGACCGCGTCGGAACCGTCCAGCGGGGCGTCGTAGAGTCGGCCGGCGAAGTCGTCTTCGACCGCCAGATCCGTCAGGTCGGCGTCGGTTCCCGAGGCGTCGACTTCGAGCTTTCGGGCGTCCTCGCGGGCGACGAGTGGGATTTCTCCGTCGACGCCCGCGGTCGCAACGCGTTGGTCTGCCGACGACGCGGTCGCCCCCGCGGTGGACGACGATGCGGTCTCACCAGAGGTGGTCGACTCGGCTGTCGTCGGCGAGGCAGGAGCAGTCTGCTCGTCCACCGTCGTCGGCGACTCCTCTGCTGTGGTCGTGTCCGTCGTCGTCACGCCCGACGCGGTTTCCGACCCGCCACTCGTCGCTGTCGCGTCTGACTCGCTGTCGCCGACAGACAGTCGCTCGCTGTGCGGCGCCTGACCCGGGGCGTTGACGGTAAAGCGGTGGTCGCCCGCCGGGACGTCGCGGACGACCGCGACGCCCTCGAACGTCGGTACGGCCACTGGATCGCTTTCCAGTAGCGCAAGGGCCTCGACGGTCGCGTCCTCGGTCGTCAGTCCCTCCTGGTCGGGGGCGTCGTCCGTCGTGACGGCTTCTGTGACGCGGGCGACGACGGTGTTGATCGGCGCCGCAGCCCCGATGGCGTCGTAGCGCTCTGCCAGCGCCGCCCGGTGGTTGGAGTCGGTGATGTCCGCCGCAGGGTTCTCATAGCGCGGTTGTCCCCACGGCGCGCCGGTCGTCGAGATGTGGCCCGCGATGGCGTCCTCGGCAGCCTGTGGGACCGCGAACTCGAAGCTCAGTTGCGGACCGGTGAAATCGGTGAGGTGTTCGATCTCGCTCGTCGGGACGAGATCGTACGTATCGTCGGTCGCTGACTCCAGATCGGGATTCGCGCGTTCGGTCCCTGTCGTGGTCGTCGAGGCGTTCTCCCCACGACCGTCTTCGCGTCCGCTGTGGCGGAAGACGACGCCGGTCGACCGCTCGGGGAGGTCCGTCGGCGGTGACGCGAGGGCATCGAAGGACCGAACCGTCAGTTCGTCCGGCACGAGCGCGTCCCTGTCGACGTTCGGTAGCCGCTCGTGCTCGTATACGGGCGCGCCCTCGTACTCGGGGACGACGTAGGGGAGTCTCGCTCCCTCGTCGCGCGGCAGCCCGTACGCCAGGGGCAACTCCGAGAGCGCCTCGATGCTCGTGATCGCGGAGTTGGTGATGTCGGCGAGGAGGTCCGCCCCCGGAAGCCGCTGGAATCCGTCGGGTTCGTCGTTGACAGACAGCGCACTGGAGTGTGAGCCGAGCTCCGAGAGGAGCCGTGGCACCATCTCGGGTTCGGGGTCCAGAAACTCGTTGTTCGGAACCTTGCGGGAGTGCGAACTCGCGACGTACAGTTGCGGTCGGCCGGTGTCGGTGTCGACGAAGACGTGCAGGACCTCCCAATCGTGCCAGTGGAAGTTCGTCGAGAACTGATCGAACGCCGAGTACAGCCAGAACTGGACGACGGCAAGCGGGGAGTCGTCGTACTCGACGGCGTTGTAGAACACCGTCGGGTTCGGTGGCTCGCCGGACGCCGCATACTGTTCGTGGTAGCCATCGAGTGCATCGAAGCCGTCGACGATCGACTCGCCGTCCTGCTCGCTCGCGTACGGGCGTGGGTCCGTCGGCAACCACGGTTCTGCGCGGTCGAAGTACAGCGTCGGTGCGAACCGCTCTGCGAGTCGTCGAGCAGTGTCGGAGTCCGTCGCGGTCGTTTCGCCGTCGGGCTCGCGGTCGGTGAACGAACAGCCGGCGAGCGCACTCGTGCCGACGCCGCCGAGGGCGGCGAGGAGCGTCCGACGGCTGAGGTCAGTCGTGTCGGGAGGGGTCACAGTTTGAGTGAGTCGTGGATTCGTCGCAAAAGCGGGCGACACAGCGTCGTCGCAGTGTCGTTATTTGTACGCCTCGCGCAGGAACACCAGCGCCGCGCCGAACATCGCCAGGTTGCCGAAGAAGGCGAGCCGTTCGCCGCTTCGGGAGTCTTCGTCGGCGTTCCAGAAGTCGTGCATCGTCGTGGTCACGACCGCGAGGAAGGTGACGACCGCGCCGGTCGCGATCTTGGGGAGCCGCCAGAACGCGACGCCGAGGCCGGCGACGACCATCATCCCCGAAGCGAACGGCGCGGCGAGTCGGGGGAGCGGAACGCCCGCGGATTCGGCGTATTCGATCGTGTCTTCCATATCGCGGAAGTCCTCCGACGCCTGGAGCGCGAGGCCGAACCCGAACAGTAGCCGGCCGAGCCTGGAAGGGGCGGCGGGGCTGCTGTCGGAGTCGGCGCTTTCGGTGTCCTCGACCATACCCGCGGATCGTTCGCGGGCGCTGATAAGCGTTCTGTCGGTATCGGGGGAAGCCGACAGCGTATTGCCGATCGCTTCGTCATACCCGTGTATGAAGATCGAGGTGGGCGATCGGGTCGCTGTGGAGTACGTCGGCCGATTGGAGGACGGGACCGTCTTCGGGACCTCGAAGTACGCCGTCGCGGTCGAACACGGCCTCGCAGACGCGGAGGATCGCGAGCCGACCGACTACGAGCCGCTCGCGTTCACCGTCGGCGAGGGTGACGTGATCGAGGGACTCGACGAGGCGGTCCGCGGAATGCGCATCGGCGACGAAGAGACGGTCCACGTGCCACCCGATGCGGCGTACGGCGAGGTTCGATCCGACCGCCTCCGCGAGTACGACCGGAAGACGTTCGAGGGGATGGTCGGCGAGCCGCCCGCGGTCGGTCTACACGTCCACGCGCAGAACGGACTGCACGGGGACGTCGTCGCCGTCCACGAGGACACGGTCGAAGTCGACTTCAACCACGAACTCGCGGGGAAAATACTCGTGTTCGAGGTCGAGGTTGTCGATCGACAGCGAGACGAGTAGTCACCACCGCTCTCGCGAAACAGGCCCGCCCCGCTCAGAGACGGGGCGTGGCCGAGCGTTCAAATACGGGAAGGAGACCAACTGCCCACGTGTCTTCCCCGCCCGAGACGATCCCGATTTCGCACCTCGCCCGCGCGGCCTACTGTCCGCGACAGCTCTACTACGCCCGCCGCGACGACGACCACGCGCCGCCGTCGGAGGTCGACGCCGTGCACGAACTCGCGTTCGAGTACGATGGCCTCCAGACAGCGACGGACAGACGGCTTCGGGAGCGGTCGCTTGCGGTGTCTCCGGCGACCTACCGATCGAATCTGGCGGCGCTCGCCGAGCGAGACGACTACGGTCGGCTCGTCGACCCCGCGCTCCGAAACGTCGTTCTCTACGGCCGTGACTGCCACGGCGTCGCACACAAGGTTCTCGAATCGGCAGGAGACGGCGAGGACGCCCCGTCACCGACGCCGACGGTCGTATCACCGGGCGATCCGCCGCCGCGAGGCGTCTGGGGGCCCCAGCGCGTCCGCGCCGTCGCCGTCGCGAAGGCGCTGGCGTGGGAGCGCGGGCGGGAGGTTCCGCGCGCGCTCGTCGAGTATCCGTCACACGGCGTCGTCCGAACGGTCCGGCTGACGACGCGGAACAAGAGCGCCTACCGGCGGACGCTGTGGACGGTTCGATCGATGCAGGGCGTGCCGAGTCGCATCCGCGACGAAGCGAAGTGCGACGCCTGCGACTATCGGACGACGTGTGGGACGAAGACGCGGTCGCTGAAGACGATGCTCGGACTCGGCTGAGCGGCGGGCTGAGTCGGTCGACGTCGCGTTAGCCCTCTTCGACGGCCGGTTCGGACCCGGCCTCGTCGGTGAGCCAGGTCACGATAGCGTCGGCCATCGCGCCGCGGCGGTGGATCACGTTCCGTTGCGGGTCGACCACCGTACTTTCGGTGCCGGGCGTGGGGCCGGCGTCGATAATCGCCCCGACCGACGCCCGGAGGTCCGGGTCCAGCTCCGAGATTTCCGTCACGCTCGGAGCGCCGCTGACGTTCGCGCTCGTCGCCGTCACTGGCGTCGGAGCGACCCGCTCGAACAGCGCGAGCGCGACCTCGTGATCCGGGATGCGGACACCGACCCGGTCGCGGCCGGCAGTGAGCAGCTCCGGGAGCGACGGGTCGCGCTCGACGACGACAGTGACCGGCCCAGGGAGGAACGCCCGCATAAATTTGAGCGCGCGCTCGCTGGGCTGGGTGTATCGTTGTGCGACCGAGATCGTCGGTGCGCCCATCGAGAGCGGCTTCGTCCGGTCGCGGCCTTTCGTCTCAAAGACGCGTTCGACCGCGCCGGGGTCGGTCGCGTCCGCCCCGAGCCCGTAGACCGTCTCGGTCGGATAGACGACCGTCTCGCCGTTATCGATCGCCTCGGCCGCCTCGTCGAGAGCGGCGTCGAGTTGGTCCGTGAACGTCCCGTCGAACCCCGTCATCTAGTAAACCAGTCGTGGCGAGCCAGCAAGAGCGTGGCGGATGCGGCGGGCCGGAGGGGTCATCCGCGAGACCGAAAACAGCTCAAACGTGGTCGTCGATCGCCGCCGCGATCTCGTCGTACGCGGGGAACTCGGGCCACTCCTCGGCGACCCACGCGTACTGGATCGTCCGCTCCTCATCGAGCAGGAAGACCGCCGGTCGGTGCTCCGTGACGCCGGCCATCCCGTCGAGATCGTGCTCGACGTCGTAGGCGGCGGCGACCTCGGCCGTGGGATCCGAGAAAAGTCGCGCGTCCGCGGCGCGCTCTTTCAGGAGGTCCTTGTGCTCGTACGGCGAGGAGATCGAGACGCCGACGACCTGCACATCGGCGACGAATCCGCGCTCGTCGATCTCTTTCCAGATGTACGTCGTCGGGAACGCCCCGTCCATCGGGTGGAACACCAGAAGCGTCGGCCCGTCGGCGACGAGCGACGACAGCGACGCGTCCTCCCAGTACTCCTCGTTCACGAGGGGGCGCGTGAAGTCCGGGGCAGTCTCACCGACAGTCGGGTGGTCACTCGCGGGGAGCGAGACGACCTCGAAGTCGACCATCAGGCGACACCTCCTTCGCCGTAGGTCTTCGTCAGATATTCGACGATGTTGGCCGATTCGGACATCTTCACGCCGGTGTTCTCGTCGACGATCGCCGGGACGCTCCGCTTGCCCGAGACGCGCTTGACGACGTTTCGGTCGGCGTGCATCGGTTCGACGAACCGTGAGTGATACGGCAGATCGAGTTCGTCGAGGACTCTGACGACGCGCTCGCAGAATGGGCACGCCTGGAGCCGATACAGCGTTATGTGTGGGCCCGAATCGCTCATAGCCGGGGTACGAACGATGAACGCCTAAGCCCTTCGCACCCGGAAGATAGCGTTCGACGTCCCAGCGACAAGCGAGTCGAACTGCTGTGCGCCGACGGAATCGACGGATCCGAGGGTAACTCTTAATTCCGGGGCCAGACAAGGTGACGTAGTTATATGGGTTTGTCTCCGCCACTCGCATCTCTCGCCGTCGAACGGCCTCGCGGCATCGATGACTGGGCAGCGATCGCGCCGACCGTCGAATCACTCGACGGTGGAGTCGTCGAACCGGCAGCCGTCCTGGGGCCGATCCTCCAGGCCCTCCCGATCAACGACACGACGGTCACCATCGCAGGCGCGGCCGCAATCTTCGTTCTCATTGCCTTCTCGGCGTTCTTCTCCTCCTCGGAGATTGCGATGTTCTCGCTGGCGAAACACCGGATCGACTCGCTCGTCGAAGACGGCGTCCCGAGAGCCGAGATCGTCAGCGACCTCAAGGCGAACCCCCACCGACTGCTGATCACGATCCTCGTCGGGAACAACATCGTCAACATCGCGATGTCCTCGATCGCGACGGCGATCGTGAGCATCTACTTCGACCCGGGTGCGGCGGTGCTCGCCTCGACGTTCGGGATCACGACGCTCGTCTTGCTCTTCGGTGAGAGCGCGCCGAAGTCCTACGCGGTCGAGAACACCGAGTCGTGGGCGCTCCGTATCGCGCGCCCCCTGAAGTACTCCGAGTACGTCCTTCTGCCGCTGGTTGTCATCTTTGATTACCTGACCCGCGTCATCAACAAGGTGACCGGCGGCCGCTCGGCCATCGAGACGTCCTACATCACTCGCGACGAGATCCAAGACCTCATCGAGACGGGCGAGCGGGAAGGCGTCATCGAGGAGGAAGAACGGGAGATGCTCGATCGGATCTTCCGGTTCAATCAGACCATCGCCAAGGAGGTGATGACGCCGCGGCTCGATATGACCGCCGTCGCGAAGGACGCGACGATCGACGAGGCGATCGAGACGTGCGTCCAGTCCGACCACGAGCGCGTCCCCGTCTACGACGGCAACCTCGACAACATCATCGGTATCGTCACGATCCGAGACCTCGTCCGCGAGAAACACTACGGCGAGGGAACCACGTCGCTGATCGACATCGTCCAGCCCACGCTGCACGTCCCCGAGTCGAAGAACGTCGACGAGTTGCTGACGGAGATCCAGGACAACCGCCTGCGGATGGTCATCGTTATCGACGAGTTTGGGACCACGGAGGGCCTCGTGACGCTCGAAGATATGGTCGAAGAGATCGTCGGTGACATCCTCGAAGACGACGAAGAGGAGGCCTTCGAGTTCCTCGACGACCGCGAGACGCTCGTTCGCGGCGAGGTGAACATCGACGAAGTCAACGAAGCGCTCGGCCTCGAACTCCCCGAAGGCGAGGAGTTCGAGACGCTCGCCGGCTTCATCTTCAACCGGGCCGGGCGACTCGTCGAGGAGGGCGAAGAGATCACCTACGACGGGATCTCCATCCGGATCGAACAGGTCGACAACACTCGCATTATGAAAGCGCGGATCACGACGCCCGAAGAACCCGATATCGAAGAGGAGGGCGACGATACCTCGGAGGAAGAACCCTCGGAGTCGCCCGCGCAAAGCGAATAACCGCACGTGCTCTCGGCTGGAGCGCCCGTCACCGACCACTCTGCGTCGTCTCCCCGGCTCCGGACCGAACGGAGCGTCCAGGAGACTGGACGAACGAGTTAGTTCGCTTTTTACCTCCTAGATATTCCTTCTTAGAAAATATTATTTTTCTAATCTAGATCAGATTTTTTCACTACAAAAATTTGTTCTTCTTTTGCGTGAAAGAACCGATATGGAGAGAAAACTGTTCGGAGAGAATGTACTTAGTGTGCAGCCCCCGAATAGAGAATTGCAATGGCAGAACCCACAGAAAACGACGCTAACGCAGGCAGTCCCCCCGGAATCGGCGACCAGTTCCCCCAGCTCACCGTCGAGACGAGCCACGGCGAACTGACTCTTCCCGACGACTACGAGGGCAAGTGGCTCGTCCTGTTCAGCCACCCCGGCGACTTCACTCCCGTCTGTACGTCTGAGTTCGTCGCCTTCGAGCAGCGCCGCGAGGAGTTCGAGGAACTCAACGCAGAACTGCTCGGGCTGTCGGTCGACCGCGTACACTCGCACATCAAGTGGACCGAGTGGATCGAGGAGAACCTCGACGTCGACATTCAGTTCCCGATCATCGCCGACGACCAGGGGTCGGTCGGCCAGCGTCTCGGAATGATCCACCCGGGCGCAGGCACCTCCACGGTTCGCAGCGTCTTCCTCATCGACCCCGAGGGGACGGTCCGAATCGTCCTCACGTATCCGATGGAGATCGGCCGCAACATCGACGAGATCCTCCGCTCGCTGCGCGCGCTCCAGATGAGCGACGAGGAAGGCGTCGCCGCCCCCGCCGACTGGCCCGAAAACGAGAAATTCGGCGACCGCGTGCTGCTGTCGCCGCCCGGCACCGACGCCGACGCCGAAGAACGCAAAGCCGAAGCCGAAGACGACGACGAACTCGACTACTACGACTGGTGGTTCGTCACGAAAAAGCGGTAAACCGCTGACTCCCCCCGTCTCGGCAGAATCGGAACGAATTGATTTTTTGATCTACAACAGCGCGTCGACGCCGGCGAACGTCGCGTAGGCGACACCGAACGCCAGCACGAGTGACCCGATCCACGCGAGCGCCGTCTTGGCCATCTTCTCGCGGCTCACGCCCGCACCGCCGGCGGCGTACCCGCTCCCGATGATCGCGCTGACGATGATCTCGTTGAACGAGACCGGAATGCCGAGCGCGACGGCCGCTTGTGCGATGGCGAACGACGGGATCATCGCGGCGATCGAACGGCGCGGGCCGAGCGAGGAGTAGTCCTGCGAGAGCGCTTTGATCATCCGCGGTGCGCCGGTCCACGAGCCCACGAGGAGACCGAGACCACCGCCCACCAAGAGCGCCGGGAGGGGAACCGCGACTGCGTCGAGAAGCGGCACGAGCGGGCCGATCGCGAGGCCGACCTGGCTCCCGCCGGCGGAGAACGCGACGAGGCCACCTAAGACGAGGAGAAACCGGCGCTGGCCGCGGGCCTGATCAGCGTTCATCTCGCGGCGGACGAGCGCGGCCGCGACCGCGACGAACAGCCCCGACACGACGGCGACGCCGAGGTCTACGTCGACGACCGGGAGGACGATCGGCGGGGTCGCCGCCGCACCAACTTCGGCCAGCGAGCGGCCGCCGTCCCCGCCGAGCGCGGCGAATCGGATGTTCGCGATGAGGAGGCCGACGATCCCACCAAGCACGGGGACGGCGGTGCGTTCGGGGATCGACTCGTTGCGGAGGAGTCGGGCCGTGCCGTAGGCGATTCCACCGCCGACGAAAGGCGTGAGCACCCACAGCGAGACGATCTGCTGGTACTTCGCGATCGCGGGGCCACCGCCGTTCGCGAGCCCGACACCGACGACTGCTCCGGTGACGGTGAACGCAGTGGCGATCGGGTAGCCGGCGAACACACCGATGGCGACGAGCGCGGCGGCGACGAGCAGTGCGACCGTCGACGCCGTAGCCGTGAGGACGGAGCCGACGACGAGTTCGGTCCCGACGGCTTCGGTGACGTTCGCGCCCTGGAGAATCGCGCCCGAGAGCCCGAGGACGCCGACGATGAAGCCGGCGCGCATCACGGAGATGGCGTTCGCGCCGACGGCCGGAGCGAACGGCGTCGACCCCGACGAGCCTGCGCCGATCGACCACGACATAAACAGGCTGGCGAGGGCGGCGACGACGAGCGTGGCGAGGGTAGAGCCCGCGACCATAGGCGATTACTTCCCCCGGTAGCCCTCGTCGTATCCGTCGCGGAGCCCTGTCATCGTCCGTCTGATGAACAGGTACGCGAAGAAGACGAATCCGAGAAGAAACACGAGGAGAATCACCAACGCGGGATTCGACGCGACGAAGTCGACGACGACGTCGACCTGTGCGGGATCGCCACCCGGACCCACGGCTTGAGACCGGCCGACGGTTCCCGGCTGACGAGTGAGCATACGCGGGGGTTTCCTCGGCGTCAGTAAAGACGTTTCGCCGTCTCCCGGAGCGGGAGCGGCGAACACGAGAGAAAAGCGAGCGAGGGCTGCCGTGAGGAGAGGAAGACTCATCACAGACGCGACGAAACGTTCCCGAGAAATGGCCGACATCCTCCCTACCCGGCCAGATCTGCCCGACGACGACGAGAAAGAGCCGCGCGTCGTCGGCCTCGACAGTGACGAGGTAGACGATCTCCTCGCTGCGATCTCCTCGGCGACGGCGCGGCGGGTCCTCGACGAGTTACACGACGAACCGGGGCCGCCCTCCGACGTCGCCGGCAGAGTCGATACCTCCATCCAGAACGCACAGTACCACCTGGACCGGCTCGAAAACGCGGGGCTCATCGAGTCAGCCGGCACGGCGTACTCCGAGAAAGGGCGCGAGATGACCGTCTATGCACCCTCGGACCGCGCACTGGTCGTCGTCGCCGGGAACGAGGACGACACGAGCGGCCTCCAATCGGCGCTGACGCAGTTGCTCGGTGGACTCGGCGTCGTGGCGCTCGGAAGCGTCGTCGTGGACCGCCTCGTGCGAAGCGGGACCGGTCCGTCACTCTCGGTCGGATCGAGCGGTTCCAGCGGCGGGAGCGGCGGCGATTCGGGAGGTGCGACGAATCTCAGCGGGACGGCGGAGTCGGACGCGTCGGTCACAGACGCGACGGCCACGCCCGCACCAGATACGGCCACACCCGCACCGGATACAGCGACGCCAACCGAAGCCCGGACCGCGACGCAGACGACGAGCGGCGGCGACGGAGGCGGGTTCCAGATCGCGGAAGCGACAGAGACGCCGACGCCAGCGGCGACAGGGACGCCGGCCCCCGACGCGACCGGCACAGCGACGCCGGCCGCTACAGAGGCGCCGGCGCCGACGGAGACCTCCGGGAGCGTCCCGACGGAGACCGTCGCGGAGGCGACGCAGACGGTCTCGGACGCGGCCCGGACAGCCGTCGAGACGACACAGACGGCCGCGGGCGGCGGGGGCGATCCGCTCGACGTCGTCGCGTCGGCGGTCGCGGGACTGCCACCTGGCGCGCTCTTCTTCCTCGGCGGCGTCGTCGCGCTGTTGTTCGTCGCGCTGGTCTGGCGGCAGTGAGCACGTGGGGGCGTCGATCGCGTGCGGCCACCTCATCCGTGGTGAACTCACGTGCGGCGAGCGTGGCCGGACGGCGAGCACCGTCGTGTGAATGCTGAAACAGCAATTTGAGCCTACGTCGTCTATATTATTCTACGCTCCCGAGTTCTGCCTGCAGGGCCGTCGCCGTTTCGGCTCTCCATCGGTCTTCGTCTCCCCCCGACGAGCCCCGAACGGACCGCCGCGTCGGTCGCCGCAGTCACCCCTCCCCTTGCCCCTCACCCGAGACTGCACCGATCGTCCGACGTCGCCGAGCGGTGGCGACCCGACATCCTCCCCGTTTTTCCGAAGACTCACACCTTGCGTGACCGATCGGCGTCGACGAGGAACGACTCGAATACCTCGCCGTCGACGGTGACGAGCCGGCCGTCGAGGCCGCCGTCCTCGCGCCGCTCGAACTCGGCGTGCGCTGCTCGGTAGCCGCGCGGTTGCGCGTGGCTGCCAGGGTTGACGAGGACGAGATCGGGCGTCCGTTCGTAGGTCGGCCGGTGGCTGTGGCCGAAGAGCACGACGTCTGCGCCGCGCTGCCGACCGAACAGCGAGAGCGCCGTCGACCCGCCGCGCTGGCGGTGTGTCATCGCGAACGTGAAGCCGCCGAAAGTGAAGTTGCGGGCCTCCGGAAGCCGGTCCCGGATCCCGGCGTCGTCGTTGTTGCCGGTGACGCCGAGGAGTCGGGCCGACTCGCGCTCGAAGTCGTCCAAGACGGATTCGCGCATAAAGTCGCCCGCGTGAGCGACGACGTCGGCGTCGCGGACAGCCTGGAGCGTCCGCCCGGAGAGCCGGTGGGAGTTAGTACTGTGGGTGTCGGAGACGACGGTGAGCATAGGCCGCTGTAAGCGACCGGGGGACAAGAACCGTGCGGCGTTCGTTTCGTCGGGGTTCTGCGCGAGTGCGAGCGCGAATGAGCATCGCCGTCCGGTGAAAACCACTTTAGTCCCGTCACCAGAGAGGGATGGTATGGCCGGAAGTAGAGGCGTCGTCCTCGCAGCCCTCGTCGCGAACGGAGCCATCGCCGTCCTGAAATTCATCGGCTTTCTCCTCACCGGCAGTCCCTCGATGCTGTCGGAGACGTACCACTCGGTCTCCGATACGGGCAATCAGGTGTTTCTCCTCATCGGGATTCGATACAGCAAGAAGGAGACGAGCCGCGATCACCCGTTCGGCTACGGCAAAGCGCAGTTCTTCTACTCGTTCCTCGTGGCCGTGTTGCTGTTCGGCATCGCCGGCTGGGAGTCGGTCAAGCACGGCTACAACGCCATCGTTCACGGCGGACACGGCGCCGCCGGGACAGTGTCGATCGCGGGCGCGACCTTCCCCTCGTGGTACGTCAACGTGATCGTCCTTCTCGGCGCGATCGGCTTCGAGAGTTACGCCTTCGTGAAGGCGAACACGGAGATGCAGCGACAGATCGACCAGTACAACTGGAGCGGGATGCGCGAGGCCTTCCAGAAGACGAGCGACGTGACGACGCTGACAGCGCTCACCGAGGACACGATTGCGCTCCTCGGCGCGGGACTGGCACTCGCCGGGATCCTCCTCTCGAAGGCGACCGGCAACGAGGTGTACGACGCCGTCGCCGCGCTGCTCATCGGACTCCTGTTGATGGGCTTCGCGCTCGCGCTCGCCTGGGAGAACAAGCGGCTCATCCTCGGCGAAAGTCTCTCGGCCGACGTCGAGACCGACTTACGGGCCGTCATCGAGAACTCTCCCCACGTCACCCACATCGACGCCTTTCGGACGGTGTTCGTCGGCCCCCAGAGCGCTCTCGTCACAGCGGACGTGAGCTTCGACCCCGACACCGAAGCAACGGAGTTAGACGAATTGATCGCCGACATCGAGACCCAACTTCGCGAGGCCGACGACCGGATCGAACACGTCTACGTCGAACCCGAAGTGTAGTCGCACAGCGACTCGGTTGCTGTGCGGTGACAATCATACTGTCGGACAGAACTATGTGAAGAGTATCACCACCCCGTGGGTGCCAACCGACTTCACGAACTTCTGTCCGACAGTATCAGTCCCGAAGGTCGTCGATCGCGTCTTCGATCCGGTCGACCGCCGCTTCGATGTCCTCGCGGGTCACGTCGAGGTGCGTGCAGAACCGGGTGAGGTAGTCACCGTGTGCGCCGCCGAGGACGCCGTGTTCCGCGCATACTGCCTCGAACGTCTCGGCGTCGACGTCGAGGTCGTCGGTGTAGACCTGGACGATGTTCGTGTCGGGATCCGATACCCGAAGCCCGTCGATCTCGTCGAGTCCGGCCGCGAACCGGGCCGCGTTCTCGTGGTCCTCCGCGAGTCGGTCGACATTCTCCAACGCGAGCAGCCCGGGCGCAGCGATCAGCCCGGCCTGGCGCATCCCGCCGCCGAACAGTTTCCGGACGCGTCGCGCGTCCGCGATGAAGTCCTCGTCGCCGGCGAGGATCGACCCGACCGGCGCGCCGAGGCCCTTCGAGAGGCAGAACAGCACCGAGTCGACGTCGCGAGTCATCCGCACCGGGTCGACGTCGAGCGCGACGCAGGCGTTGAACAGGCGCGCGCCGTCGAGATGTACCGGCACGCCGCGGTCGTGGGCCGCGTCGGCAGCCGCCGAGATAGACTCTGGCGGAACGGCGACGCCGCCGCGGGCGTTGTGTGTGTTTTCGAGCGCGATCAAGCCCGTTCCCGGGCGGTGAAGGCTCTCCTCGACGTACGCCGCGTCGATCTGTTCGGGCGTCGGAACGGCGTCGACGGCGTCGACCGCGCGGGTCTGAAGGCCCGAGAGCTGTGCCAGCCCGCCGAGCTCCCAGTCGTAGATGTGCGCCATCCGATCGAGGACGATCTCTTCCCCGCGGTCGGCGTGCACGTGGGCAGCGATCTGATTGCCCATCGTCCCCGTCGGGACGAACATCGCGTCCGGGAATCCGACACGGTCGGCCGCGGCGGCTTCGAGTTCGTTCACCGTGGGATCTTCGCCGTAGACGTCGTCGCCGACGGCGGCCTCTGCTGCCGCTTCACGCATTGCGTCGGAAGGGCGGGTTACCGTATCGCTTCGGAGATCGATCGCCATACCTGAGCGTCGACAGCGAGCGAGAAATATCCGCGGATCGATACGGAAAGCGAGAGGATGCGGGTAGCAACGACCCGGAGTACTCCTGCACCGTCGCGGGGAGTCTTTTTGTATCCATAACTGGATGAGAGTCGTATGTCAGACGACGGGCTGGTGATCGGGGTTCATCCGTCGGTAGGGACGATCTTTCCGCCGGCGACGCTTCGAGGTGAATTAGACGACGTGTCCGCTCGTGTGGAGTTGTTGACCGACGACTCGGATCTCGACGGCCTCGACGGACTTGTGACGTTCACGTACGACGATTCGTTCCTGTCCGCCGACCTGGAGTGGATCCACTGCGTCCTCGCCGGTGTCGATGCGTTTCCGCTGGACGCGTTGGAGCGACACGGGATCAGGCTCACGAACAGTTCCGGGATTCACGGCGACGCAGTCGGCGATACAGTGCTCGGGTATATGCTCCAGTTCGCGCGGCGACTGCACGTCTATCGCGACAACGAACCGAAGCGCAAGTGGCGGTATCCTGACTGGGACGAGACGTTCACGCTCGCGGGCGAAACTGTCTGTGTCGTCGGCCTCGGCACGCTGGGGCGGGGCGTCGCCGCGCGCGCCGACGGCGTCGGGATGGACGTCGTGGGCGTTCGGCGAACGCCGACGCCGGTCCCGTCGGTCGGACAGATCTACACGCCGGACGCGCTCACCGAGGCTGTCGCCGACGCGCGGTTCGTCGTGTTGACTCCGCCGCTCACCGACCGCACGCGCGGCCTCGTCGGCTCCGAAGAGCTCGACGCGCTGCGGAAGGATGCCTATCTCATCAACGTCGCGCGCGGACCGGTCGTCGAGCAGGCGAGTCTAATCGAAGCACTGGAAGCCGGCGGGATAGCTGGGGCCGCACTGGACGTCTTCGAAGAAGAGCCGCTACCGGACGACTCGCCGCTCTGGGAGATGGAGAACGTCATCGTCACGCCACACGCCGCCGGCGCGACCCAAGCCTATGCCGCGCGGGTCGCCGCGTTAGTCGAAGAAAACACCAAGCGGATCCGCCTCGACGACGCTCTCGCGAATCAGATCGTCTGAGCGGCGTCTCACAGCAGGGAGAGCGACCGCTCTGCAGGGGTGGCGTTTCGGAAACGGCTCGGGTGCGAGAATCGAACCCGCGTCTCAGTCTCCACAAACGCTGCTTTACGTGGAAGTTGTTTGCGCTAGCATAGATGGGGCGCGCCTACCATCACAAGGGAGGAATTAGACTACTAACTCCGCATTACAAAAATATTAGAATTGTATGGGACATCACGTGCACTATCCTCTTGTTATGAAAACAGTTCGGTGATTCGATTTATTATATCAGATATTGTTTTCATAACCGAATTCTCCCCATCAGATTCAGAATGCTGGTCAGTATTCGATTCGCTACCATCTGCGCTCTCCCCATCAGAACCTGTCGATTGTGTGGCTGTAGTCGCGGATTTTGCAGGAGGTGTTGTTTGTGTAGGGGCGGACGTTTCAGTAGATGTTGGCACCGTAGTCGGTGTCTGGATCACGGTTGTAGACTGAGACACTTCGGTCGGTGTTGGCGTGGCGGTGCGAGTAGGGGTTTGCGTGGCAGTGGGGGTAGGTGTGTGCGTGGCAGTCGGGGTCGGTGTTGGGGTAGGCGTCGCGGTAGGTGTTGGCGTAGGCGTCATAGTGGGGGTAGGTGTTGGCGTAGGCGTGGGCGTTGAAGTATCTTCTTCAGCATAGAATCCCAAACTCCAACGAAACGGGTCCGTCACCACCCAATCACCATTCTTTTTGATTTCTATTTTTGAGCCCAGATTCAGTACCTCACAAAGCATCCCCGGCTAGCTGTTTCTGCGGCCTGAGTTCTGTGTCGAAGCGGTTGTACTGACGGTCTCGACGAGAGAATTACGGACGGATCGACGGAGAGCTGTCGCTGTCG
>Ga0207719_100235_pt1 | contig 41899 bp, 43 predicted proteins | sample A23P1SouthBayCA_2_FD_187279 | JGI IMG/M metagenome (GOLD analysis project Ga0207719, IMG submission 187279) | Aerobic enrichment media microbial communities from Eden Landing Ponds, California, USA - A23 P3 (3) (SPAdes) | ecosystem: Environmental > Aquatic > Marine > Unclassified | place... | reverse complement strand
CTCGTCTGTCACCTCGGTGAGCGCCTCCTGGTTGTTGCCGTGCTGTTTGATCACGACGCCGTCGTCGGTGATCTCTTGGACGGTGGCGACGAAAAGCGGCGACTGCTTGAGCTTCTTGTTCTCGTGCGTGAGCCGCTCGAGCTTCTGCTGGTACTTGTTGTTCTCGGCGTTCGCGTCCAGCAGCTTGTCCCGCATCTCCTCGTTTTGGGACTCGAGAATATCGAGGCGCTCTCTGAGCGCCTGGATCTTCTCCTGCTGCGACGCCGCCTCCTCGTCGTAGGGGAGCTCGACGTCGTCCACAGTGTCAGTCATCACCCTCCGTAGGATGTGGCTTCATAAGAGACTTCGGGTGAGCGAACCCGTACCATAGTCGGATCCGCCGCGCTGTGGGAGCGCTGTCTCTCCGGCGGCCTCCGAACGTCCCCGAATGAGCAAGGAGACCCGTTATTCGTCCATTCGCCGGTAACGGTGGCAATGAAGCGTCGAATCGGGGCAGAACGAGCTGCGTCTCCGGGACGAAATAATTATTGAAGTGCATATTCTGATACAGTAAATATTATCAGTCTACATTCCTCAGTGAGAGATACGAATGAGCACCACCGAGGCACTCGCCCCCGAAGAGGAGTCGACCGACCGCTGGGACCCGGTCCGCGAGATGCCGCCGAGTGCGAAACTCGTCGCCAAGGTCCTCGATTACAACGACACGCTGACCCAGAGCCAACTCGCCGAGGAGACGCTTCTCCCGCCACGGACTGTCCGCTACGCGCTCTCGCGTCTCGAAGACGCCGACGTCGTCGACTCGCGATTCTCGTTCACCGACGCCCGCAAGCGACTGTACACGCTGAACCTCTGAGAGGTCTCCGGAAGTTCAAGTAGCAATGCGGCGCCATCGACGCCGTGTCAGAACCGTCGCCCGAGTCCGTCCGCCGTTCGCTCCGTGCGCTCACAGACGGGTCCGCGCCCGCCCGACCGTCGCCCACTGCGCCCGGTCCTGGCCGTGAGGCCGACGGCCCCGAAATCAGACTCGCCGATGCGGAAGTCGTGGTCGCCAACCTCGGAGACGCCGAGGACGTAATCTCCGACGCCGAGAGTGCAGTCTCGTGTGCGTGCGCGGGCGCAAATTTCGTCGCTGCCGGCCGGCTGTCGGCGCTCGACGCCGCGGTCCGGATGTCGACGCGGTGTGGAACAGCCCAATTAGCACGCCGTTGGACGAACCGCGAGCGCGACGCTGCGGCGATTCGAGACCGTCCTGAGGGGTCACGGTGACAGTCCCCAATCCGCCGGCGTCGTCTCCGACGACGACGGTCCGCCGTCGTCCGACCGCGACCACTTTCACTCCACTCGCGGAACCGTTTTAGGACGCAGCGGTCAAGATCCGGGCAGATGACACGGGTGATCCACACCGGCGACACCCACCTCGGGTACCAGCAGTACCACTCCTCGGCGCGGCGCGAGGACTTCCTCGACGCGTTCGAGCAGGTGACCGACGACGCCGTCGAGATGGGCGTCGACGCCGTCGTTCACGCCGGCGATCTGTTCCACGACCGCCGCCCGGAACTCCGGGACCTCCTCGGAACGATCCGCGTTCTCAGGCGACTCGACGACGCCGAGATTCCGTTTCTCGCGGTCGTCGGGAATCACGAGTCCACGCGCGGCGGCCAGTGGCTCGACCTCTTCGAGAACCTGGGCCTGGCGGAGCGACTCGGAGCGGCCCCGCGAGTCATTGACGACACTGCCTTCTACGGCCTCGACCACGTCCCCGAATCGCGGCGGGAGGAGCTCGACTACGACTTCGAGCCACACGACGCCGCCTCCGCCGCGCTCGTGAGCCACGGGCTGTTCACGCCCTTTGCCCACGCCAACTGGGACACCGAGACGGTCCTCGATCGCTCGAACGTCGACTTCGACGTGGTCCTCCTCGGCGACAACCACGCGCCGGGGACCGAGACCGTCGACGACACGTGGGTCACCTACTGCGGATCGACCGAGCGCGCGAGCGCCGCCGAGGAGGACGCGCGCGGGTACAACCTCGTGACGTTCGACGACGCGGTCGACATCCGGCGGCGCACGCTCGACACCCGCCCGTTCGTCTTCGTCAGCGTGCAATTGGCCGCGGGCGAGGGACCGGGGCGCGTTCGCGAGCAACTCCGTCAGCGCGAGGTCGCGGACGCGGTCGTCGTCGTCGAGGTGACCGGCGACGGCGACCCCGTGACGCCCGCGGCGATCGAGGAGTCTCTCACGGAACGCGGCGCGCTCATCGCGCGCGTCACCGACCGCCGCGAGCACGAGACCGACGCGGAGATCGACGTCTCCTTCGCCGATCCCGACGCCGCCGTCGACGAGCGGGTTCGAGACCTGGGACTCTCGACGGCCGCGCTCGGCGTCGACGAGACGATCCGCGCGAGCAAGACGCCGGACTCGAACGTCCGTGACGCGGTGAAATCTCGCGTCACCGACCTCCTGGCAGACGGAGCGGACGCCGCGTTCGCTGCCGCCGAAGACGCAGGAGACGGTCCTCCGAGCGCCGGTCCCGACGCAGTTTCGGACGCGTCTGCGGGCGCAGCGGACGACGTTGACACCGCCGCCGGTGACCCCGAGGAAACCGCTGCGAGCGGCGATTCCGGCGCTGGCGGAACATCGGACGCAGCCATCGACGCCGACAGCGGCGCTGACGACGCGGACGACACCGAAGACGACTCGGACGGAACTGCGGGGCCGACCGACACCCAAGTCACGATGGAGGATTTTTAGATGCGCTTCGAACGGATCAGACTCCAGAACTTCAAGCCCTACGCCGACGCCGACCTCGACCTCCGCGACGGTGTGACGGTGATCCACGGCCTGAACGGCAGCGGGAAGTCCTCGCTGCTCGAGGCGTGTTTCTTCGCGCTCTACGGTGCGCGCGCGCTCGATGAAACGCTCGACGACATCGTGACCACGGGCGAGGACGAGGCCGAAGTCACGCTCCAGTTCGTCCACGAGGGCGACAGCTACCGGATCGAACGTCACCTGCGTCGGTCGGGCGAGCGGATGCAGACGGCGACGTGTACGCTCGAAGGCCCCGACGTCGCCGTCGACGGTGCCACCGACGTCCGGGCGTTCGTCACCGACCTCCTCCGGATGGACGCCGAGGCGTTCGTCAACTGCGCGTACGTCCGCCAGGGCGAGGTGAACAAACTCATCAACGCGACCCCGAGTCAGCGACAGGACACCATCGACGACCTCCTGCAACTCGGCAAACTGGAGGAGTACCGCGAGCGCGCCGGGCAGGCACGCCTCGGCGTCGAGGACGTCCTCTCGGAGAAACGCGGCGCGCTCTCGAAACTCGACTCCCAGATCGAGGCCAAAGAGGACGCGGGACTGCACGAACGCTTGAACAGCCTCGAAACCGAACTCTCGGACGTCGATTCGGAGATCGAACGCTTCGAGGAGAACAAATCGCGCGCCGAAGACACCTACGAGGAGGCGACCGAGGTGCTCTCGGCGTACGAGGAGACGAAGCAGAAGCTCGACAGTCTCGACGCCGACATCGAGGAACTGAGCGGGACGATTCAGGACGACGAGGCGACGCGCGAGGAGTTGCGGGGGGAGATCGTCGACGCGCGCGAGCGGATCGACGCGCTCGAGGACGAACTCGATGCGGCGCTCGCGGAGACAGATCTCGAAGCGACGAGCGCCGGGCACGTCGATGCGGACGCCATCGACGCGCGCCGCGAGGCACTCGACGACGAGGAAGCGGACGTCCGCGAAGACCTGCAGGCGGCGCGTCAGCGCGAGACGATGCTGTCGAATCAAGCCGAGAAGTTGCGAGAGCGCGCCGAGGAACTCGAAACGCGTGCGGAGGAGGCGCGCGAGCGCGCTGCCGATGCAGAGTCGACTGCCGAGGAGGCCGCAGACCGCGCCGAGGAGCGCGCTGCGGAACGCTCGACGGTCGACGACGAGATCGAGTCACTCCAAGCCCGTTTCGCCGAGTCGACGATCGACGCGGGCGAGGCGGCGGCCCACCGCGAATCGCTGCAGGAGGACCTACAAGCGGTCCGCGATGACCTCGCGGACGCCCGGGCGGAACTGGACGCCGTCCGCGACCGCCTCGCGGAGGCGGAAGCACTCCAAGCAGAGGGGAAGTGTCCGGAGTGCGGCCAGCCCGTCGAGGGGTCGCCACACGTCGACGCGATCGGCGAGTACGAAGCGCAGATCCAGTCGCTCGAAGCCGACGTCGAAGCGTTGCAGGATCGGCGCGACGCACTCGACGCGAAACTCGACACGGCCGAGTCGCTCGCGCAGGCCGAAACGCGCCTGGAGAATCTGCGCGAGAAGCGGTCACTGATCGAAGACAGCATCGCAGACGCCGAAACGACGGCCGAGGACCGCCGCACCGAGGCCGAGTCGCTCCGCGAGGGGGCCGCCGAACTCGAATCGCAGGCGGCCGAAAAGCGCGAGGCGGCCGAGGGCCAGGCCGACGCGGCAGCCGACGCCGCCGAGCACGTCTCGACGCTTGAGAACGACCTCGACGCGATCGAGGCGACGCGCGAGCGACTCGATCACGTCGAAGATCTGCGCGCACGGATCGACGAGATCGAGTCCCGGATCGACCGCCGTCGCGAGAAGCGGGAGTCGATCGCGGACCGAAACGACGAGCGACGGACGTATCTCCAGGAGAAGCGGGAGCGGCGTGAGGAACTCGCCGACGCGGTCGACGAATCGCGGATCCAGGAAGCACGGTCGAATCAAGAGGAAGCCGAGGAGTACCTGTCGGACGTCGAGGTGAAACTGGCGGAACTGCGCGAGCGCCGCGACGAACTGCAGAACAGCATCGGGAGCGTGAAAGGCGAACTGTCGCAACTCGAATCGCTCCGGGAGGACCGCGAACAGATCGCCGCGCGGGTCGACGATCTGGAGTCGCTCCACGAGGAGATCTCGACGCTCGAATCGACCTACAGCGACCTCCGTGCCGAGCTTCGACGGCGGAACGTCGAGACGCTCGAACGGATGCTCAACGAGACGTTCGACCTCGTCTACGGCAACGACGCCTACTCGCGCATCCGGCTCGACGACGAGTACGAACTGACGGTCTTCCAGAAGGACGGCACCGCGCTCGAACCCGAACAGCTCTCCGGGGGCGAGCGCGCGCTGTTCAATCTCTCGCTGCGGTGTGCGATCTACCGGCTGCTCGCGGAGGGGATCGAGGGGTCGGCCCCGATGCCGCCGCTCATCCTCGACGAACCGACGGTGTTTCTCGACTCCGGGCACGTCTCCCGGCTGGTCGACCTCGTCGAGGAGATGCGGAACCTCGGGGTGAAGCAGATCCTGATCGTGAGCCACGACGACGAACTCGTCGCGGCCGCCGACGATCTAGTGACCGTCGAGAAAGACCCGACGAGCAACCGCTCGTCGGTCGACCGCGTCGCGGACGCGTCGCTGGCGGCGGTCACGTCGAGCGCGGACGACTGATCGGTGATTCGGTTTCGGAGTTCGACTGCACCGCACCGGATTTAGCCGCGAGAGCCAGAGGAAGCCGAATCACTCAACACCCGCGGCGACGACGCTCGCGTATGGGCACGCCGCTTTCCGACCGCGAAGAACAGGCCGCGGAGGTTCTCGACCGTCTCTACGAGGAGTACCCCGACTCTACGATCTCGCTGAACTACTCGAATCGGCTGGAGCTGCTCGTCGCCGTCGTCCTCTCGGCGCAGTGCACCGACGAACGCGTCAACGACGTCACCGAGGAACTGTTCGAGACGTACCAGACGCCCGAGGACTACGCCGACGCCGACGAGGAACAGCTCGCCGAGGACATCTACGGCATCACGTTCCACAACAACAAGGCGGGCTATCTGAAATCCATCGGCGAGGCGCTCCGCGACGAGCACGGCGGCGAGGTTCCCGACACGATGGCCGAACTCACGGAGCTCTCCGGCGTCGGCCGCAAGACGGCGAATGTCGTTCTCCAGCACGGTCACGACGTCGTCGAGGGCATCGTCGTCGACACCCACGTCCAGCGGATCTCCCGGCGGCTCGGCATCGCCGAGGAGGAGTCGCCGACGAAGATCGAACGGGAACTGATGGAACTGGTCCCCGAGTCCGACTGGCAGCAGTTCACGCACCTGTTCATCAGCCACGGTCGCGCGGTCTGCACGGCGCGGAACCCCGACTGCGACGACTGTGTGCTCGAAGACATCTGTCCGTCCTCGAAACTCGACGGCGACGTCGACCTCGCGTCGGGCGACGCCTGGGCGTAGGCATCGAGGGAATTCTCACCCGAGGATATAGCGCCCAACGTACTGATACAGGCCCAGGAGCCACGCGAGGAACCAGAAGATCACGTAGCCGAAGACGCCGACGCGGAGGCGCCCCCGCCACGCGCTCATATCCGGGTGGAGTTCGTTCAGGTCGACGTCTTGCGTCGGGTCGTCGTAGAGGTCGGCGTCCCGCTTCACTTGGAGGATGCGAACGATTCCGGTCAACGCGAACGCCAGGAGCGCGTACGCCTGGAGGCCCAAAATCGCGTGGAGCACGGTTACGCCGCCCAGTTGGTCCAGGAGTCGCGGCAGCATCCACGTGACGACGGGGATCGTGTTGAGGACGAGCCCGGGGAAAATAAACTTCAAGTGGTAGACGAGTACGTCCCAGCTCACGACCTCGGCGTCGATCATGATCCACGCACCGTAGAGGTAGAACGGGAGACTCGAGGTGACCATCAGCGCGGCGGCTGTCGCGATGGTCGAATCGGATACCATCGGTCCGAGTAAGGACTCCCCGTGGGTAAAGTGTCCGACTCGTCGTCGGTGTACGGCGAGCGATGGTAGTGTCTTGGCGGGGCCTGCCTGCGAGAACCGTTACCCTAAGGAGTCTGCCGCTCCTACACACAGGAAATGACGGAGTCTTCCGAGGAGTCGTACGCGGCAGACGGCCGTTCGGGCTCGGCCGCCGCCGAAGACTCGTCGACCGCGTCGGACCCTGCGACGGAAGTCGACGCGGCCGGCCAGTCGAGCACCGAGTCCGACGACCTCGAGGCGCTCCGAAGAGAGGTCGAAGAGACCTACGACTTCGACAACTTCGGCCCCGCGGATATGGCCGAGATGAGCCTCGAAGAGTGGGAAGTGGCGTTCGACCCCGACACGTGGGTCGTCGGCGAGGAACTGCTCGACCGGGTCGAACAGGAACTGAAAGCCCGCGTCGCGATCCGCGAGATCTTCGCCATCGTCGAACGCGTCGAGGACCGCGTCGTTGCCTACTCCGACGAGGGCTACGCCATCGTCTACGCCGACGGGAGCGTCGAGGGCGAAGGCACCGTCCTCCGCGACGTCAAACCGACCGTCGCGCTCTGCTCGATGGAAGACTACGAGCTGATGGAGGCGCCCGAGGACGCGTCGCTCCCAGAGCCCACGGACGTCGTCGAGGGGAGCGGCGAGTTCGGCAACCTGATGCTACAGATCGTCGCGGGCGCGCAGATGCTAGTCGGGTTCGGACTCCTCGTCGCGTGGCTCGCGCTGCCGTCGCTCTCGACGGTCGTCGCCCCTATCGCCGCCATCGGCTTTCTCGTGATCGGATTCTTCCTCTTTCTGGTGGTCGCGAACGCCCGGCTCTCGGATCGCTTCCGAACGGAGGAGTTCCGCAATCGGCTCCGCGCGCTCGACGCCGCTGGCGACGAGCGACTGGAGGAACTGCTGCACGACGAGGAGCCAGAGCGGGCGCGCAGTACTGACGAAGACGGAGCCGGGGCCGACGAAACCGGCGATAATGACGGGGAGAAAGGCCGAAATTTCGCCGGTTCAGCAGATTCGGCCGGCCGCGAAGACGAGGGGCACACCGCCGACACTCGAGGGGACCAGCAGTCCGCAGACGCCGGTACAGCCGACGAGGCTCGCGAATCGTAGTGTCCTCCCTGAGGGGGGAGTCGGTGGGTTTAAGCGCATTCCATCCTCACCTTCGGCTTGTATGAAGAGGCGGGACTTTCTGCGAGCAGCGAGCGTCCCTGCTGCTGCCACGACGGCCTCTGCTACCGCCGGCCTCGGTGCCGCCCAAGAGACGACGGAGACGTCGGGCGGAACGGCGACCGGCACAGCAACCGGGACCAGTACTGGAACTGGGACGGCCACGGGGACTGCGAGCGGCTCAGGTGGAGGCGGCGGAAGCGGCGAGACCGTAACGGTAACTGTCGGCCCCGGCGGCTCGCTGGTGTTCGAGCCCGGGACGAGCGAACCGCTCCAGATCGCACCCGGGACGACCGTCGAGTTCGTCTGGGACTCCGACAACCACAACATCATCGTCGAGAGTCAGCCCGACGGCGCGAACTGGCAAGGACACGAGCCCCTCGAGAACACTGGCTTCACCTACACGCACACGTTCGACACGCTCGGCACGTACGAGTACTACTGTGAACCGCACCGAACGGCCGGGATGGTCGCCACGATCGAAGTCGTCGAGAACCCCAACGCGGGCGGCGGCGGCGGCGGCGAGAAGGAACTGCACGAACTCGGCGTCCCGATCCACGCACACTGGGTCGGCGCCGCCACGATCCTCGGGATCCTCGTGACAGTGATCTTCACGTTCTACATCCTGAAATACGGTGAATCGCCCCACACGGGCACCGGGAGGAACTGATCATGTCATCCAGTGGCAGTACCTATGGCGACATCCATCGGTACGAACCGGCCCGTGAGAGCACCGCAGCGGCGATCGCTATCGTCCTGCTCACGATCATCGAGGTCGTGTTCGTGTTCCTGTTCACGTATGGCCTCATCTCCGGGTGGGGGCTGACCGACACCGGGAATATGTATCTCGGTGCCGTGTTGGCCGTCATCTTCATCGACCTGGCGTTCATACTTGCGATGTATCGCAAGGAGTTCCTGCCGGACGTCGTAATCGTCAAGAAACGACGTCGCAAGTGGGAGGATCTCTACATCCGCGAGGAAGACGTCGACGGCACGCCGTTCGCTGACGGCGCGTGGGATCACGTCAAACGAGCGGTTTACCCGTACTACAAGCGATAACAATGAGTCTCGAAAAGAAAGACGACTACGACCACAAAGGCTGGATGAAAGAGAAGGATCTGACTCCGATTGAGTCGACCTTCCTCACGACGCTCATCTGGCTGGACAAGCGGCTCCGCATCGTCGACTACCTGGAGCTCTTAGAGACCCTCTATTACCGGGTCAACCTCCAGATGCCGAAGAGTCACACCGAACAGTACAACCTCGACAACAAGTTCTGGTACTGGTACCCGCTGTACACGCTGGGGCTGTTCTCGACGTTGGCATACGTCGTCGCGGCCATCTCCGGCGCGCTCTTGGGATTCTACTACAGTCCTTCGGCGGCCGCCGGCAGCGAGGCCGCGGGAACCGTCGCCTACGAGAGTATCGCGTTCATTATGCGCGATCTCCAGTTCGGCTTTATGCTCCGCTCGATCCACCGGTGGGCGGCGCAGGTGATGGTCGCAGCGGTGTTCCTGCATATGCTCCGCGTGTACTTCACCGGCGCGTACAAAGAGCCCCGTGAGCTGAACTGGCTCATCGGCATCGTGCTGATCAGCCTGACGATGGTCTTCGGGTACACCGGCTACCTGCTCCCGTGGGACCAGCTCGCCTACTGGGCGGGACAGATCGGCGTCGAGATGGCGCTGTCGATCCCGCTCGTCGGCGAGTGGGCCGCACAGCTCCTCTTCGGCGGCTTCTCGTTGAGCCAAGCGACGCTACAGCGGATGTACATCCTCCACGTGTTCCTGCTCCCGTTCGTGGTGACGGCGCTCATCGCCATCCACATCGGTATCGTCTGGGTGCAGGGCATCGCCGAACCCCACTAAACCAATGACCGACGAAGACACCAACACCGACGACGTTCGCACCGACGGCAGCGGCATCGTCGCGCCGGACGACGAGACGCCGACGTGGCGCGAGCGCAAAGAGCGCACGGAGGGCCTCTCGCGACTCACCTACGAGTACTTCGAGCGCGCCCGCCGCGAAGACCAAGACCTGCGACAGGAGTCAGACTACGTCGAGCGCGACGTGCTCGCGTTCCCGACGTGGCCCCACGAGATCATCCGGAACCTCGCGATCGCGAGCTTCTTCGTGGGAATGCTGCTGTTCCTGTCGGCGACGCTACCACCACACATCGGTTCGCCGGCGAACCCGTCCAGTACGCCCGCGATCATCCTGCCGGACTGGTATCTCTACTGGTCGTTCGGCCTGCTCAAGCTCGGTCCCCTGAACCCCGATCTCTCGATCTTGGGCGGACAGAAGCTGATGGCCGACCGGACGTACGGCGTCCTCGCGAACCTGGTCGTCGTCGGCATCGTCGCCATCGTCCCCTTCCTCAACAAGGGGAGCGCGCGTCGCCCCGTCGAGCAGCCCTTCTGGGCCGCCGTCGGCGTCGGCGGCGTCATCTTCGCGTTCACCATCAGCGTCTACTCCGCGAAGAACCTGATTCCGATGAACGTCGATCTGCTGTTCGACCTGACGTTCCTCCTGCCGATCGTCGGCGGGTTCGTCACGTGGGCGGTGCTGAAGACGATGCGCGAGGGGTATATGTACGACCTCAACCGCCGCTACTACCGGCTTCGCCCCCCGAAATAGCGGGCTCTGCGCGCCGGCCGATCGGCGCTCACTGTTCGGACTTTTTTCGTTTTTCTGTCGGACCACTCGTCGCTGAGCGTCGCGACGACCGCACACGGAAAGGCACATTTCGCTTCCCACCGTAGTCCCGGTAATGACTGATGGAGACGCGACCGGTGCGAGCGCGGCCGAGGGGCCGGACGCGGCGTCGACCGGGAGCGGCAACCGTGGGGGCGGTCGCGGACGCGACGTCGTCGTCCCGATGCCGCTTTACAAGGTCGTGACCGTGTTCTCGACGCTTATCGCCGTCGTGAGCGTCGTGTTCGGATTTATGCTGCTGGACGCGGCGACGCTGAACGTGAGTTTTCTGGGGAACTTCGTCCGTAGCGTCCTCGCGCTCGTCGGCCTCCAGATCGCCGACGGCATCCTGAGCACCCTGTTTGCCGCGATCGGCCTCGCGATCATCGCGTTCGGCGCGGGAGTATATATCATCGGGACGCGGTTCCGCGCCCGCGGAATGGGAAAGTATCAAGAGGACTCCGGCGAAGATTCGAACAACAATGGCTGACGAGTTCATCAAGGGGCTGGGCATCTTCACCGGCGCAGGGCTCGCGTGGATGGTCCTCGCGGGATGGTACCGAACCTCGAGCTTCGAGAGCAGTCAGCAACTGGTGGAACCGGTGTCGCTCAGCGACTCCGCGACGATGTTCGACACCCTCGGCGTGATGCTGATGGACGTGTTCTTCTGGTTCGCAATTATCGGTGCCCTCACCTTCTGGGTGGGCATTCCGGCCGTCCGACAGGCCCGCGAAGCACTCGAAGAGCGCGTCCAGTAAACCAGTCGCTGCGATCCGGCGAGCGAGCGTCGACGTTTTCGGTCACGATCGTCCCGACGACAGGCTACTATCCCGCGATAGGTCACGCTATCCTCGCGTCGGATTGGAAAAACTCTAATGAGTCCTGTACCCAAGGTCGGGTATGCAACCGCTACAGTTCCTCGTCCCGATCGACGCGCTGGAGGGGGTCGCACCCATCCTCCCAGTCGTCCTCGTCGGCCTGGTGCTCCTGAATTTCCTCACTCGCGCGATTCAGCACCGGAAGCACCACACGCAGGCTGACTCGGGCGACGGCGACGCGGAGATCAGCCGGTGGCTGCCGCACACCGCAACCACGCTGGCGCTGGTGCTGGTCTCGTTCCTCTTTATGATCGTCGAGCCACACGGCGGAATGGTGATGTCCGCGCTCGCACTCTCGGTGTTCGTCTCGGACTTCTTCGAGTACGAGGCCCGCCGGGTGGAGGCGCGCTCGAAGAGCAAGGAACTCGGACGTCCCACGACGGCCATCGGCTCTGCGGTGTTCGCGCTGCTGTACGCGAGCTATCAGGGCTTTTTCTATCTCATCGAACCGCTCTGGAACTCGATCATCTGAGTCGGGTCGTCCGTTTCGACGTCGTCGACGACCACCCAGAAAAGCTGCTCTCGTAGACGGCACTGACGTGCTTTTTTCGCTGTGCCGTTCGCTTCCCCTCGCCGTCCTACCCGTCACCGAGCGTTTGCGGACGAACGAGCGATATCTCCCTGCCGATGCTGACGTCGATCGGCGTGTGGGCCGGAACCGAACGCACGGATTCGTCGTCGAGAAGCAGCGAGACGGCCGCCTCGTCACGTTCGACAGAGAGCGATACCGGTGGGCGAAGCACCCACGAGTCGGCGTGCATCGCGTACGGTGAGATCGGAACGGTGATCAGTCCCGTTTCGGGCGCGAGCAGGGATCCACCGGCGTCCCGGGCGTAGCCCGCGCTGCCGAGCGGCGTGGCGATCACGACGCCGTCGGAGCGGACCGTATCCAGCCAGCCGTCGGGCGATCCCACGGCGTACTCGGAGATGCGGGCCGGTTCCGAGGTTAGCAGCGTCACGTCCGTGATGGCCGTCCCCGCCGCCTCGCCGTCGACCGTAACGTCCAGAATCGGATGTGATACAGTCTCGTATGTCCCGCGCAGGAAGGCCTCCGCGGCGACGTCGACGTTTCCGACCGGCACGTCGTACCGATCCGCGTCGACGCCGATCGGGAAGACGGGACAGTCGAGCGGACAGTCTGCGAGCGCGAGAAGGGCCGTCTCGCCGACGGCGAACACCGAATCCGCGTCGTCGCCGATCCGGCAGTCTCCTGCGGCCGGATCCGCGCGCTCGGTTAGAATACCCTCGGTGCCGGCGAGTGCCTCGACGACCGCGTCACCGGTCGAGCCGGGTTCGCTCACGACGACGGCCGTCTCGCTCACGGACCCGCCCCCGTCCGGTCTGGTTTCGTCGACTCCGGCTCGACTCCAAGCATACGCGCCGGTAAACCGCTGGGGAAAAAAGACCCAGCGGTTCGCTGCGGCGAGCGACGGCGCGGCGCTCCGGGTCCGGGGCCGAGCGTCGCATCGCCGCTCAGTAGGGGCGTCGCACCGCCGTTCAGTGGGCGCATCACTCGCCGATTGCGTCGCGAATGGCGTCGAGGGACTCCTCGGGGAACTCGACGTGCGGGAGGAGTTTCGCGTCGTCGACGACGACCAGTCGCGTGTCGGTCGCCTCCGCCAACTCCCGGCCGCGCTTCAGCGGAGTGATGTCCGCCTCGCGCCCCCACAGGAGCGTCACGGGGGCGTCGACGCCCGCGAGCGTCTCTTCGAGGTCGAAATCGGCGTTGAGAAAACCACTGACGAACGACGCGGGCGCGTAGCGGGCGTTCGGCTGGTGGGCCGTCCGCCACTCGTAGTCCATCCACGCATCGCTCACGCGATCCATATCGTAGTAGCCGTGATCCGCGTTGAAATACCGGATCGAGGGCTTCGACGTGAGAAGATTGAACAGCGCCTCACCGACGACCGGCGCGCGGAGGAGTTCCCGTGCGGGGAGGTTGCGGTTGGGACCTCCGCGTTCGGTCGGGCAGATGAGGACGACCGAGTCGAGATCTACGGCGTCTGCGACAGCCGTGAGATACGCCCCCGTCAGCGAGGAGGCGACGACCGCCGGGTTCTCGAATGCGGCGACGAAGTCGCGGACGAACTCCTCGTAGAACGTCGCGGAGTATCGAAGTGGCGGGCGCTCTGAGGTTCCGAACCCGGGCAGATCGGGGGCGATCACGTGGTAGTCAGCCGCGAGTTCGTCGAATATTTCGCGGAACTCGCCGTTCGATCCGGCGGCGTTGACGCCGTGTAGCAAGACGAGATCCGGATCGTCCGTGTCGCCCGCCTCCGCGTATCGGACGTCGATCCCGTTCCACTCGAAGGTGCGGTGGTCGCCGCCGAGTGCTGGCTCCAGCGGCGGGGCACGCTGTCTCAGTGCGGCGTTTGCGAGGGCGACGGCTCCCGTCCCGGCGACGAGTGCGCCGGCGACCGATCTGAGCTTCATACCACAACGCACGACCGCGAGGGTAATCAGGTTGCTGGGGCAGCTACCCTGTCTGCTTCGCTCGCTGTGCTGTTCACTCGGATGTTCTCGGTTCGTCGCGCTCGCGTCTCGTTTCGACGCAGTCGCGAAGCGGCCCGACGATCGACGCCGCGACGGCGTAGGGATCTGTCTCGCGTTCGTAGACGCGCTTTGCGAGCGCGTCGACGCCGCCGTGACGGCGGAGTTCCTCGTCGAGAAGGTCGTTCGCGTCGCTCCGCACCAGCCGACGTATCTCGTCCGCGTACCGGGCACGGGCTTTCGTCTCTCGTTCGCCGGAGTCGCGGAGATGGTCGGCGTGGGCGTCGAACGCGTCGATGAGTTCGTCGATGCCGCCGCCCGTCGTCGCGACGGTCTCGACGACCGGCGGTTCCCACACGCCGTCGGTGGCGTCGTCGGACGCGTCATTTTGGGTGTCGACGGCCGTGTCTGCCCGCTCGTCCGTGGCTGTGTCCGCGTGTCCGTCTGCGGTCCCCGAGTCCGCGCGCTCGTCGGCGTCCGCGTCGGCTCCAGCGGATCCGGCGAATCCGTGGTGTCCGATCTCAGACGCCGTCCGCCGCTCGGCCGCGTCGCCCGCGGCGTCTCGCCGGTGGATCATCTCTTTTAGCTCCGCGACAGTCCGCTCGACGCCATCCATATCGGCCTTGTTGACGACGAAGACGTCGCCGATTTCGAGAATCCCGGCCTTCAGCATCTGGACGTCGTCGCCGCTGCCCGGTTGCACGAGCACGGCGACGGTGTCGGCCGTTCGGACGATGTCGACCTCGCTCTGTCCGGCGCCGACAGTTTCGACGACGACGACGTCCTTCCCGAAGGCGTCGAGCGCCTTCACCGCGTCCGTCGTCGCGGTCGCGAGGCCGCCAAGCCGCCCGCGAGCGCTCATCGAGCGGAAGAACACGTCCATATCGCCGACGGTCGACGCCATCCGGATGCGGTCCCCGAGGACCGATCCCCCGGAGTACGGCGAGGAGGGGTCGACGGCGACGACGCCGACGGTGTCGCCGCGTCTCCGATAGGCCTCCGCCAGTTTGTCCACGAGCGTCGACTTCCCCGCGCCTGGGCTCCCGGTAATCCCGACGATGGCGGCTTCGCCGGTGTGTGGGTGCAACCGAGCGACGAGGTCACGGTGGCCCGGGGCCTGGTTCTCGATCCGGGTAATGACGCGCGCTAGCGCGCGGTGTTCGCCGGCGAGAAGCGACTCGACGAGGCGCTCGTTGCGCGCGGTTGTCTCCGGGTCGACGTCCCCGGCCCGGGTGGCCGTGTCGTGCCGGTCGGCGTCCGTCCCCTCCATCAGTCGCGTTGGGGAGCGTTCTCTCGGACGAAGTCGATCGTCTCTTGCATCGGCGTCCCCGGGCCGAAAATCGCCGCGACGCCCATCTCTCGAAGGCCCTCGCGGTCTTCTTCGGGGATGATCCCGCCGACGATCAAGAGCGTGTCCGCGAAGGCGTTGTACTCTTCGAGGCCCTCGACGACTTTCGGGACGAGCGTGTTGTGTGCACCAGAGAGTATCGAGATTCCGAGGACGTCGACGTCCTCCTGGACGGCCGCTTGGACGATCTCCTCAGGGGCACGGTGGAGCCCCGAGTAGACGACCTCGAAGCCGGCGTCTCTGAACGCACGGGCGATGACGTGTGCGCCCCGATCGTGGCCGTCGAGTCCCACCTTCGCGATGAGACATCGGATCGGCTGTTGTGTTTGTCCTCGCTCCGCGTCGGCGCTCATAGCTGCTTGTTTGGGGGCCGCCCGTTTGGTTCTACCGCCGATCGACTGCTCGGCCGACGTCGCCGGAATCACAACCTCGTCCGCTGAGCTGTCACTATGGCCCCAATATCGGAATATCGCCGTCGGCACCGACGTAGATCCCGTAGGAACACTCGCCTACACCCGGTGGGGACACGGGAATGACGCTGAGTGAAAACGTCCGGGGAGACCCGTCCTCGACCGATCGCTCGACGGTGTCCGTGGTGACGTCTCCGGTCCTGAGAGCCGCCTGATACTGCTCGAACTCCGTATCGCTCTGGACGGCATTCAAGAGCGACTTGCCCGTTTCTGGTTCGCCGAACTGGCTGGCGTACGCGCAGTTCACCTCTTCGATTTGGACGACGCCGTCGTGAGATTTGACGTAGATCGCCGGCACCGGGAGGTCGCCGAAGAATGCGTGGAGTCGGTCTCGTTCCGTCCGAAGCGTCACTTCGCGCTCGATCCGTTCCAACGCCTCCCGCGTGTAGCCCGCGAGGATCTCGACGAACTCTTTGTCTCGCTCGTCGAACGCCCCACACTCTTTCGACGCCATCTGGATGACTCCCTGTGTCCCGATCGGCACGCTCAGTACGGCGTGCAACCCGTCGTGTTCCGGAATGGCGTCGGGGTCAGTCTGCATATCGTCGACGATTTCGGATTCGCCCGAGGCCAGCGTTCGTCCCGCGATGCCGTCCTCGATGTTGCTCGGACTCGCTTCGGGTTCTGGGAGTACCGAGGCGCGCGGGACCAGCCGGTCTCCCTCGGTGAGAAAGACGATGGAGTGGTCGAACGCCAGCGCCTCGACCGCGGCTTCGATCGTTCGGTCGAGGACCGCCTCGATGGTCTCACACGCGGTGATGTCTTCGGCGTAGAGGCTCAGGGCCGTCAGTCGTGCGTTCGACTCGCGAAGTTCACTCTTGGACCGGTCAGACCAGACCTCGCCGCGCACGCGTTCGATCAGTTCCCCGTAATTTTCGTCAGTAAGAGCGCCGTCGACGACGCTGACGACCGGTGGATCGTAGACAACTGTGGGGATCGATTTGCCCGCGGCGAGTTCCCGAATGAGCGGTGGGTCCGCCCCGAGAATGACCACACAGTCGAGTGTCGGTCCGAGTTCCTCGACGTACTCGACAGCGGTCGCTGAACACCGTGACACGACCTCCGCTGGAAGCCGCCGATCCAGCTCTGCGATTACTTCTTCAGGGTTACAGTCGCAGTCGGCGTCGTAATCGTCCTCTTCGCCACCGTCCGCATTGGGGGATCCCATCGAGTCAGGGCGACCCGTTGACGGTCCGGTGGCGCCCGTTCTGCCATCAGAGCCAGCCGGGCTAGCGCCCGTTTCCGACTTCGTGTCTCCCCCTCCTCGATAGAACGTATCTTCGTCGTCCGACCTGTCAGCACCGGGGCGACGATCGGTGTCTGATCCGCCGTCCGCCTCTCGGTCGTCCTCACTGACGGCGGAAGAAACGACGACGAGAACGCGCCCCCCAGCATGTTCTCTCGTCATACTGCGGGACTCGCCCGTCAGCCCATTAAGACGTTCGGTCCGTTGACTATTTTATCGGATCAATCGACCGGGTCTAAGACACACAAAAGTGATTTCGACTTATCTCACACGATTTTGGATCGGATCCGAAATCCGATTAGTATTGATATTCATATGTGTACACTGGTCGCTGAGTTTCTCACAGCGGTTATCGTAACGGTGCAGCGATCACGCCAGACCGTTCGGCGAGCATCGATTCGGACTTTCGATAATCACTATCAGTGTACGTGCTCGTTCAGGAAGTCGACGATTGCGCCGTACGCGTCGATTCGGTTCTCCAGTTTCGTGATCCCGTGGCCCTCGTCCTCGAAGACGAGTTCGCGGACCGGGACGTGGTCGCTGGCCGCCTCGACGAGTTGGTGGGCCTCCGAGACGGGCACTCGCGGGTCGTTCTCGCCGTGCAGCACGAACAGTGGCGCGCGGATGTCCTCGATGGTGTTGAGCGGCGAGATGGATTCGAGGAACTCCCGGTCGTCTTCGAGGGATCCGTACTCGGCTTCGCGGAGTTTCCGCCGCCACTCGCCGGTGTTTTCGAGGAACGTCACGAAGTTCGCGATGCCGACGATGTCGACCCCGGCGGCCCACAGGTCGGGATACTCCATCATCGCGGCCAGAACCATAAATCCGCCGTAGGACCCGCCCATCGCGACGATTCGATCAGGATCGACCGCGGGATGATCGTGAAGCCACTCCACGGCGGCTTCGACGTCGGCCACCGAGTCCATTCGGTTCTCGACGTCGTCCAGGTGCCCGTAGGCCTTCCCGTAGCCCGCCGACCCGCGGACGTTCGGCTCGAAGATTGCATAGCCGTTCGCGAGGAAGTACTGCGTGACCGCACTGAACGAGGGCCGGCGCTGGGATTCGGGCCCGCCGTGGATGTCGACGATGACTGGTGTCTCGCCCGCGCCGGTGTCGGTCTCCGGCAGCGTGAAGAACGCCGGGATCTCCCGCCCGTCGAAGGTCGGGTAGTGCACGAGTTCGGGTTCGACGAAAGAGTCTCGCGGGATGCCGGCGGTCGCCGCGCGCGTCCAGCGGTCGGTCGCTCCGGTCTCGGCGTCGACGACGTAGACGTTCGCCGGGTCGCTGCGCCGCGTGACGGTGATCGCGAACCGCTCGCCGCTCGAATCGAACGCGACGCCGCCTGCGACGCCCCGTGGGAGGTCCGGAGTCGCCGGATCGGCAATCGTAGTCGGTCCCGCGAGTTCGCCGACGGTCAGTTCGGTGTAGCCGTCGACGTTCGTCGAGTAGACGATGCGCTCCGACTCGTCGTCGATCGCGACCCCGTCGATCTCCCAGTCGGTGTCCGCGGCGACGAGCGAGAACGCGCCGCTGTCGACGTCGACGCACCACAGATCGAGCGTGTCGCTGTCGCGGTCGGAGACGAGATAGACGTGTTCGCCGTCCGGTCCCCACTCGGCGCTCTGAAAGCGGACGGTCCCGTCGTGAGGGGTCAGATGCGTCATCTCGCCGGTTTCGACGTCGAGCACGGAGACGTCCTGATCGAAGTTCGAGTACGCCTCCGAGACGATGAGCCGTGAGTTGTTCGGGGACCAGCCGCCGACCGTCAGCCAGCCGTCGCCCTCGGCGACGAGTTCGGCCTCGTCACCGCCGGCGTCGCGGTCCTGCACGTAGACGTCGAACACCGACTCGTCGCGTCGGTTCGAGGCGAACGCGAAGCGCTCGCCGTCGTGGCTCCACCCGCCCCAGCGGTGCTTCGCGTCGGGATGCTCCGTGAGATTCGTGATCTCGCCCGTGGGGAGATCGTACCGGAACAACTGCTGACGCTCGTCGCCGCCCTTATCCATACCAAAGACGAACTCCTCGCGCTCGGGCGAGAACGACGCGAACGTCACCCGTTCGTCGAAGAAGGTTCGCTGCTCGGGCCAGCCGCCGGGCTCGGCCACCGTCCACACTTGCGGGACGCCGGTCGTGTCCATCAGGAACGCGATGTGCTCGTCGTCGGGGGCGACCGAGGCGCCGTAGGCGCTCCGAACGTTGAGATAGCGCTCGATGTCGTGGGGCATACGTTCCGATTCCGCTGCAGAAGACGAAAGCGTTCGGGTGAGTGACACCCCCGCTTCCCGGGCGGGCTACTGGTCGGCGTCCGCGAAGTCGTCAAGACTGGTCCGCTCGTCTGCGATCCAGCCCCGCGCCTTCGCGTAGGCAGTCGGGTTGTTCGGGACGCCCTCGGTGTTCAAAAGCGTCTCCGGGAACAGCTCGTAGGCGATGCCGACGAGTTGGTACTCCAGTTCGGCGAGATACGGGTTCGTGTCCGGATACGGACCCTCGCTGCGGTCCCACGCCCGGACCCAGAAGTAGACTGGGCGACGGAGGTGATGCGTCCCCGGCTCGAAGAGCCGCCGTGCCCACGTCCGATATTTCTCCGTCGGAGCGTCGTGATTCGAGGCGTCGACGCCCTCACAGGCGTCGAGAACGGCCGCGCTCAGATCGCCGATGTGATAGGCGTTCCCGTAGCCCCAGCGGGCGAACTTCCCGCCCGTCTCGGAGACGTTCCGGAGGTTCGCGCTCAGTCCGTCGTCGGAGCGGCGGTACATCCCTGTCTTCCCGATGTAGTATGGGATCACCTGCGACTCCTCGATAGTGTACATCAGGTACACGAGACCGTCGTACTCGCCGCGGCGCGTCTCGTGGTCTTCTACGACGGTTTCGACGGCCTGCTTAAGCTGGGCGTTCATCGCCTCATTCCGCCGGAGCACGGGGCGACGCTGTCGTCGGCCGTACTCGGTTAGCTCGACCGCCAGGCCCGCGTCATCGGTCGTCGCAAAGAGCGGCGTAGGGTCGTCGCTGTCGACGTAGCGGTCGAGCCACGACTTCCAGAGCGTCCGCTTGGTCTCGCGCACGAACCGACCGGCCGCCGCTTAGATCATCCCTTCGGCTTTCAGCCCCTCGATGACGTCGTCGACGAGCGATTCAGCGTCGTCGTAGGGGAAGTCCTGGTGCGAGCCGAGCTTCGCTGCCATCTCCATCGCGGTGAGCGTGACGTCGCCGGCCTCAAACTTCGTCCCCGGTCCATCCGGGAGCGCGGGGACGAGGTCCATTTGGCTGGTGATCGGGTAGTCGGCGCCACTGAACGCGTCCATAAACTGCTTTCGGAGTTCCGCCTCAACGTCTGCCATAGCCGAGACGTGCCACACAATCCGCAAAAGCGTTCCGGAACCACCACAAATCCGTTGAGAGTTTACCCGACGGCCCGTAGCTTCTTGTCCTCTGGCCGGAAACTGCCGGACAATGTCGACCGGTGACTACGGCGTCGAGATGACTGACAGCGAGATTGCGACGTTTCTCACCCGGCGCGGACACGGCGTTCTCTCCTTCGGCGGCGACGTTCCCTACGGCCTCCCGATCTCTTTTGGCTACGACGTCATCGAGAACCGGTGTATCTTCCAGCTCGTCTTCCACGAGGAGAGCGAAAAGCAGGCTCGGCTCGACGAATCGCCGACCGTCTCGCTTGTCACCTACGAGTGGACCAACCCCAGCGACTGGCGCAGCGTCCTCATCACGGGAACGCTCCACGCGATCGACGAGGACACGCCGGAGGCGATCGAAGCCTCGGAGATCTTCGCCGAGTACGCGTCGGTCGCGGGGCTGAGCGTGTTCGAGCGCGCGGCGACGGAACTCGAACCCGAGTGGTACGAACTGGAGATCACGGAGATGAACGGCCGACACTCGCCCCCGCTCGAGTGATTGGTCGCGTCGACGCCGCGACGCCGCCGAGATCCCGCCAGCTTCGGGGCCCCGTCGGCCCGATGGGACACCGCCAGCCTCGATCGGAAGGACATCGACCCGGTTTCGACACACCGGCCCGCTCTCTCGACGAGACAAACCAAAGTATTCACTACAGCCGACTTCTAACGCCCGGGTATGACTGACGGCAACGCGGAGATGTCCCGTCGCGCCTTCCTCACGACCGCGGCCGGTACCGCCGCGGCCGCCGGTGCTGCCGGAACCGCTGCAGCACAGGAGGGCGGCGGTGGCGGCACGAAGACGGTCACGGTCGGCCCCGGCGGCTCGCTGGTGTTCGAGCCCGGAACGAACGAACCGCTCCAGATCACGCCCGGAACGACCGTGGAGTTCGTCTGGGATTCGGACAATCACAACATCGTCGTCGACAGCCAGCCCGAGGGCGCGAACTGGGAGGGCCACGAGCCGATCGAGAACACGGGATTCACCTACTCGCACACGTTCGAGACGCTCGGTACCTACGAGTACTACTGCGTGCCGCACGAGAGCGCGGGAATGCTCGGGACCATCGAGGTCGTCGAGTCGATCTCGACGCCCGCACCCTCGAACGTCCCGACGGTTCCGGACTCCGCGAAGACGCTCGGCGTCGCGACGACGTTCGCGATGGTCGCTACGCTCGGTCTCGCCTTCTTCTTCCTGAAGTACGGCGGCGACTACGAGATCGAAGACGAGTAATCGTCTTCGGCGGCCACAGACCGTTGCAGCGCGCGATCGTTTCTCTGGCCTGATAGCTATTCGCTCGTCTCCGACCCGAACCGCCGCACTACCGCTCTCCGCGTGGCTCTCTACCTGCCCGCTCTCCCCGCTATCGCGCGCTTCAAAAGAACCCGTAGTCGTCGCGCTCGGTCTCGTAGATCTGCTCGTAGGACTGCAACACGTCGGCGTGATCGAAGTCGACGAACGCCTCGTTGATCGACGCCCGCTCGTGGCCCGCGGCGGCGACGACCTCGTCGGCCAGTTCCTGCGGGTTGGTCACGCGGACGCCGCGCTCGCAGTTTTCGACCAGTTCGTGGGCGCTCGACCGGGCCTGATACTCCACGATGCCGACACAGCCGGCGGCGAGCGCCCAGAGCAGTCCGCGCGGGAACGGCTCGACGGTTGCCGTCTGGGCGAACACGTGTGCGCCCCTCAGAATCGGGACGAACTCGGTGGGCGGGAGGTCACCGAGGAACTCCACGCGGTCGTCGATCCGGAGTTCCGCGGCGGTCTGCTCTGCCGCGTCGCGTTCGGGCCCGTCGCCGACGATGGCCGCACGCCAGTCCCGGTCGCGGAGTTCTGCGAGCGCGAGGAGGAACGACTCGACGTTCGCGTGTTCGTCCAAGTGGCGGGCGTACACGAGGTCCGCTCGGTTGTCGACGCCTGACTCGCGAACCAGGTCGACGTCGATTGATTCAGGAACGACCGTTACCGCGTCTTCGGGCGCGCCGTGCTCGCGAACGTCCGTCTTGACCATCCGCGACGGCGTCAGAACGCGGTTCGCGCTCGTCGCCGCCTTGCCGAGCATCCGAGCCGAGTCGTCTCCGCGGGCGGCCCACCAATCGACGACGATCGGGACCCGGAGAACGCGCGCAGCAGTCTTCGCGGCGACGACCTGCGACGGGGGGCTGTTCGTCGCGTGGATCACGTCCGGATCGGCCCGCCGGAGCGCAAAGGGGAGTTTCGAGGCGAAGGTGCGCGCCGAAGTCGTCTCGCTGACGGCGACGTACTCGACGTCGTTCTGCTCGAAGGCGTCTAACTCGCCGTCCCACCACTGCGAACAGAGGAAGACGACGTCGTGACCGCGCGCCGCGAGGTGTTCGGCGACTCGTCGCGTTCGCCTCGTCGCGCCGTCGGACCGACGCTGTTCGGGATACAACGAGACGAACGCGACGCGCATACCCGTGGATTTCGTCGGGGCGATAAAAATCCTCGACATTCGGCGGTCGGGACCGGGGACCCGACGAGTCGACGGCCCGACAGACGACGAGCCGAATCCGATCAGACGAAGATCAGAGCCGCAGCGGCGGCTTCGATGTACTCCCAACTGTAGACCTGGTTCAGCAACAGGTAGGTGACGACGCCGAGCGCGAGCGAGAGCAGCCACGCACCCGCGGCGATTCGGCCGACGCGGCGGTGCGGCGTCTCGGTGCGGAGTTCCGTCGGCGAGTGGGTCAGACCGAGCACGAGCGCGTACAACACTACCGGCACCGAAATGATGGAGAGGATGATGTGGATCGCGAGCATCGCCAGATACGGGTAGTACGCGAACGCCGGCCCGACGAACTCCTTCGTGCCCCCGCCGCCGATCTTCGTGAGATACATCACGAGGAACACGAGGATCAGGACGAACGAGGTCACCATCGCGGTCGCGTGCTTTTTGACCTCGTCGCGACGGATCCACCGCCAGCCGGCGGCGATCACGACGACGTTTATCGCGTTCACGAGAGCGATCGCGTCCGAGAGCCGATTCACCGCGCGCAGCGATAGTTCGGGGAAGACGCTCCCCGGAACGAGTCCGAGAAAGGTGCCGACGACGGCAGCGTATCCGACGACCGAGAGCACGGCAGTGATGGCCAACGGGTGCCGCTTCGCCGCGTTGTCGGCGCTCGAAGTTGCCATACCGTGGGGTGAGGACTCTGCCGTATTCCGTCTTCGGATCGAGGAACGAGCGCGGACGCCGTGCGCCGGATGGGTGCGATGCTCGGACGCTCAGATGACGCCGGTGAACGTCGCGGCCTCGCGCGCGGCCGCCTCGCTGACGCCGTCGCCGAGGATCGTGTAACGGTCGCGGATCGTGTGCGCAGTTGTCACTGCCTCTAAGAACGTCGCGTCGTCGATGCCGAGCTCGCCGGCGGTGGTCGGCGCGCCCACGTCGTCGAGGGCGTCGCGGATGTCGGCCCACTCGCCGCGTTCCCCCGAGTGGAGGTACTCGGTGACCACGGCGGCGACACCGACCTGGTGGCCGTGCAGTGCGCGCCCGGGGACGAGCCGATCGAGTTGGTGTGAGATGAGGTGCTCTGCGCCCGAGGCGGGCCGGGAGGATCCGGCGATCGACATCGCCACGCCCGAGGAGACGAGCGCTTTCGCGACCAGCCACGCCGACTCCTCGAACCCGGGTTTGATCGCGTCGGAGGATTCGACGAGCATCTCGGCGGTCATCTGCGAGAGCGCGCCCGCGTACTCGCTGTACTCGACGTTCTTCAGTCGGTGAGCGAGCTTCCAGTCTTTCACCGCCGTGTAGTTCGAGACGATGTCCGCACAGCCGGCCGTCGTGAGTTCCCAGGGCGCTTCCGCGAGGATTTCCGTGTCGGCGACGACGGCGAGCGGCGGGTCGGCCGCGACCGAGTGCCGGGTGTCACCTTCCGGGATTGACGAGCGCCCGGAGACGATTCCGTCGTGGCTCGCAGCAGTCGGGACGGAGACGAACCCGCAGTCGAGCCGATCGGACGCCATCTTCGCGGTGTCGATCGGCTTGCCGCCGCCGAGACCGACGAGATAGCCCGCGTCGGCCGCCTCGGCAGCGTCGATGACGTGCTCGACGGCCTCGAAGCTGGCCGTATCGACCGTGACGGTCGCCGGATCGTCGAACTGGGCGCGGACTCGATCGCCGACCAGGCTGTCCGGCGTCGAACTCGTCACGACCAGCGGGCGGCCCGAGAGATAGAGCTCCGCCAGCGCGTCTGAGAGGCCGTCGAGGACGCCGTGACCGACGAGGACGTTTCGCGGAAGTTTGATCCACGTCGTCTTCTCGAACATACGTACCGTACCCGATGGGGCCGTTAGAATATACTGGTTCGTGGAGCAGTTGTGTTTATACCGCTTCCATTGCGGCGGCGACCCCGCGCCTGACTGCTCCGGCGATCCCGCTCACTCGGATCTCGATCGTCTCGACACCGAGCAGTTCGGAGAGTAGCCCCGGTCGGGCTCCGGCGCCAGAAACCGCCACGGTCCGGTCGCGTACGCGGAACTCGACGGTGAGGTCGGTCCGAGAAAGCAGTTCGCTGAGCTGCCTCTCAGACCCGCCGGGGAGTCTTCGGAACGCCTGAACGGCGCCGAGTACTGAGGGGAACATCACGAACACTCGTTCGCCGATCGACCGCACGTCCGCCTGCGTCCCAGCGACCTCGATTGTCAAGTCTGCGTCCACCGAAAGCGGCGTGAACCGCTCGTCTACGTGGGAATCACTCACGCTCTCTGGTCGTGATTCGGACGGTGCCGTCGACGCGCCACGTGGCGTGTTCTGCGTCCGGCCCCGTTCCACTGGGTACTTCGATCGACATATCCTCAAACTCGTAGGCGATCTCGGCGCCCCGTCCAGTCAGTCGGTCGTAGAGGCCGATCGCGAGTTCAGGCCACGTCGTCGTTTCGTCAACGCGCTCCTCGGGCGGTTGTGACATAATAGATAATTCTGTTTCTGAGTATACATACCTTATGCCCAACTGGATGGATCGCCGAATACTATGGTGGCGGTTGCACGTCTTCGCTCACCTGATTGCACGCGCCTCGCGCTCGTTCACGACAGAGCGGCGATACTCTGCGCTAGGAACAGGACGCCGAATCCGGCGAGGACGACGGCACTGACCCCGGCGACGATCGGCGCGAAGGCCTCGACGCGGCGTTCCGCGCTGACGAGTGCGGCCGGGAATCCGGTGACCCACACGACGATCCCGCCGAAGAAGCCCGTGACCAGCGCCGGTGATCCGGTGTTGACGACCAGGATGCCGGCGAGCGAGGAACCGATATACGGCGTCTGTGCGAGCACGTCGAGCGTGCCCGGCTGGAGCAACCCCACGCCGATCGTGAGCCAAAAGAGGATCTGATAGGGGTTGGTGAGCGCGAGGACGAACGCCTTGCGGAACCCGGTCCCGATGCGCGGGTCGGAGTCATCCGTGGCGCCACCGCCGGCCCGGAACGACGATTGGATGTCGCTGACTGCGCCGTAGGCGAAGTACAGCATCAGGACGCCGCCGACGCCGACCATCCCCGCCCGCAGGAGCGGGAACCGTTCGACGAATGCGACGACGCCGAGCGCCGCGAGGACGAAGAAGATCGCGTCGGCGCTCATCGCGCCGAGGCCCGCTTTGAATCCGGCGAGCCAGCCCCGCACGACGCTCTCCTCGGCGATAATTGCGTTCATCGGTCCGGGCGGCGCAGCGAGGGCAACCCCGAAGACGATACCGGCCGAGAGGGTTGCGAGGAGGCTCGTCATCGTCGTAACACAATGCAGGAATTGAGAAAAAAGATCCGAAGGCGTGCCGGGAGTCACTACGTCGGACCGCGGGACACTGCGAGAGACCGGTCAGCTACACGAGTCCGGCCGCGGCGGCGCTGACCGTCCCGATGAACGTCTCCCAGACGGAGAACCCGGTGACGATCGACAGGGCAGTATCCAGCCCGAAGAAGGCGAACAGGAGCGCAGAGCCGAAGTGAGCCTTGCGCATATTGAATTTGTGCGCGAAGGTGTGGAACAGATACGCGTTCGCGAGGCTGATCGGGATGATCGCGAGCATCTCGCCGACCCAGATCGCCGAGGTCGCGCCGTACTGGACGGCCAGCCCGATCGTGATCAACTGCGTCTTGTCGCCGAACTCGCCGGTGACCATCATCACGAAGATGGGGAGGAAGCCGCCGAACGACCCCGCATAGCGGTCGAGGGGCTTCGGGAGATTCAGATCGGCGACCTCTGCGAAGCCGCCGTCGGTCACGCTCTGCTCGTCGATATCGGCTCCGCCGGATTTCGGCGCGGAGCGATACAGAAGTACGGCGAACGCTACGAAGAGCGCTGCCGTCACCGCGTCGAGAACGACCGGTGGCAGCGCAGACTGAAGTGCGCGCCCGAAGAGGATCTCGATCGCCGTCCAGCCGGCGAACGCCGACCCCGCGGCGGCGACGACGATCCGCGGGTCGTACCGGGTCGCGAGTCCCGCGATGATGAACTGCACCTTCTCGCCGGGAAGGACGGCCAACTGAGCGACGAACGCGACGATCAGGATTTCGGCGTAGGTACTCACGCGTCGCCCACCTCACTCGACTCGCCGGTCGCGGCGGCGCCGTTTGCGGGACGAACCCAGATCGCCTCGGCAACTGACTCCGGGAGGCTCTGCTCTTCGCCAGACTCCGTCTGTACCGTGACCATCCCGAACGGAGCGACGTCGACGACTTCGAGCGTCGTTCCGGGCGTAACACCTGCGTCAGCAAGATATTCGAGTTCGTCGCGGTCGCGGTCGCTGACGCGCGAGACGACGACGCGATCGCCGACCTCGTGGGCCGTCAGGGGCGTCGCCTCGTCGTCCTCGAGCGGGGCGAGATCAGCGGAGGGAATCGGATCGCCGTGCGGGTCGACGACCGGATCACCAAGCGCCTCCGCGACGCGGCGCTCGAACTCCTCGCTGATGTGGTGTTCCAGCGCGTCGGCCTCGTCGTGGACCTCGCTCCAGGAGTAATCTAGGTGCTCTGCGAGGTACGCTTCGAGCAGTCGGTGGTGCCGGAGAATCTCCAGCGCTACGGTCTCGCCCTCGGTCGTGAGCTCGACTCCTTTGTACTTCTCACGCGTCACGAGCCCACGCTCCTCGAGTTTGCCCAGCATACTGGTCACTGTTGCGGGCGTCTTGTCGAGGGCGTCCGCGACTGCAGAGGTGGAGACGGGCGGCCCGGAGCGAGCCTGAATCTGATAGATCGATTTGAGATAGTCCTCCATCACATCGCTCAACATACGACTGTTTAGAGTAGTCTAAAATAACAGTCTATCGGTGCAAAATAATATTGCGTGTACGTTCGAACTCAGATGCCTTTTCCCATCAGATGGCTCCGGAGCACGTCTGCGGTCTTGGTTCCGGACTCCGTGTTGAGGACGACGACAGAATCGTCGGGGCCGAACACGCCGTCGGCAGCGAGTTCGCCGGCCGCCGCGACTGCAACGCCCCCGGCGGCACCGACTTCTAAGCCCGCTTTCTGGGCTGCTACGACGGCGCTTTCGAGGCTGTTTTCGTCGTCGACGGCCACGAATCCGCCGCCGGTCTCCGCGACGGCGTCGAGCGCCGACTCCGCACCGTTCGGCTCGGGGATCTCCAGTTCGCCGACGATAGTGTCCGGCGACTCCCAGGGTTCGATCGTGTCGGCACCGCGATCGTGCGCGGCGACGAGCGGCGCACAGCCGGCGGGCTGGGCCGCATACACCGGCGGCACGTCGTCGGTCATCCCGACCTCGCGGAGTTCGCGGAAGCCCTTCACGACGCCCGCGACGACCTCGCCCGTCCCTGCTGGGAGGACGACGGCGTCCGGGAGTGCCCAGTCCAACGACTCCGCGATCTCGAAGGCGACCGTCTTGATGCCGTCGTGTCGGTGCGGATTGTCGAACTCCTGCAGCGTGTACCACTCCGACTGCAACTGCTCGTGGAGTGCGGCCTCCGCGTCGGGATAGCGACCGCCGGCGACTCGCATCTCCCCGCCGTGGACGTTCACCATCGCCTTGTTCGAGAACGGCGCGCGGGAGGGGACGAACGCGTACGAGCGGATGTCGGCCATACCGGCGTAGGACGCCGCCGACTGCCCCGCGTTCCCCGGCGTCGCGAGCGCGACGAGGTCCGCGTCGGCTTCGCGCGCCGCCGTCACCGCCGGTGCCAGGCCGCGGTCGAGAACCGTTCCGGTCGGGTTTCGGCTCTCGTCTTTGATCGCGAGTTTACCGAGACCGACTTCCTCGGCCAGCGTCGGCGCGGCGACGAGCGGCGTGCCGCCCTCGGCTGCCGTGACCGGCGATTCGAACGCGAGCAGGTCGCTGTAGCGCCACATCGACCGCGGCGCGTCCGCGAGCGCCTCGCCGGACCACTCGACGGCGTCGTAGTCGTACGCGGCTTCGAGCCGTGCGCCGGCGTCGCTCTCGCCCGTCGCAGTCGCGTCGTAGCGCTCGTCGGTCGCCGTACAGACTAGGCCGCAGAACGCCTCGCTCGTTTGCATACTTGGAGTTACGATCCGACGAACAAATCCCTATTCACTTCTCTCCGGGACCCACTCGCAGTCTCTTTGTGTCCCGCGATCGAAACGACGCGTATGAACGGAGCTTCCGTCGTCGTCGCCGGCGCAGGGCTGGCCGGGCTCGTCGCCGCCCGTCGACTTGCCGCCGCAGGCGCAGATGTAACAGTGCTGGAGCGCCGATCGACCGTCGGTGGCCGCGTCCGGACGGAGACGAGAGACGGATTCACTCTGGACCGCGGATTTCAGGTGCTTTTCACCGCCTACCCCGCCGTCCGACGGGAACTAGATCTGGCGGCGCTCGACCTCCGGTACTTCACGCCCGGCGCCGTCATCGCCCGACCCGGATCACGCTCCGTCCTCTCGGACCCGCTGCGCGACCTTCGATCCGCACCGGCGTCGATCCGTAACGACGAGGTGACGTTCACCGACAAGGTTCGGACGCTTTTCCTTCGGCAGCACGTCGACACGCGGACGGAGTCAGAGATCTTCAGGAGCGCCGATCGATCGATCCGCTCGTATCTCGGCGAGTGGGGATTTTCGGACGACTACGTCGACAACTTCGTCGCCCCCTTCTATGGCGGAATTACGCTCGATCGGTCGCTGTCGACCTCGAAACGCGTCTTCGAGTACACGTTCAAGGCGCTCTCGGATGGCCGCATCGCCGTTCCGGCCGCCGGAATGGCCGCGATTCCGGAGCAGTTGGCAGCGCGAGCGCGAAGCACGGGCGCGTCGATCCGTCTCTCCGAAGGCGTCGAATCGGTGACCGACCACGGCGACGGTGTCACCGTCGAGACCGACGCCGAGACGATCGACGCCGACGCACTCGTCGTCGCGACCGACCCCAAGGAGGCGAAACGCCTCACGGATGTCGCGGAGATCCCGACCGACGCTCGCGGGTGCGTGACTCAGCACTACCGGCTTCCGGAGGACGTCGCGCCGACGACGCGGCGCAAGCTCCTGCTCAATGCCGGCGACCCGTCGCCGAATACGGTCGTGCCGATGTCCGAGGTCGCGCCGGAGTACGCACCCGACGGCGAGGCACTGCTCAACGCCACGTTCCTCGGCGACGCCGCGCTCGACCGCGACGCCGGAGCCCTCGCCGACGAGACGCGCCTGACCCTGGAATCGTGGTACCCCGACCGCGACTTCGCGGACCTCGACCCCGTCCGCACCCACCGGATCGAGTTCGCGCAGTTCGATCAACCGCCGGGCGTACACGACACGCTCCCGGATCACCGCGCGCCGGGCGGTCGGACGTATCTGGCCGGTGACTACACCGCGTGGTCCTCCATTCAAGGCGCGATGCGAAGTGGTCGCGAGGCAGCCAGAGCTGTCGAGTGGGACTTCTGACTCCCGATCCGTGAGGGACGCTGTGCGGACTCATAGTGATTACTCTCACTGTTTACCGCCGGGCGCCACTTCCGGTGGGTGGTCGGTGATAAGAGACGAGAGTAATCATTATCAGAGCAATCGTCGAAACGACGCAAGCGGCGGAAACGTGAGGGCTTCCTCGCTCCCGTCGTCGTAGATGGTCGGTCGGACGTCGTCGAGGTCGCGGACGAGCGGTGACTGGAGGTCGGATCCGCGCGCGTCGTTGACCTCGACGCCCGCAGCCAGTCGCGAGAACGCGGGCAGCATCAGCACGTCCGCGCCCTCGTAGGCGGCCGGTGCGTCGAGAAAACACGGTCGCCGCTGCCCTTCGATGTCGATCGCCGGATGGTCGTGTCCGATCACGTACTGCTCGGCGTCGAGCGATGGCTCCTGGTGACCGTGACAGACTACGGTTCGCGGACTCTCTGCGACGACGTAGGCGTCACGGGCGTCGTCGCGGACGGCATCCAACATCGGGTCGTGATTCCCGCGGACGAACACGGGATCGCTTCCGGCCTCGCGGCACGTCGCTGCGAGTTCGGCGACCGTCTCACGACTCCGCTCCGAGACCGTCTCGAACCGGTGGAGCACGTCGCCGGCAAAGACCACAGTTGTCGGCTCTGCGCGGGTGAGCAGCGCTCCGAGTCGGTCGAGCAGATCGCGACGCTCACCGAGCGGAAACGCGACGTCCGACGCTTCGCTCCGCCCGACGTGGAGGTCGGCGACGACGAGCGCGTCCGCGTCCGGCAGGAAGACGCTCCGCGGGAGAAACTGGCAGCCGTCCACGGTCGGCGTACGGACGCGGCGGTGATATCGGTGACGGCAGCGGGAGCACGCACCGACGATGGCAGTGAGAGCAGGCGTCGATGACGATAGCGTGACTACGCAACTGTGTTCGGCGGCTTGGGCGCCCCGCTCGTCGGGTTCCGGTGGGATTTTTCTCGGCGGCCTGCAAGGACGCCAGTATGAGCGGAGCCCTCGAAGACAAGCGGACTGCGACGCGGTTTCGCATCCTCGTCGAAATCGCGGACCGGCAACCGGCGGTGAGCCAGGGTGAGATCGCCGAGGCCGTCGGCGTGACGAGTCAGGCCGTCAGCGAGTATATCCGGGAACTCGTCGACGACGGCTACGTCGAGAAGGAGGCGCGGTCGCGGTACCGCGTGACGAAAGAGGGCGTCGACTGGTTGTTTCAGGAGGCCAAAGGGCTCCAGCGATTCGCCGAGCACGTCACTGACGACGTGCTCGAAAGCGTCCAGGAGGATGCCGCCATCGCGACGGCGACGATCGAGACTGGTGACACGGTGACGCTGTCGCTCCGCGACGGACTGCTGCACGCCTCGCCGGGCGATTCCGGTCCCGCGACCGGCGTCGCGACGACGAGCGCCGACCCCGGTGAGGACGTGAGCGTCACTGGTTTCGAGGGCGTCATCGAGATCGAGCCGGGCGAAGTCACCGTCGTTCAGGTTCCGTCGGCGCGCTCCGGCGGCAGCCGAGCAGTTTCGCCGGACGAGCTGGGTGATATCTGCGTCGATGCGGGCGTCGTTGTCGCGGCGGGGGTCGAAGCGGTCGTCGCGCTTCGAGCCGCCGAGGTCAACGTCGAAACGTCGTTCGCCGCCGGCGAAGTCGCCGCCGCAGCGGCCGCCCGCGGTGTCGACAGCGTCGTCGTGGCCACGGCGGACAACGTGGGGCGCGTGACGGACGCACTCCGTGACAGCGACGTCCTGTACGAGGTGACTGAGGCCGGACGTGACGAGGCGACGACGGCGGCCGACGAGCCGAACGGAGCGGGCGATAGCGACGGGGCGGACTGACACCGAGCGAGGTCTCTCTGTGTAGGCGAGCAGGTGGTACCGGACTCGATACTTTCTGAACCACACGGCGCGGTGTACCACGCAACCGCGGAACGCGCCGTGGCGAGGGCTACATCACGCGCGGTCTGGCCGCGGCTCCGTATATAAAGCTCGCGCAGATCAGCCGTTCTTCGGCACCGTGACCGTCTCTTAGTGAGACCGTATTTCACTCACTCGCGTGTTCCCGTGCCGTCGCGTACGCCTCTTGGAGTTGCTTGAACTCCGCTTGTGAGCCGCCGTGATCCGGATGGACTGACTTCACGCGGTCGCGGTAGGCGGTCCTGACGGCCTCGGGACTGGCTCCCCGCGAGAGATCCAAGTAGTCGAACGCCTCCGAGACCGGATCCGCTCTGGCGTTCGAGCGTGGACTGTGGGTGAACGTGGGGACGTCGAACGGGAGTCGACGGCCGAGGGCGTGGACCGGCATCTCGTGCTCACAGAGGACGGTGTAGGTCCCCGCGCGTTCGAGTCTGAAGTACGCCTGCGCGTCGAAGGTGATCGCGACGTCCCGGCGCGGCAAGTAGAATTCGATCGTCTCACCACGGACGACGTGGTCCTCGGCGAACGGCTCGGAAATCTCGCGGAGATACTCGCGAATCTCCGCGCGTCGGCGTGTTGAGCCGTCGATTCGGCGGCCGGCGGGCGCCGGCTCGTCCGGAAAGAGGCGTCCGCCTACGACGAACACGCCCGCGGCGACGACGGAGGCGATACCGCCCCCGAGGAGGCCGAAGACGAGCCACGGCGGCAACAACGAGACCCACTCCGGAAGCACGTATAGACACAGGGCACCGTCCCTAAAGAATTTCTCGCCCGGGGGGTCGTATTCCAGAGCGGAAGTGCGAGCGCGCCACTCATCTTCATCTATTATATATTAAAAATTCGCTTCCGAGTACGTTTTATTCGGCGTCTCACGCTTCGGAAAGTACTTTAGTGATATCTGCGGACTTGCACACGCTAATGGCTGTAGCTTGGCTGGACGACGTGCGGTCCGCCGACATCGAGAGCGTCGGTGGAAAGGCGGCTTCGCTGGGCGAACTCACCGGGGCAGGGCTGCCTGTTCCCTCGGGGTTCGTCGTGACCGCCGGGACATACCGCGAATTCATCGAGGACGCAGGCATCGACGAGGAGCTGTTTTCGGCTGTCGACGTCGATCACGAAGACACCGAGGCTCTTCGTGAGGCTCACGAACGTGCTCACGAACTCATTATGAACACTCCCGTCCCCGACGACGTTCGGGACGGAATCCTCGCTGCGTACCGAGACCTCGGCGACGGGGAACGCTTCGTCGCCGTCCGCTCGTCTGCAACCGCCGAAGACCTACCGGACGCGTCTTTCGCCGGCCAACAGGAGACCTTCCTGAACGTACAGGAGGACGCGCTGGTCGAGCGCGTCAAGGAGTGCTGGGCGTCGCTGTTCTCCCAGCGAGCGATTTACTACCGAAACCGACAGGGCTTCCCGCACGACCAGGTCGACATCGCCGTCGTCGTACAGGAGATGGTCGACGCCGAGAAGTCCGGCGTGTTGTTCACGTCGCATCCCTCGACGGGCGAGCCGCAGATCATCATCGAGGCCGCGTGGGGACTCGGCGAAGCGGTCGTCTCCGGGTCTGTCTCGCCGGACAACTACGTCATCGACCGGGATACCGCCGAAGTCGAGACCATCACCGTCGCCGACAAGAAGATGATGATGGTCAAAGACGAGGAGACCGGCGAGACCATCGAGACGGAGGTCCCCGACGAAAGGCGGAGTGCACGCGTGCTCTCCGACGAGGAGATCGAAGAACTCGTCGCGCTCGGTGAGCGCGTCGAGGACCACTACGACACCCCGCAGGACGTCGAGTGGGCGATCCACGAGGGCGAGGTGTATATGCTCCAGTCGCGACCGATCACGACGATCTCCGACGACGAGGAGTCCGCCGAGGCGGCCGCCGGCGCGAACGGCGGACAGGTCCAGGCAGGCGACACCTCCCAGTCCGGCGACGTCCTCTTCCGCGGGCTCGGATCGAGTCCCGGGATCGCCTCCGGTGAGGCCCGGATCGTCACGAAACTCGACCACCTCGACCAGGTCGGCGAGGGCGACATCATCGTGACTGAGATGACGATGCCTGATATGGTGCCCGCGATGAAGCGCGCGTCGGGTATCGTCACCGACGAGGGCGGGATGACCTCTCACGCTGCGATCGTCTCGCGCGAACTCGGGGTCCCCGCCGTCGTCGGCGCCGGCTCGGCCACCCGGCAACTGGAAGACGGCCAGCCCATCACGATCGACGGCGACAAAGGGACCGTTCGCGAGGGTGCCGAACCCGCGAAAGAGACGCCCGAACCGATCGAGGAGGCACGACCGAAGACGCCCGTGAAGCCGATGACGGCGACCGAAGTGAAGGTCAACGTCTCGATCCCCGAAGCCGCAGAGCGCGCCGCCGCGACGGGTGCCGACGGGGTCGGACTCCTCCGCATCGAGCATATGGTGCTGTCGCTCGGCAAGACGCCAACGAAGTACATTGCCGACAACGGCGAGCGGGCGTACGTCGACGAACTCGTCGACGGCATCCGAACCGCCGCCGAGGCGTTCTACCCGCGTCCCGTCCGCGTCCGCACGCTCGACGCGCCGACCGACGAGTTCCGCCAGTTGGAGGGCGGCGACGACGAGCCACACGAGCACAACCCGATGCTCGGATACCGCGGCATCCGTCGCTCGCTCGACAACCCGGACCTGTTCAAGCACGAACTGGAGGCGTTCCGGCGGATCTTCGAGATGGGCTACGACAACGTCGAGGTGATGTTCCCGCTCGTCAACGACGCCGAGGACGTCTTCCGTGCACGGAATCTGATGGAACAGGCGGGCATCGACCCCACGAAGCGCGAGTGGGGCGTGATGATCGAGACGCCGGCGGCCGCACTCGAAGTCGAGTCGATGGCTGAAACCGGCATCGACTTCGTCTCCTTCGGGACGAACGACCTCACGCAGTACACGCTCGCGGTCGACCGCAACAACGAGCGCGTCGCCGACCGCTTCGACGAACTCCACCCGGCAGTTCTGAAGCTCATCGGCGACACCATCGAGACGTGCCGGGACCTCGGCGTCCGCACGAGCATCTGCGGGCAGGCGGGCTCGAAGCCGCAGATGGTCCAGTTCCTCGTCGAGAAGGGCGTCTCGTCGGTTTCGGCGAACATCGACGCCGTTCGCGATGTCCAGCACGAGGTCAAGCGGGTCGAACAGCGCCTCCTGCTCGACTCCGTTCGCTAATCTGCGGTACCCCTTGGCCTGATCACTAAACGGAACCACTAAACGCAGACGGGAACTAGACGGCGCTATGCAGCGGGCGGCCCCGCAGGAGTTCGACCGGGTTCTTTCGTCGATGTGCACGGAGCCACATCCCGCCGCGCGGGACGCGGCGGAGCGATTTCTCGCGACGAACCCGGGGGATCCGGCGACGTACGCCGAAGTTGCCGACCTCGAATCGCGCGCGGTGGCCGGACTCGGGCGGCTCGCCGGCCTCGACGACGCAGCTACAGCCCCTTCGTCGTCACGAGCGGGCGCCGGTCGACCGGCGGCCGACGCCCCGTATGGATACATCACGAGCGGCGGGACCGAGGCGAACATCCAGGCGGTCCGCTCCGCTCGGAACCGTCGGGACGTCGAGCACCCGAACGTCGTCGTCCCCGAGAGCGCGCACTTTTCGTTTCCCAAGGCTGCCGACATCCTCGACGTGGAGTTGCGTTCGGTTCCGACCGGTGACGCCCACCGCGTCGACCTCGACGGCGTGCGGGCCGCCGTCGACGACCAGACGGTGTTAGTGCTCGGCGTCGCGGGAACCACCGAGTACGGCCGCGTCGACCCGATTCCTGAACTCACCAGGATCGCTCACGACGCCGGCGCGTACTGCCACGTCGACGCCGCGTGGGGCGGCTTTCTGCTCCCGTTCACCGACTACGAGTGGAGCTTCGCGCACGCGCCGATCGATTCGCTGACGATCGACCCTCACAAGTGCGGGCGGGCGGTCATCCCCGCCGGCGGCCTCCTGTTCCGCGAACGCGCAGGCGTAGACGCGCTCGCAGTCGACACACCGTATCTGGAGTCGACCTCGCAGGCGTCGCTCACGGGCACGCGGAGCGGAGCCGGCGTCGCGGGCGCCGTCGCCGCGATGGAGGCGCTGTGGCCCGACGGCTACCGCCGGGAGTACGAGCGCGCCGACCGTCTCGCGCGGTGGCTGGCGACCGAACTCCGCGAGCGCGGCTACGACGTCGCCGACGTGGCACTCCCGATCGTCGTCGCCGACGTCGACGCCCCGACGTTCGAGCGGATCCGTGACCGGGGCTGGCGGCTCTCCCGCACCGGTTCGGGGCTGGCTCGGATCGTCGTGATGCCACACGTCACCCGGGACGTGCTCCACGCCTTCCTGTCGGATCTCGACGAGATCCGGTAGCCGCGCTCGCGTCTACGGCGCCGATTTCGCCCGGAAACTCAAGACTTACGACCCCGTGCGACTCACTCTCCGGTAACGTGTCTCTCCCTGTCACGGCAGTACCGCTCGACCCCGTCGTCGACACGGCCAGCACTGTCGGTCTCGCGCTCGCGAGTGACCTGTTGCCCGACTTCGGCTGGCTCTCGGCGGCGGTCGAGACGGCGACGGGATGGCCCGGGCTGGGAATCATCTTCGTCTACTCGTTCCTCATCGCGTTCGCGCTGCCCGGCGTGAGCGAGATCGTTCTCCTCGCGCCGTTGAATCTCGGCCTCTCGGAGACGGGACGGCTCGCGGTCATTACGCTCGTGACCGGCGTCGGAAAGGCCGCGGGCAGCGTCTTCGCGTTCCACATCGGTCAGGAGGTCAAGGAGGCGGGACCGGTCATCCGGTTCCTGCGGAACTCGCGGTTCGACGTGATCGAGTGGTCCGAGCGTCGCACCGTCGATATCGCACAGAAGTGGGGCTACGCCGGTCTCGCGGTCGCGCTCTCGATCCCGTTCTTCCCGGACACGCTCTCGATCTACGCGTTCGCCGTGCTCGAAGAGGACTACGCGAAGTTCGCGGCCGCGACGTTCGTCGGAAGCGTCGGTCGCCTCGTCGTCACCGTCGTCGGCGTCGGCACCGTGCTGTCGATCGTCTAGTCGGGGTCGACTTCGTCACTGAGAGGCGGCCCGCCGGCGACTCCGAACCAGCGGGATTTTGGTGCCGCCGCTGAGAGTACCCCCTATGAGCCACGAGGACTTTCCCACCGAGAACCCGGCGGTGGTGACCTGCGGGCTGCCGTACGCCAACGGCGACCTGCACATCGGCCACCTCCGAACGTACGTCGGCGGCGACATCTACAGTCGCGCGCTGAAGCGACTCGGCCAACAGACCGCGTTCGTCTGCGGGTCGGATATGCACGGCACCCCGGTCGCCGTCAACGCCGCCCAGGAGGGCGTCACGCCCGAGGAGTTCGCGCTCCGACACCACGAACAGTACGAGGAGACCTTCCCGAAGTTCGACGTCGACTTCGACAACTACGGGCACACGGACGACGCGACGAACACGGAGACGACCCAGGAGATCGTCCGGACCCTCGAAGCGGAGGGCTACGTCTACGAGAAGGAGATTCCGGTCGCCTACGATCCCGACGCCGACCAGTGGCTCCCCGACCGCTTCGTCGAGGGTACCTGCCCCTACTGCGGCGAGCACGCCCGCGGCGACGAGTGCGACGAAGGTTGCGGCCGCCACCTCGAACCCGGCGAGATCGAAGACCCCGTCTCGACGATCACAGGCAACCCCGCGGAGTACCGGAACCGAGAGCACAAGTTCTTCGCCGTCTCCGACCTCCAGGAGTACCTCGGCGAGTTCATCGACCGCCTCGAAGGGACCTCGAACGCGCAGAATCAGCCCCGCGAGTGGATCGAGGGCGAACTCCAGGACTGGTGTATCACCCGTGATATGGAGTGGGGCGTCGACTACCCCGGCGAGGAAGACCTCGTCCTCTACGTCTGGGTCGACGCACCGATCGAGTACATCTCCTCGACGAAGCAGTACACCGAACGCGTCGGCGCCGAGGTCTTCGACTGGGAGCAGGCCTGGCGCGAGGACGGCGACATCGTCCACATCATCGGCCGCGACATCATCCAGCACCACACGGTGTTCTGGCCGGCGATGCTCCACGCCTCGGGCTACGTCGAGCCCCGCGCCGTGATGGCCTCCGGGTTCATCACGCTGGAGGGCAAGGGCTTCTCCACCTCTCGAAACCGCGCGGTCTGGGCCGACGAGTACCTCGACGAGGGCTTCCGCCCCGACCTCCTGCGCTACTACCTCGCGACCAACGGCGGCTTCCAGCAGGACGTCGACTTCTCGTGGGCGCGCTTCCGCGAGCGCGTGAACAACGAACTCGTCGGTACGGTCGGCAACTTCGCGTACCGCTCGCTGCTCTTCGCCGCCCGCGAGTTCGGCGGCACTCCCGACGTCGACCTCTCGGAGTCGGTCCGTGAGCGCATCGAGACCGCGATGGCGGAGTTCGAAGCCGGCGTCAACGAGTACTCGGTCCGCGAGGTCGGCGACGCCGCAGTCCGCCTCGCGCAGTTCGGCAACGAGTACATCCAGCGGAACGAACCCTGGAAGCTCGACGACGACGATCCCGAGAAGGCGCAGGTCATCCGCGACTGCGTCCAGATCGCGAAGGCCGTCGCCGTGCTCTTCGAGCCGGTCACGCCCGAAGCGGCCGAGAACCTCTGGGACGACCTCAACGAGGAGGGCGACGTCCACACCGTCGGCATCGACGCCGCACTCGATGCCCCGGCCGCGGCGTTCGAAGAACCGACGGAACTGTTCGAGAAGATCCCCGAGGAGCGCGTCGAGGAACTGAACGAGAAACTCGAAGCGCGGGTCGACGCCGCGGCCGAAGACGACGAGGCCGTCGCCGACGCGGACGACGAGGCCGACGCAGGTACCGGCGCCGGCGACGAGCCCAGCGAGGAAGCAGCGGCCGACCTCGAACCAATCGCCGACGAGCGGATCAGCTTCGAGGACTTCCAGGAGCTCGACATCCGAATCGGCGAGATCGTCGCCGCCGAGGGCGTCGAGGGGGCCGACAAACTCGCGAAGCTGACAGTCGACATCGGCGTCGAAGAGCGCCAGATCGTCGCCGGGATCAAACAGCTGCACGACCTCGATTCGCTCCCCGGAACGAAGATCGTCGTCGTCGCCAACTTGGAGAAGGCCGAACTGTTCGGCGTCGAATCTAACGGGATGCTGCTCGCAGCGGGCGATCAGGCCGACCTCCTGACCACCCACGGCGACGCCGTTCCCGGAACGAAAGTCCAGTAGACGCCTCGTTCTGCCGGCCGCCCCATCGTCGGTCTTTTTAACTCACTCCCGAGTAGGGAGTTCTATGAGAAAGGCGAAGATCGTCTGCACGCTCGGCCCGGCGTCGGACGACGAATCCACGATTCGGGGCCTCGCCGAGGCGGGAATGAGCGTCGCTCGGCTCAACGCGAGCCACGGGACGCCGGACCACCGCCGGAAGGTCATCGAGCGCATTCGATCTGTGGACGACGTGACCGAGAGTCCGCTTGCCGCGATGGTCGACCTCCAGGGCCCCGAGGTCAGGACCGCGCCGCTCGAAGACTCGATCACGCTGGCGGCCGACACGGAGGTCCGGTTCGTCGCGGGCGAGGAGGCGACGCCCGAGACGATCGGGCTCTCGTACTCGATCACGGCCGCCGAGCCGGGCGATACCGTGCTCCTCGACGACGGTCGGATCGAGGCCACGGTCGTCCGCGTCGACGACGACGGCGTCGTCGCGCGCGTCGACTCCGGCGGCGAACTCGGGGGGCGAAAGGGCGTCAACCTCCCGGGTGTCGACCTCGACATCGACCTCATCACCGAAGGCGACCGCGCGGAACTGGCCGTCGCCGCCGAGACCGAGGCCGACTTCGTCGCCGCTTCCTTCGTCCGCTCGGCGGAAGACGTCTACACCATCAGCGACGCGCTCGACGGACTCGGCGCGGACATCCCCGTCGTCGCGAAGATCGAGCGCGCGGGGGCGGTCGAGAACCTCGACGAGATCATCGACGCCGCCTACGGCGTGATGGTCGCCCGCGGCGACCTCGGCGTCGAGATGCCGCTCGAAGACGTCCCGATCATCCAAAAGCGGATCATCCGCAAGTGCCACGCCGCCGGGACGCCCGTCATCACGGCGACCGAGATGCTCGATTCGATGGTGCACGCCCGCCGACCCACTCGGGCGGAGGCCTCCGACGTCGCGAACGCGGTCCTCGACGGCACCGACGCGGTGATGCTCTCGGGCGAGACCGCGATCGGTGACGACCCGGTACGCGTCGTCGAGACGATGGACCGGATCGTCCGGCAGGTCGAGTCCAGCGACGAGTACGCCGAGAGCCGCGAACAGCGGATCCCGACGCCCGACGAGGACTCCCGAACTGAGGCACTCGCCCGCTCCGGGCGGTATCTCGCCCGCGACGTCGGCGCGAGTGCCATCGTCGCCGCCTCAGAGTCCGGCTACACCGCGCGGAAGACGGCGAAGTTCCGGCCGGCAGTCCCGGTGGTCGCGACGACTCCGACGGACCGCGTCCGCCGGCAACTCGCCCTCTCGTGGGGTGTCATCCCGGTCTACTCGGCGTACCGAGACGGCATCGACGCGATGATGGAGGACGCCGTCGACGCCGCGCTCGACGCCAGCGTCGCGAAGTCCGGCGACACGCTCGTCGTCCTCTCGGGGATGATGACCGAACTGGAGGGCACGAACACGACGAATATGTTGAAACTCCACGTCGCCGCCGAGGCCGTCGCGACGGGCCGGAAGGTCGTCGGTGGCCGCGTCGCCGGGCCGCTCGCCGTCACCGAGGACGGCGATCTCTCGTCGGTCCCCGACGGGGCGATCCTGGCACTGCCGGCGACCTTCGACGGCGAGTTCGACGGCGAGGCCGCCAAACTCGGCGGGATCGTCGACGCGCGTCCCGGGATGACGGGCTATCCGGCGCTCGTCGCCCGCGAGCTCGACATCCCGATGATCTCGGGCGCGCCGCTGCCGACGTCGCTGTCGCCCGGGACGGATTTGACGCTGCACGCCGAACGCGGCGTCGTCTACGAGGGCGACGTCATCAGACATCGCACGCGAGACGCCGAGATCCGATAGGCACCCGAGGCGGCAGGTCTTTTGCTGTGGCAACCGTACTGCTGGTGATGAGTAATCCGGACACTGGTCCCGACCGGGAGATCGACGAGACCCGAACCGACCAGGACGCGGCGCCGTCTGCGACCGACGTCGATGCCGACGGACTCGGCGACGGACGGCTCTCGCTCCGCGCACCGATCGAACCCGGCGATCCCGACGCGGAGAACGCCCTGTTCGTGGTGGCCGGCGCGCTCGGTACGGTCGCGCTCCTCGCATCAGCGATCCTCCCGGGCGTCCTCTGAGGCGCCGATGACCGCCCGGTTCGGTCTCTTCGCGGCCGTTCGAGGGTGACCCGACAGGGCCCTCCGTTATCAGTTCTGATCCTGTGACCGCAGCGTTTTATGCGAGTTGGCCGGTAGCGTAGGGAGACGACCGTATCGCCGATGTCTCACGCCCATCCCTACCTCGCTCTCGCTATCGCCCTCTCCCTCCTCGTCGGCGGTGCGACGCCCGTTTCGGGGTTCGCCACTGCGTCGACGGCGCCGGGAGTGGCCCACAGCGCCGGGACCGAGACGATCGGCGACGACAACCACGGCGGGTCTCCGCA
>Ga0207719_100234_pt1 | contig 41976 bp, 28 predicted proteins | sample A23P1SouthBayCA_2_FD_187279 | JGI IMG/M metagenome (GOLD analysis project Ga0207719, IMG submission 187279) | Aerobic enrichment media microbial communities from Eden Landing Ponds, California, USA - A23 P3 (3) (SPAdes) | ecosystem: Environmental > Aquatic > Marine > Unclassified | place... | reverse complement strand
CCGCCGACCGTCGCGGAGACGTTCCAGGCCCAGATCGTCGTGATGCAGCACCCGAGCGTGATCACGGCGGGGTACACCCCCGTCTTCCACGCCCACACCGCGCAGGTGGCGTGTACGATCGAGTCGCTCGACCAGAAGATCGACTCCGCCAGCGGCGAGGTCGAGGAGGAGAACCCCGACTTCATCCAGTCGGGCGACGCGGCGGTCGTCACCATCCGGCCCCAGAAGCCCCTCTCGATCGAGCCCTCCTCGGAGATCCCCGAGCTGGGCAGCTTCGCCGTGCGTGACATGGGTCAGACAATCGCGGCGGGCAAGGTGCTCTCCGTCGACGAGGCATAATGCAGCAGGCACGCGTCCGGCTCGCGGGCACGAGCCCGAGCGATCTCGACGACATCTGTGCGGACGTCCGCGAGATCGCCTCCAAGACCGGCGTCAGCCTCAGCGGTCCGGTGCCGCTCCCGACGAAGACCCTGGAGGTGCCCACCCGGAAGTCCCCCGACGGCGAGGGGACGGCCACGTGGGAGCACTGGGAGATGCGCGTCCACAAGCGGCTGATCGACATCGACGCCGACGAGCGCGCCCTGCGCCAACTCATGCGCATCCAGGTGCCGAACGACGTCAGCATCGAGATCGTCCTCGAGGACTAGTGGGGGTCGCGGGTTCGCGCCCGGTCGTTTTCCGCCCCGAGAACGCAATCCTCAAATGAGTCGCTGCCGGTAGCTCAGGTGCGGGCTCGTAGATCAGTGGTAGATCGCTTCCTTCGCAAGGAAGAGGCCTCGGGTTCAAATCCCGACGAGTCCATCCCGATTCGGGTTCCTTCCGACTTGTCCTGATATCGCCGTCGACAGTAGTTTCTCCGCCACTTTTCAGCGCGAGCGAGCGCGTTCCTGGCGTGGGCCGCCAAGCACGGCGTGGACGTCGACGGCGCTCGCGAGGCGCGGATGACGCTCCGGTTCCAGGGAACGGACAGCCTGCGCGAGCGGGTGCGGGCGATCAAAGAGGGGTTCCAGGTGTGGCAGGACGCGGGGATGGACCCCGCGCAGTACAGACAGTCTCGCGTGCAGTTCGCGAACGGGGCGACGGGCGTGGTCTGGCAGTACCTCCGGAAGCCGACGTAACTGCTGGCCGCCCGCCGGGATCGGAGTCGCCGGTCCCGGTGGGTAGTGGCGACGCTCGCGATCGTCGCGATGACTACAATTCTGGTTGTTCTCGCCCAAGCGGCCAACAAGTGGGGATATCCGTGGATCTCTCAGATTATTAGGGTTCGGAAAGTTCTACAATCCGAATATGAACAAGTAGCCAGCAGCTCCGAGTAACCCAATCACGACAATCCGTTTCAACCACCGTTTCCGACGGAGCCGTGCCTGGACTTCTTCCCGCGTTGGACCTCGGTGCTGGCCCTTCATCTCGACATCACCGCTTGATTGTCGACGAGGGGAGGTTTTCCATGGGGGCTCATCTGTCTGTGTCATCACAGTGTGGCCACAACCCTTGCAACGCTCTCGGTTACGTGAGTGAATTCGCCCACATTCCACGCACTTCCAGTTATCTCCCATCTATTTCCTCTGACAGTACTGGTTGGGTACTAATTATACTGATGTGCAACTCTACTTGTACTCGTCGAGCAGGGTTTCGGCGTGATCCCGGCGATCGCCCGATCCTGGAGAATCTGAAATCCCACCCAGGGGGTTAGATTCCCCGTTAGGCGTGTGGCTAAAGCCACTGGATCAAAACACTACAGCCCTCCTCGCGCCGCAGGCACGAAAAACGCCCCCCACCCCGCTACTCGATGTCGGCGATGAACTCCTCGGGATCGCGTCGCGTATCGACCGCGAGGTGAACCGCCGACAAGGGAAGTTCTCGGGGGACGTGTCGGTACTCCGTCGTTCCGTCTTCAGCCTCACCGACCGTGACACCGTATTCTTCGAGAGCAGTCTCGATTTCATCGGGCTCGATCAGATCGCCCTCCTCGGTGTAGACGACGGCCCGCGCTGCTTCGAGGCGTTGCTCCCGACTCGGGCGATCAGTGCTCTTCTCGTCGTCGTTTACTGGTCGGTGCGGTCGGTCCTGTGCCATTGTTCGAATCGACTGATGTACCGTTCGCGGTGCTCGGCTAAGTGTTCTTCGGCGTGCGCGAACGCCGCGCCGGATGGAATTGGCCCCGTGATCTGCTCTGTCCGAATCTTCTCGCCATCTCGATACACATCCATGTGGAGCCCCTCTTCAACGACGTCGTGGACTATTTCCTCGGCACCACCTTCATCGTGATCGAATCTGACGACTGTCCGCCAAGAACCCTCAAGCTCGTATTCGAGTTGCACGACGAACTGCGTCACTCTCCCCTTCTCGTGGCTGTACCCGATTCGAGTCCGAACTGTCCGATCCGAATAGGTAGTATACTCCCGATCGTACTCCCGCGGCTCGTCCGTCATCGCCTCGCTCACCGTCCGCTTGTTGGGAGTCACGTAAAGCAGTACCTGATTCCGTCGAAACCCACAGCCGATTAGCCGTTCAACGGCCTTTGCCACTCCACGAAACACCAAGTTGTCCGTCACTCATCTTTCGGTCGAGGACGTCGGCACAGTCGCGCAACCACTCGATGAGGCCTGGGGTTCAAATCCGCTGCCAGGGGATCGCGGGGGCGCCGTCGGATCTATGCGCCGTCCGGCGCAACGATACCCACGTCTTCGATTCGCCGGGCCGATGCCCGTCGTCCCGATCCGACGGACGTGTGATCGAGGATTCCTCCCCAGGACGCTCCGGCCCGTTCCTCACGACGCCGCTTCTCGCGCCGCTACCACCTCCCCGACGGCGGTGCCAACGCTTTTGACCGATGACGCGCTATCATGGGGCCAATGGCTCAGACCGCGGAGGGGGAACTCGTCGACCGGTTCGAGGCGTTCTACCGGAACTACTACAGCGACGAGATCGCCACGCTGGCACAGAACTACCCGTCAGAACAGCGCTCGCTGTCGATCGACTGGACGGACCTCTACCAGTTCGACGCCGACGTCGCCGACGACTACATCGCGAAGCCCGAACAGCTCCGGGAGTACGCCGAGGAGGCGCTCCGCCTCTACGATCTCCCCGTCGACGTGAGCCTGGGCCAGGCCCACGTCCGGATTCAGAATCTCCCCGACGTCACGGAGATCCGCGCGATCCGCTCGCCCGACGTGAACACCCTCGTCGCCGTGTCGGGCATCGTCCGGAAGGCCACCGACGTCCGCCCGAAGATCGAGGAGGCCGCCTTCGAGTGCCAGCGCTGTGGCACCCTCTCCTACATCCCCCAGACCGGCGGGTTCCAGGAACCCCACGAGTGCCAGGGGTGTGAACGCCAGGGCCCCTTCTCGGTCAACTACGACCAGTCCACCTTCGTCGACGCCCAGAAGATCCGCGTCCAGGAACGCCCCGAGGGCCTGCGGGGCGGGGAGACCCCCCAGAGCATCGACGTCGAACTGGAGGACGACATCACCGGCGAGGTCGCCCCCGGCGACTACGTCACCGTGACGGGCGTCCTCCGGATCGACCAGCAGGAAGACCAGAGCGGAAAGTCCAGGATGTTCGACGTGTTCATGGACGGCCACTCGCTCGTCCTGGAGGACGAGGAGTTCGAGGAGATGGACATCTCCGAGGCGGACAAGCGCGCCATCGTCGAAATATCCGGGGAAGCGGACGTCTACGAGAAGATGGTCGGCTCCGTCGCCCCTTCGATCTACGGCTACGACGAGGAGAAACTCGCCATCGCGATGCAGCTCTTTTCCGGCGTCACGAAACATCTCCCCGACGACTCCCGGATCCGGGGCGATCTCCACATTCTCCTGATAGGGGATCCGGGTACTGGTAAGTGCTTAGCCGGCGACACGGAGGTCACGCTCGCCGATGGATCACGGAAACCGATCCGCGAGATCGTCGAATCGAACCTCGACGATCCGGTGGCGGTGGACGACGGCGTGTACGACGAGGTCGACTTCGCCGTTCCGTCGCTCGACGGTGACGGGGCGATAACCCACAAGCGTGCGAGCAAGGTCTGGAAGCGGGAAGCGCCAGAGGAGATGTACCGGATCCGGACCGCGAGCGGTGAGGAGATCGAGGTGACGCCGTCACATCCGTTGTTCGTGCAGTCGGGCGGCTCGTGGAAACCGCGTCGAGCCGACGAGTTACACGAGGGCGATCGTATCGCGGTTGATGGCACCGACGAGACGGCTGAATCGAGGGAAGACAGGGTGCTCGGATCCGGTGTCGAGGGACCCGAATCCGGCGTGCAGGCGCTCCGACCGCCGGCCGAACGTGAGGTGAGCCGGGAACCGATCGAGTCCATCGAGACCGTCGATCCCGACTACGAGTGGGTCTACGACCTCGAAGTCGAGGGCACACACAGCTACCTCTCGAACGGGATCGTCTCGCACAACTCACAGCTGCTCCAGTACGTCCAGCACATCGCCCCCCGGTCGGTGTACACCTCCGGGAAGGGCTCCTCGGCGGCGGGGCTGACGGCCTCGGCAGTGCAGTCGGACTTCGGCGACGGTGAGGCCTGGACGCTGGAGGCGGGCGCACTCGTACTCGCGGACAAGGGAATTGCCGCAGTGGACGAACTCGACAAGATGCGGTGCGTGACGGGGGAGACGCTCGTCCGGACCGGAGGGGGTCCAGCGCCGATCGAACAGCTCGCGACGGAAGCCGCCCGGGACGGAGTGATCGAGGAGCTACCGACGGGACGCACGATTCGGGGAGTCGACGTAACGGCACACACGATGACCGAGGAGGGTCGGATCGTCGAACGACCCGTGACCGCCGTCCACGAGTACGACGCACCCGAACGCCTCGTCGAGGTCCGACTCGTGTCGGGGGAGTCGGTGACTGCGACGCTCGATCATCCCTTCGTCGTCCGGGAGGGCGGTGAGCGCCGCGAACGGCGGGCGGCTGACCTCGACGCTGGCGATAGCGTCCCCGTCCCACGATCCGGACTGATCGCCACCGACGGGGGCAGCGTTTTGACGAAGGAACGACGCGGTGTCCACCGCCCGGATGACGGACACGAGGTCGAGTGGACGGAGGTCGCCACGGTCACCGAGACGGACGGGTCCAACCGCCGGGTGTACGACCTCACGGTCAAGGGTACCCACAACTTCGTCGCCAACGGGATGATCGTCCACAACTCCGAGGACCGCTCGGCCATGCACGAGGCGCTCGAACAGCAGTCCTACCATCCCGACACCGAGGTGCTGCTCGCCGACGGGCGCCGGGTCGAGATCGGTGCGTTCGTCGACGGCCTGATGGCCGACCGTCCCGGGGACGTCCGGGACGGCGTGGACTGCGAGATCCTCCCGATCGAGGACGCGCGCGTCCACACCGTTGATATGGACGCCGAGACCGTCGGGAAAACCGCCATCGATCGCGTCAGCCGGCACGAGGCGCCCGAGGAGTTCGTCCGCATCACCTTCTCGAACGGCCGGAGCGTCACGGTGACGCCGGATCACCCGACGTTCGTCGACCGGGAAGACGGCGTCGAGACGGTCGAGGCGACGGCCGTCGAGACGGGCGATTTCGTTCCCGCGCCCCGGAAGCTCCCCAACTCGGCGGAGCCGGTGGACCTGGCTGACGAGGAGCGGATCGGCAGGGAGAAAGACGTCGATCTCCCCGAAACCCTCTCGCCCGATCTCGCGGAAATACTCGGCCTGCTGGTCGCCGAGGGGCACTCCCACGCCGGGCGCGCCCACGAGATCGGGTTCTCGAACCAGGACGACCGGCTCCTCGCCCGGATGGACCGGCTGATGGGCGAGATCTTCGGGATCGAGAGCACGAACCCGGCGAACACTGAAGGAACGGTCACGAAGCGCTGGGTGTCGACGAAGCTGTACCGGTGGTTCGAGAAGAACGTCCCCGAACTCATGGCGACGGCCAGGGAAAAACGGATGCCGGCGGCGGTTCTCGGCGCGTCGGAGGAGCACGTCCGGCGGTTCCTCGTGGGCGCGTTCGCGGGCGACGGGGGAGTCGAGAGCGAGTCGATGTCGTTCGCGACGAGTTCGGCGGGGCTCGCGCGGGACTACGCCGACGCGCTCGCCAAGATCGGCGTCGCCTCCCGGATCCACCACGACCCGACGGGGGATTCCTGGAAGACCTACGTCATGGGCGACTCGATCGAGCGGTTCGTCGATGCGGTCGTCGAACCCGGGGACGACCGGTACGGGGAGGCCCGTTCGTCGGCCGAACCGGGCACCGAGATGCGGTACTACCGCGTCACGGACGTCGAGACGGTACCCAACGAGGGCGAGAACGCCTGCCAGTGGGTGTACGACGTGGCCGTCGAGCCGACGAACACGTTCGTGAGCGAGGGGGTCGTCCTGCACAACTCGATCAGCATCAGCAAGGCGGGCATCAACGCCACCCTCAAATCCCGGTGTGCCCTTTTAGGCGCCGCCAACCCCAAGTACGGCCGGTTCGACGAGTACGAGCCCATCGCCGAGCAGATCGAACTCGATCCCGCCCTGATCTCCCGCTTTGACCTCATTTTCACCGTCACCGACCAGCCCGACGAGGAGGAGGACCGCCGGCTCGCGGAACACATCATCCAGTCGAACTACGCGGGCGAGTTGAGCACCCAGCACGAGAAGTTGGCCTCCCCGAACGTCAGCATGGAGCAGGCCACGGAGGCCGCACGGAACGTCGAGCCCACCATCGACGCCGACCTGTTCCGGAAGTACGTCGCCTACGCGAAACGGGACGTGTTCCCGACGATGACCGAGGCCGCGCGCGAGCGCATCCGGGAGTTCTACGTCGACATGCGCACACAGGGGACCGGCGAGGACGCCCCGGTGCCGATCACGGCCCGGAAGCTGGAGGCGCTCGTCAGGCTCGCGGAGGCCAGCGCCCGGATCCGCCTGTCGGATTCGGTCGAGGAGAAGGACGCCGAACGGGTGATCGACATCGTGCAGTCGAGCCTGCGGGACGTCGGGATGGACCCCGAGACCGGCGAGTTCGACGCCGACATCATCGAGACGGAGATGTCCAAGTCCCAGCGCGACAGGGTGAAGGGGATTAAAGAGGTTATCAGGGAGCTACAGGACGAATACGAGGAGGGCGCGCCGGTCGAGGAGGTCATCGAGCGGGCCGAGGAGCTCGGGATGGACGACAAGGCCGACCACGAGATCGAGAAGCTCAAACAGAAAGGCGAGCTGTACGAGCCCCAGCAGGGGTACCTGCGGACGACGTGACCCCCTCGGGTCAGTCGCCGTCCGTGCCGCGGATCGCTTTCACCGTCGTCCGGAGGGTCACGGGCGTCACGTCGGCCACGTCGGCGGCCTCCCTCTGGGTGAGCGAGCGGTCCGCCTCCTTGGCGGCGGCGTAGAGACAGCCCGCGGCGACCCCACTTGGGTCCCGGCCGTCGACGTGGCGGCCCTCCCGGAGTTCGTCGAGGTGCTCGCGGGCGCGCATCTCAACGTCAGTGGGGAGGTCGAGTTCGCTGGCGAACCGGGGAAGGTACTCCGCGGGGTCGATCGGTCCCGTCGGGAGCCCGAGTTCCCGGTTCATCGCGGAGTAGGCGGTCCGGAGTTCCACCAGGCTGGCACTCGCGACCTCGACGATCTCCGTTCGCGTCCGGGAAAAGGAGCCCATCCGGCAGGCGGCGTACAGCGCCGCCGCGGCGAACCCCTCGATCGAGCGCCCCCTGAGGAGGTCCTCCTCCTGGGCGCGCTTGAACAGCATGCACGCCCGCTCTTTGGCCTGTTCGGGCAGCGACAGGTCGCTCGTCACGCGGGCGATCTCGGTGAAGGCGTGGACCTGGTTGCGTTCCGATTTCGAGGCGATCTGCGAGCGGGAGTGCTGGCGGCGCATCCGCGCCAGGCGGCGGCGCTTGCGCCCCGTGAGCCGGCTCGATCCCCGCCCGATCTCCGTCGACAGCCCCCTGTCGTGGCGGGACCTGGTCAGCGGTGCGCCGGTCCGTTCGCGTTCCTCGTCGATACCCCGCCACTCCGGGCCCCGATCGATCCGGTCCTCCGAGACGACCAGTCCACACGACCGACACACCGTCTCGTCGCCGTCGCTCCGGAGCGGACCGTCACACTCCGGGCAGCCGGCTGTCCGTGTCGTTTCGCTCATCCGGCACAGGATGCTCTCCGACAAGGTATAAATCTATTCGATATAAATTGAAATAAAATCCGTAGGCGCGACGCGGAAGGTTTTTACTTTAGGCATACCTAATCGATCGCGATGACAGCGCGCTCGCGGGAGTCGGGCGGCGAGGCCGATCCCGAGGAAGAGGCTCCGATGGTCGCACAGCTACGGACCACTCCTGGGCGGTTCGTGTTCACCGAGGACGACAACTCCGAGGGCTGGATCGCCACCGACAGCGTCGTCGACGTCGAACGGTAGCTCGTCGGGACTCTCTGCTTTACGGTCAGTTCACGACCAGCGTGTCGTCCTCGAGGTAGTGGTCGATCGTGTGGGCGTGTTCCTCCATCTCGACCAGGCCCTGCCGGAGGATCTCGGCGGTCGCGTGGTCGCCTAAGTTCTCCGCGAGTTCGACGTGTTCGCGGACGGTCTCTAGGATGTCGCCGTACATCTCCAGGTCGTTCTCCAGGGAGGTGCGGATGTCGTAGACGTCCTCGTCCTCCGGCTCCACTGGACTAGCCTCCTGGAGCGCGGCGGGACTCGCGACCGGGACGCCGCCGATCGCCTGGGCGCGCTCGGCGACCTCGTCTGCGATCTCGTCGACCTCTCCGGCGGCCTCGCCCAAAAAGAGGTGCAGGTCGCGGTGTTCCGCGCCCTCGACGTTCCAGTGGTGCTTGCGGAGCTGGTGGTACAGGACGTACGCCGCCGCGAGGTCCGTGTTCAGGGCGTCGACGATCTGTTCTGCCTTCTCGACGTCGATCCGGAGGCCGTTTTCCTCGACTGTGCCGGCGGCCTGGAGAACCGTCTTCTGGGTGCTCATTGCGTTCTCAGATACTCGCGGGAGCGCCATAAAGTTTGCTATCGGAAAATAAAATTCGTGAAGAGGAAACCGTAGTTCCGGATTCGAGAATCCCCCGCCCGTCTACTCGACCGTCCGGGCGAGTTTTTCGATCGGGTGCGGTGGGTCCTCGTCGGCGTGATCAGCGAGTTGTGTCCGGCAGGATGCCCCGGGGGCCACGACCGACGTCCCCCCGGAGGAATCGACCTGGTCGAAGAGGATACGCCCGATGGCCCTGCTCATGGAGTAGTGTTCGGCCTCGTAGCCGAAACTACCCGCCATGCCACAGCAACCCGAGTCGATGACGTCCACCTCGTATCCGGCCGCCCGGAGGACGGCGGCGGCGTGGCCGTCCTTCAGCGTCGCCTTCTGGTGGCAGTGGCCGTGGTAGGTCAGCGACTCGGCGGTCGGACCTGGGTCGGCCGGGAGGTCCTCGACCAGCCCGTGGACATCGAGGTACTCACAGACGCCGTAGGTCGCGCCCATCACCTCGGCGGCGCGCTCGCCCTCCAGGAGGTCGGCGTAGTCGGACTGGATCATGACGGCGTCGGAGGGCTCGACCGCGAGGACGTCCCACCCCTCGGCGACGCGGGGGGCCAGCTCGTTGATCAGCGCCTCGCCGCGCTCGCGGGCCAGATCAAGACACCCCTTCGAGAACGCCGGCCGGCCGGTGTCGCCGTGGTCGGCCACGTCGACGGCAACGCCGGCGGCTTCGAGGACCTCGACGGCGGCTTTCCCCGCCTCGGGATGACTGTAGTTCGTGTAGGGATCGGGGACGATCACGACCCTGCGATCGGCCCCGGCGGGCTCTACCTCCGCGCTACGACCCTCGAACCAGTCGACGAACGTCTCGCGGCGAAACGTTGGGAGGTCCCGCTCGCGGGCGATCCCGAGCGTCTTCTCGGCGAGCCAGCCCGCGCCCGGAAGTCGCTGGACCCAGTTCGAGAGGGGCGCGAGGGCGCTCCCGACCGCGGAGACCGTCCCGACGTTCGCGAACAGGCGGTCCCGGAGCGAGACGCCGTGGCGCCCGTGGTGTGCGTGGGTCACCTCGGCCTTGAGTTTCGCCAGGTCGACCTCGCTCGGGCAGTCCCTCGCACACCCCTTGCAGCCGATACAGAGATCGAGAACCTCGTGCATGAACTCGACGTCGGCCCCCTCGGGGAGGTCGCCGCTCATCGCCGCCCGGAGCATGTTTGCCCGTCCCCGGGTGGCGGTGATCTCCTCCCGGGAGGCCCGGAACGTCGGGCACATCACCCCGCCCGTCGTCTCCTGGGGGCCGCGACACCCCCCACAGCCGTGGCACAGTTCCACCATTCCCTGCATGCCGTTCTCGTTGTCCCACTGGAGGCCGGGTTCGAACCCTGCCGAGAACTCGTAGTCCGGATCGAACCGGAGGTTCTCGGTCATGTCCGTGGGGTCCTCCGGTCGGGAGACGACCTGTCCCGGGTTGAGGATCCAGTCGGGGTCGAACGCCGTCTTGAGTTCGCGGAAGACGCTCCAGAGGCGCTCGCCGTACAGCTTCTCGTTCCACTGGGTGCGCGCCCGGCCGTCGCCGTGCTCGCCCGACACCGAGCCGCCGTACTCGACGACGAGGTCGGTCACCGCGTCAGCGATCGACTCCATGTCCTCGATACCCGCCTCGGTCTTCGTGTTCACCAGCGGGCGGATGTGGAGAACGCCGGGGCCGGCGTGGGCGTAGAAGCTCGCGTAGGTGTCGTGGTCGTCAAGGACGTCCCGCATGTCGGCGACGTACTCGGGCAGGTTCTCGGGGGGGACGGCGGTGTCCTCGATGAAGGCGACGTGCTTGGCGTCGCTCGTCCGCGAGAGCAGGATCGGGAGCCCCGACTTCCGGAGCTTCCAGAAGCGCTCGCGCTCGGCGTCGTCGTGGGCCTCCATGGCCTCGATAGCCCGGGGGGGCGCGCCGGTTCTGATCTCGCCGTCCTCGGTGGAGGCACCGTCGACCCGATCCGCGAGCAGGTCCGCGACGGCCTCCCTCCCCTCCGCGTCGGAATCGGCGTAGAACTCCACCAGCAGGACCGCCTCCGCGACGGCGGGCAGCATCGACTCGACGAGCCCGCCGAACTCCTCGGTGTCCCGCGCCAGGTCGATGAGGACGTCGTCGAGCACCTCGACGGCCGCGGGGTCGTGTTCGAGGATCGGCGCGACGTCCGCCATCGCGTCGATCAGGTCGCCGTAGGAAAGCAGCGCCATCGCCTTCGTCGCGGGGACGGGTTCCAGGGCGATCTCGGCCTCGGTGACGACCGCGAGCGTCCCCTCGCTCCCACACAGGAGGCGCGCGAGGTTGACCGTGCCCCCCTCCGCTTCCCCGACCAGCCAGTCGAGGTTGTACCCGGAGACGTTGCGCTTCAGGTCGGGATACCGCGACTCGACCACCTCGCGTTCCTCCTCGACGATCCGTGCGACTGCGGCGTGGATGCGGGCCTCCAGGTCGCCGTCGGGGTCGGCGCGCTCGCGGAGTTCCACCAGGGTCGTCTCGCCGAACGTCGTCACGGTGCCGTCCGCGAGGACGACCTCGCACTCCCGGACGTAGGCGTCGGTCTTGCCGTACTTCAGCGAGTGGGCGCCCGTCGAGTTGTTGCCGATCGCGCCCCCCAGCGCGCTCTTGTCGCCCCACGCGGGGTCGGGCGCGAACTTCAGCCCGTGGGGGTCGAGCGCGGCGTTCAGGTCGCCCAGGTAGATGCCCGGCTGCGCGCGCGCTCGCCGGTCCTCGGGGTCGACCCCGACCAGGTCGTCCATATGCCGGGTGAAGTCCAGCACGACCGCCTCGTTGACGGCCTGACCGGCGAGCGAGGTGCCCCCGCCCCGGGGGAGGACGGCGATCCCCCGATCCGCGCAGTACTCGACGACGGCCGAGACGTCTCCCGTGTGTGCCGGGAAGACGACGCCGACGGGCGTGACCTCGTAGATGCTCGCGTCGGTGGCGTACAGTTCCCGGGAGTAGTCGTCGAACCGTGCCTCGCCGTCGATCAGCCGCTCGACGTCGTCGACGAGCCCAGGGCGGTCCGTGTCGCCGCCGGCGTAGTCGTACCCTGCTCGCGGATCGTTCCGGGGGTCCCCGGGCGCCGCGCCCCCGGACGCCTCCACCAGCCCCTCGTCGGGATCGGCGTTTCCCGGTCCATCGACGGGGTCGGTTGCCATGTGTAGGATCCCCGACGCGCCGGGCATAAATCGCCCGGACGACTGTACCGTCCCGGACGACCGTCAGGGGTGCCGAGGCCGTCCGCCCTGCGAACGCTTAAGTCGGCGGGCGGCGTTCCCGGATCCATGAGCACGGACGGCGAACCCGCCGAGATCACGTCCCTCGTCGGACACGACGTGTACTCGAACAACGGCGTCTACGTGGGCGAGATCGAGGACGTACAGCTCAACCTGGACCAGGAAGCGGTCACCGCGCTCGCGGTGACGAACGTCAACACGGAGGTGTTGGGGGGGCTCACGGCCGACTCCCGGGGCATCCTCGTTCCCTACCGGTGGGTGCGAGCGGTCGGGGACATCGTTATCGTCAACGAGGTCGTCGAGCGGGTCGCCGGCGAGGAGGACGAGGGCGAGGAGGAGGCGACCGTCTGACGACGGGGGAGACCGGCTACGAGCCGTTTCCGCTCTCGACGCCCATCGCATCGAACAGCTTCGCCTTCACCGCCTCGTCGGCCAGCGAGAGCAGCGTCTCGCGGTTGTCCGTCGAGGTCTCGATGCCGGTGAAGATGCCGAGCGGGATCTCGACGGTCGCCTGCGTGGAGTGGCCCGCGGCCTCCCCCGAGTCCTCGAAGGCCTTCCCGAGGACGTTCCCGATGTTCATCCGGATGTCCTTCGAGCGGGCCGCGAGGTGGATCGTGTCGTCGGCGATGCCGAACACCGCCGTGGAGGTGATCCCCTCCAGGTCGAGCAGGTGCTGGGCGGCCTGCGCTAAGGCGTCCCGGTCGCGGACGAACCCGGCGTTCGAGACGAGGTGGCTGCCCTGGACCTCGCGGTTCTGGATCGCCTCCGCGAGCACGTCCAGCGTCTCGGGGCTCATCGACGGCGACTCGACCTGTTCGAGCGTGTCGTGGTTCGCGAACGGGTAGAGGTAGGCCGCGGCCGTCAGGTCCGCGGGCGTGGTGTCGCGCTTGAAATCGAGCGTCTCGTCGCGGATGCCATAGAGGAGGGCGGTCGCGATCTCCTCGGTGGGCTTGACGTCGAACTCCTGGATGTACTTCGTGAGGATCGTCGAGGTCGCGGAGACGTTCGTGCGGACGTCCCGGAAGCCCGCCTCCAGTTCCACCTCGGGTTCGAAGTGGTCGATGTAGACGTCGACATCGTGCTCGACCGCCGAGTCGGCCGTCGAATGATCGACGAGGGCGACCGTGTCGTAGGCCGCGAGCGCCGAGGGACCCTCCAGCCCGACGAGGTCGACGTCCAGCAGGTTCGCGAAGGCGCGGTTCTCCTGGTGGCCGATGTCGCCGAAGTAGACGATCTCGGAGTCGACGCCGAGTTTCTCGGCGATCGCCGCGAGCGCGACCGCGCTCGCGATCGAGTCCGGCGAGGGGTTGTCGTGGGTGACGATCGCCATCCGGCCGTCGGTCGCCTCGATCGCCGCCGCCAGCTGTTCGGCCTTGTGTTCGAGTTCGCCGGTCTCGACCGCCCGAAGGGCGGACTCGGCGATCACCTCCGAGGGGTTGATCACGATGTCGGCCCCCAGTTCGGCCAGTTCCTCGCCCGAGACGGGGTCGCTCGCCCGGGCGACGACGAACTGCTCGCCCCCGCCCTCGCGGATGGCCCCGACGGCGGCCTTGTTGGCCTCAACGTCGGAGGAGAGCACGAGCACCACGTCGTGGTCGGCAACCGCCTCGGCGGCCTCCGTGTCCCGGATGTCGGCGTGTCGCGCGTTGAGGTCCTGGTCGCGTAGCGCCTCGACGCGGCTCTCGTCCTTGTCGAGGATGAGGACGTCCTTGCCCTGTGCGTCGAGTTCCTCGGCGACCGCGTGGCCGACGCTCCCACAGCCGAGAATGGCGTACCGCGACATCGAGGCCGTGACCGCCCGCCGCTCGCTCATCGTCCGACGTTCGTGTTGCCGGGGACTTAACGGCACCCTTCTCCCGGCTCCCCGAACGGAAACGTATTTGCGTGGCTACCTACAACTCGTGTCCGCGGGCCGGTAGCTCAGTCCGGCAGAGCGACGGCCTCTTAAGCCGTCGGTCAGGGGTTCAAATCCCTTCCGGCCCGCTTTCTGCGACGGACGGACGTGAGGAGCGAAAGCGCTCGAAGGGATTTGAACCCTGGCAGTCGCAGCGCCCGAGCGAAGCGAGGGCGATCGTCTGCCTCCGGTTCAAATCCCTTCCGGCCCGTAGGATTTTGCGCCGAGCGACCTCGCGAGGCGCAAATCCGCCACGACGGATTTGAGGTAGACCGGACGCGCGCAGCGTAGCGAGCACGTCCGGGCGTCGTTCAAATCCCTTCCGGCCCGGAGGATAACCGGGTCATGGAGCCATGGATGACTGTTGTAGCCGTTCACCGATGATCGCCACCGTCGCCGGCGGTGAGCACCAGGAAGAGACGGCAACAGTCAGTACCAATCATGTAATCGTCAGATCCCCGTCCGCGTCAAGTTCGATTTTGGACGACTTGCTCCGTTGTTTTCGGAAGAACTCGTCGAATCGGGTAGAAGCTGTACAGGTTTCTGTGATGACAACCGTTTCGGCCTCCCCTTTCTGTCCGTACAGGACCAGGACTACCGTTTCCCGTTCGGCAATTGCCTTTATCAAGCCAAAGGGTGGCACGTCCTCCGACATGTACAAATCCAAGTACCCCGATCGGAGCGTGCTTTCGAGTACGTCCGGGTAGTGGATTCGCAACCGCTCTACTGTGTCGGGTGAATGGATGAGATTAAACCGCATCCCCTCCTCGACGACTCGTCGGTGAGCCAGGGAGATGAGTTCGAAGTGGGGCGATTCGGTTACGGTCCACAGCTCGTCCGCGTCCGCCAGGAGGTCACGCAGGAACGCAGTCGGTTTGTGCTCGTCTCCGTCTCGCGCGGAGAGGATGGTTCCGCCCCTGAAAAAAGCGGGCGGGAGGTCGATCGACGGGGGGAGGTGTTGCAGGGACTCTCTGGAGCGGCGGACGGTGTGGACGCCGCGGACGAACTGTCGGTAACAGCGGAAACTAACCTCCCCGTAATGTGTGAGGGCGAACCCGTCGTCCCGTCGTTCTACGAGTCCCTCGATCCGTAACTCCTTGATGGCTCGATCAACGGTAGATCTGGACACGTCGAGATCGCTGACCAGTGCGGGCTTCTCGATGGGGCCCTCCGCCAACCGATCCAAAAACGTCTCCCGTCGAAATAAGAGACCGGCCGCATCGGCTCCTGATTCCCCCGGTGGGGGCTCTCCGCCACCCATTGTCCTGATTAGAATCGCACGACGGAAATGTATTCCGAAACGTTTTTAAACTCTCATTCGACGGCGAGTGAACAGCAGGATCGCCAACAGCGCGGTGACCATGGCGATGACGCCGAGGCCGGACTGTCCGGGACTCACGATCACCGGCTCCGTGGATGTCGCCGTCGGTGTGGCAGTCCGGGTCGATTTGGTGATCCCCGTCTCCGTAGAGCCGTCCCCGTCACCGTCGTTGTTCTCGTGGTTGGGGTCGGTCCAGGGGTAATCGATGGGCGTCCCGTTCTCGTCGTTCTCGGCGACTCTCGCGCTGTTGAGAACGGTGGTGTTGGTCCGGCTTTGGTTCGGGATCCGGATTCGCAGCGTGAGGGAGATCGTAACTGTCTCCCCGGGTTCCAGTTCGGGAATCTCGAGGAACGCCGCTCCGGTTGCGTGTCCGTTGGTCGCGTTCGCCCCGATCTCCCTCACGGTTCCTTCGGGGACGGTCCGTTCCACGAATTCGACTTCGATGTTCCCGTCCGGACCACCCGACGTGACGAACGATTCCTTGATCACGACATCCGTGGCCGTGTCGGGACCGTGGTTGGTGACGGTCACGGTGTACGTGACGTTCTCGCCGCTCGTCGCGCTCGCCGGCCCCGTTTTGTTCACTTCGATGTCGGCGGTGGGCCGCGGCGTGTCGTTCCGTACCCGTTCGTCGATAGCTCCGGTGCTGATATGGAGCCCTCTGACATCGAAGGGTTCGAAGCCCGCCCGGGACCCGTTCCACTCACCTTCGACGACGTTGTCGATCCGGAGGATGCTCTCGTTCCGGACGGGGTAGATCACCTCGTACCCATCCAGGTCCGGGTTGGAATCGAAGCTGTAGATCGGTTCGACGGTCCCCGCCGCGAGCGGCTCGGAGTTGAGATACAAGGTGTAGTTTGTGATCGCCTGCTCGAATCCTTCCGAGGCGTTTCTCGGTTCGACGATGACGCTGACGAACGGCACGTTTTCCGGATCGCTACGCACGTCGTCGATGAACGCCCGGTCCACGTCCCACGCCACGGTCTCGGAAGCCACGACGGGGACGTCCGGCGTCGAGGAGGCGGAACGTGTCGGCGGAATCGTCACCCGATCGGGGCCGGTTATCGACTCTAGGAGCCCGTGCTCGTACCGATCCCTCGTCCCGTGGTTGTCGGTCCAGAAGACGAGTTGTTCGCCGGAGTTCATCTCCGCACTGAGCGTCCGCAACGTCTCGAAGAGGGCCTGCTTCGTGCCGGGGTCGTCGACGTATCCCGGTGCCCTCGGACTTCCGGGGCCAGCATCGGCCAAGACGTGGACGTTTTCGGGAGCGAACCCATGTTGGTTCGTCAACGCGTCGTAGACCCGGTCCAGGTTGGTCCAGTGGCGTTTCTCGGCGTCTCCGATGAAGAGGACGGCGTGTTTGCTCGAGACGGCCGACCCGTTAGCGTGCTTGCCGATCTCGATCTCGCTTCCGTTTCCGAGGAACTTCGTCTGTGGATGCTCGTTTAGCAACGATCCATCGACCGTGGTGACTCCGCCCGCATGGGGACCGTATGGTCCAGCCTCGTCCTGGCGCCGTGCCCGCTTTGCGAGTTCCCCCATGTCTGGGGCATTGGGACCTGTTCGCTCCAGTTCGTCGGCCACCTCCTCCGCCCAGTGTGATTCGCTCCCATCGGCCCACGCGACCTGGTCGTGTCTGGCCGAACCCAGGAGAGCGACGTCCCCAGTGCCGGCCAGTTCGTCCGACAGATCGTCGAGGATACCGCCGCTGTAACACTGCGTCTGGAAGAAGACCAGGTTCGCGTACCCCGGCTCCGCGATCCACATGTCCACCATATTGGCCAGTTGCCAATCGTAGATGTCCCCGCCCGAGCTGGTGGCGATATCGCTGGACCAGCCGTCGGGCTGATCGGAGAACTCCGGGATCGTTACGTTGGTCGGTACCGAGTCATCGTTGTTCGTTCGATCCGTATCACGGTACACCGGCTCGGGCAGGACCGAGACGTCGTTCCGGATCGATCCGTTCCAGGCGGTCGCGTAATGGGGCTTGACCGTCAGCTTCATCGTGGCCGTCTCACCCGGCGCAAGCCGAGGAACGTGCCACTGCCACCGGAACGAACCCGTATCCCTGATGCTCCCCTTGCTCACCGAAATCCACCCTGAAACACGGAATCCACCGTAGGGGAACCGGACAGCCTCCCGAATATCGACGTCCGTCGCGACGTCCGGTCCGTGGTTCGTGATGTTCACCGCGTAGGTGGCGTTCTTCCCCTCCGTAACGTTGCCTGGACCGGACTTCGTGACGGAGACGTCCGCCGTCCCGCGTTCGAACCCGGTGGTAGTCCTGGCCTCATCGTTGTTCGGGAACGGATCGCTGAAGTTGACCGATTCCTGCAACCCGGCCGTGTTCAGTAGGGTCGCGTTGTCGGTCACGTTTTTCACCCCGATCGACACCTCGATCGTCGCGGTCTCCCCTGGCGAGAGTGTAGCGATGGTGATCCGGAGTTTGCTATCGACCCGTGTCCACTCGATCCCATCCGTCGAGGCGTTCTCCACGACGACCCGCCTGATCGTCCCATCGGTAACGGACCAGTTCTCGACCACGGTGATGCCAGTTGCCTCGCCCGGGCCGTTGTTGTGTACCGTGATCGTGTGCGTCGCGTTAGTCCCGATCGTGGCGTTCTCGGGGCCCGTTTTCCTGACCGAGATGTCGGCGTGTCCCTCCTCGCTGTGGATGGTCGTCGTCACGTTGGCAGTGTTGTTCCCCGTGACCGGGTCCGAGGAGACCGTTTCGTTCGACTCGATCAGGACGCCGTTCTCCAGGCCGATATCAGTCGTGATGTTCTCCACCCGGAACGTCACCGTTACCGTCACTGTTTCGCCGGGATCGAGCTGCGGAATCCGCCCGTGGTACACCTCGTCGTCGATGATGTCGAATATCTTTCCTTTCTCGGCGGAGACGTCGACGATCTCGAAGTCGCCTTTCGGGGCGCCACCGGTCGCGCGATCGGACAGATGATCGACCCACCTCACCTCTCTGGCCTCGCCAGGCCCGTGGTTAGTGATATTGATCGTATACGTGAAATTCCGCCCTTCTAGGGCGTTCGCCGGCCCCGTTTTCTCGATCGACACGTCGGCTGTCGGCACCGGCTCGACGACGGTCGTGACGTTGTCGCCGCCGTTTTCCTCGACGGGATCGACGTAGTTCTCCGGGAACGATTCCGCTCCCGCGAAGTTGTCTATCTCCGTGGCGTTGGAGACGTCCCGTGGCTGGATCGTGAGTTCGAGGGTCGCCGTTTCCCCCGGCTCCAGTTCCGGGATCGTCCAGGTGACCCCCGCCGGCCTGTTCGCGATGTCGTGGGCGATGCTCCCGCTAGTCGCCGAATGGGCGACTGGGACCAGCTCTCCACTCGAACTCGATTGCAGCTTGGGAATCTCGATTATTTTCACGTCCGTGGCGGTGTCGGGGCCCTGGTTGGTGACGGTCACGGTGTACGTGATGTTCTGGCCGCTGGTCGCGTTCTCCGCCCCGGCCTTGTTGACGGTGATGTCGGCGACCGGTCTCGTGAACTCGGTCTCCAGGGACTGGTTACCACCGACGGTTGCGTCGCTGTTTTCGGGGTTCGGATCCTCGTAGGGCGGATCGAGCGGAAGATCGTTCTCGTCGGTTTCCGGGACACCGGCGAGGTTGGTGATCGTCGCGTTTGGAAGCGACAGATCCGTGAGTTCGAGTCGAACGTCGACCGTGATCGTGACGGTCTCGCCGGGCGAAAGCGACGGGATTTCGATGTATTTGAAGCGATCGTTCCCGACCGAATCGTTTCCGACCACCGTACCCTTCGAGGGCGTGAGAGCGACGATTTTCGGCTCGACGCCCTCCGGAGCGTACAACGCCTCGAGAACGGTGACGTCCCTGGCCTTATCCGGACCGTGGTTGGTGACGTTGATCGTGTACGTCGCGGTTTCGCCCATCGAGGCATGTTCCGGACCCGTCTTCGTCACCGCGATGTCGGCGACGGGTGTTTCCTCGACGGTCGTGGAGACCGAATCCTCGTTGTTCTCGGGGCTGGATTCGATCACGTACCCATCCAGGTAGTACGCTCTGTTTTCGACCGTCGCGGACGCCAGGGAGTCGTTCACCGTGATATTGGCCGTGACTTCGATGGTGACGCTCTCGCCCGCGGCCAGCGACGGGATGGTCACAAACGCTTGCCCGGGTTCGGAAAACTGGTCACGGTCCCAGTAGGATGACGGCGTTATCTCCTCGATGACCCAGGGCGTCGGGTTGTCCACCCCCGCGGATACGTCTAACTCCTCGACGAGCGTCACGTTTTTGGCTTCGTCCGGTCCGTGGTTGGTGACGTTGATCGTGTAGGTGACGTTACCCTCGCCTATCCGCTCCGGCCCTGACTTGGTCACCGAGATGTCCGATACCCGTCGTTCGTCGATCCTCGTTTCGGTCTCCTCGGACTCGTCGTTCTCCGGGACCGGGTCGCTGTACTCCGCCGACGGTTCATGGCGAGCGATGTTGGTCAGGTTCCCCCCGGCTGAGCCGTTGGGCACCCGTAGCGTGACCCAGATCTCCGCCCGCTCCCCGGGATCCAGCGAGGTGATGATGATGCTGACCTCGCCGTCGAACTCGGTCCACTCGATTCCTTTCTTCGTCTCCGAGACTTCCTTCACGTCGACGACGCTGGCCGAACCGGTCGGCAGGTTCCAGTCGTCGGTGATTCCGACGTTCGTGGCACCCTCCGGACCGAGATTCGTGACGGTCAGCGCGTAGGTGACGTTCTCACCCTCCATGGCTTTCTCGTCTGCCGTCGACTTGGACACCGCTATGTCGGCTTCGGGTGTTTCTCTGACGGTCGTCGAGACCGAATCGTCGTTGTTCTCCGGATTCGGATCTTTCCACGTGATTTCGGGCTTCAGGGGGCCCGTCTCGGGGACAGCGGCCTGGGCAGTGTTGTTGATAGTGACGTTACGCAGGGAGGTGTTCGTGATGGTCACGTTGAACGTGAGGGTGAGAGTGACGCTTTCGCCAGAGGCCAGCGACGGAATCGTCACCCCGACCAGCCCGTCCGGATCATCCGGGAACAAGTAAGAGTCATCGCTGTATGAATACGAAGCGGGCGTTCCGGCCACGAAGTTCTGGGACACGTTCGGCGGTAACTCGAGGACATCCCAATAGAGACGTTCGTGGCCCTGTCCGGACCATGGTTGGTCACGTTCACTGTATACGTCACGTTCCCCTCGCCGACGCGCTCGGGGCCAGACTTGGTCACTCCGATATCGGCGATTCTTCGCTCGTTGATCGGGGTCTCTTTTTTCCCGGAGTCGTCGTTCTCCGGGTTGGGATCGATGTACCCGTCCGTGGATCCGCGGCGTGCAATATTGGTGAGGGTGGCGTTGCCGGTGCCGTTGGGCACTTTCAGGGTCACATCGATTCGCGTGCTTTCATTGGGGCCGAGCGAGGTGACGATGATGCCGACCTGGCTGTCGAACTCCGTCCACTCGATGCCTTTCTTCGTCTCCGAGATCTCTTCAACCGCGACGAGGCTCGCCGAGCCGTTTGACAGGTTCCAGTCGTCGGTGATACGTATGCCGGTGGCGCCCTCTGGGCCGTGGTTCTCCACGAAGACGGAGTACGTGACGTTCTCACCCGCTAGCTCGCTCGACGGTCCCAGCTTGCTCACCTCGATGTCGGCTTCGGGGGTATCGCCGACCGTCGTGCTGACTGTTTCGCGGTTGTTCTCCGGATTGTCGTCGAAAAACGACGACGTGAGCACGTCCGGGAAGGCAACGTTCTCCAGCGTCGTCGTGTCCGATATCCCGACCACTCGCATGGTCACGTTCATGGTCGCGCTCTCGCCCGGAGCCAGCGTCGGGATGGTCCACGTCCAGAGGTAGCGTGACCCGTCGTCATCGAGACGGCGGGTGGGTTCCGACCCTGCACTCACCCGTTCGTCGAGGATTTGGACGTCGCCGCCGTCCCACGATGCGATGTCCCGAATCGCGATCCCGGTGGCCGGATCGGGGCCGTTGTTGGTCACGGTCACCGTGTAGGTGACGTTCTCACCCTCGCTGACGTTCGCCGGGCCCGTCTTCTCGACCGACAGGTCGGACTCGTTTTGCGTTTCGGGCTCCGTGACCGTCAGCGATTCCGAAAACTGGTCCGTGTTTCCAGCCTTGTCTTCGCCCTCCCACCAGGCGGTGACCTCCGCGCCGTCGGGGAGATGTCCGGTTTTGATCAGCTTCAGGTTCCTGCCACGGTCCTCGACACTCAGCGTCGTCCCGCGAACGTGGAGTTCGTGATCCGGACCGATCCGATCGCGCTCCTCGCGCGGGGAGAGTCCCGTCGCGATCGAGGAGCCCCTCCATTCCTCCCTCGTGAGCACCCGCCGGAGGTCCCCGTCACCTGCGAATCCCAGGTAGTAGAACGTCTCCCCCCGACCAGCAGTGCCTTCCAGCGGAAACGTCGTCGTGGCGCCGACCCAGAGTAGGCCCGACCGTTGAATCACCTGCCCCGGGAGGCTCCGTGTCGCTCCGTCAGTGATGTTGTACTGGACAGGTGCGTAGGTGTACGTTCCGCTCACCGACGGTGAATCGGAGTTGGCGGTGGGCACGATACCGCCGGTCCCCATCGCGAGTGTCTCACTCGACGGACTGTTGCTGGCGGTCTCGCTATAGTCGTCCCGGAAGACGAAGTTCTGGAACCCGGCATCGGTCGCAGGCTGCCCGAAGAACAGTCTGAATAGCTTCAGATTCTCGTCGGTGGTGGAGTAGTTGAACGTCGACCGATTGGAGATGCTCACGTTCCGGCGCCGGTCGACGCTGAGGGACGCCTCCGGTGGCGTTCGATCCACGATCACGGTGGCGGTGCCGGTCGACTCGTTGTTGCCGGCGACGTCCTGGGCTTTCGACCGCAGGTGGTACGTGCCCTCCTCCGTGGGTCTCCACCGGTTGAACCAGTCGTAGGTGGACTCCGACGACAGATTCGCCTCGGTCCACGTTGCGCCATCGTCAGAGCTGAAGAACACCTTCCGCACCGCGCTCTCATCGCTCGCGAACCCGCGGACGCTCGTGTTCCCCGCGACGTACCAGACGCCGTCCCCTGGATCGAAGAACCCGTCATTGCCGACGAGGGTGAATCCCTCGAACCAGGTCGACAGGTCGGTGATATTGGATTCGGGCGGCTCGGTGTCGTCGTGTGCGTTCGAGAGCGGGAGCCGGTCGGTGTGATCCGAGAAGAAGAGGGTGTTCGCGCCGTCGCTGAACCCGTCCCGGTCGAAGTCCGGGTTCGTCTGACTGAACCCGGTCCCGGCGGGCGTTGCCCAGTAGTTCCCACCGATGAACGGATCCCCCACGATGTTCGTGCCGGACTGCTTCGAGACGTTCCAGGTGTTGTAGCGGCTCTTGTTCCCGAAAAAGTGGGCGTTGACTTCGTTCTCGAAGTAGTTGTCGTAGATCAGGTTGGTGTATGAGCGAACGACGTCGATGCCGTAGTCGTCGTTGTGCGACACGCGGTTGCGGGTGATGGTGTTGTTGTTCGAGTCGGAGAGATCGAGTCCCTCGTCCCCGTTCCGGGTGATGTTGTTCCCGGCCACGGTGTTGTTGTGCGAGTTTTCCAGAAGCACCCCGTCTGCGAAGCCGGGATTGTCCCGGACGTCGCTATCCATCAGGACGCTGTTGTTGGCGGTGTCGAGCTTGACGCCTGCATCGTCGTTACCCGTCGATTTGCTGTGTGCGATGCTCCCGTTGTTCGCGTAGAAGTAATGGAGGCCGTTCTCCGAATTACGGGCTGCGACGACGTTCTCGGTTCGTGCGTCGTCAACCCCGGCGAACTGAACCCCGTCGCTCCAGTCCGTCAGGGTGAGGTTTTTCACCGTCACGTTGGAGAGCCGATCCCCTGCATCCCAGACGGTTTGATTGAACACGAAGACCCCATCGCCGGACGACGACTCGGACCCGTCCAGTGTGTGTCCCTGTCCGTCCAGGACGACATCGCTGCTCGAGATATCGATCCCGCCGGAGCTGTTAACGAAACTTCGCGTGAGAACGTAGTTCCCCGGCTGGTCGATGGTGTTTCCCGGCTCGACCCCGGGGGTCCTGGTGAGTGGCAGGCGATCGGTTCTGTGAGATCGGTCCACGAAGCCATCACCATCGGCGTCCACGTGGGTCTGGCTAAACCCGGTCCCATCCGGCTTCGCCCAGTAGTTCCCGCCGATGTAGGGGCCGCCCATGATGTTCGGACCGGGACGTTTCGAAACGTTCCAGGTGGTGTTGGTGCTCCACTCCCAGTTGTCGAACTCGTAGGGCGGGAGACCGTTCAGGTAATTGTCGTAGACGAGATTGCCCACGGTGTCGTCGGTTAGAATCACGGGCGCCCACTGTGGACCCGAGATGTAGTTGCGAGTGACTGTGTTGTTCTGTCCGTCGATCTCCAGTCCGGTGACGTAGGTGCCGGGGTCCGAGACGTTGTTGCCACGGAGGGTGTTGTTATCCGACGATAGCAGGGAAATCCCCCAACCGTCGGCCCCGGTGTTCACGCCAGTTTCTCTCACGGTGCTGTTTGTGATGATTCCGTTGGTGACGTAGTGATAGCGGATGCCGGTGTCCGAGTTGTTGGATGCGACGATGTTGTGCGTGTGTCCGCTGTCCACCTGTGTGAAAGCGAGGCCGGTCGGCCAGTTATCGAGGGTGAGGTTTTTCACCGTGACGTTGGATAGCCGGTCACTTTCCGTGCCTTGAGCATGAACACCTGGGTCGTTCGTCAGGTCTGTCCCGGCTAACGTATGGCCCTGCCCGTCGAGAACCACGTCGCTACTCGTGATCTCTATTCCCTCGGAACTGTTCGTGAAACTCCCGTTCAGAACGTAGTGTCCGGGCTGATCGATGGTCGTCCCGGGAGTGACGTTCACCGCCGACTGCCGGGAATCTACCGATAGGGGCTGGGGAGGTCCCGCGGCGGTAGTTCGTGTTCCTCCGGACTCTGCCACGACGGACGCCGTCGGACTCGATAGAACGAGCAGTATCGCCAACACACACCCGACTGCGGTTTTGTGCTGATGGCTGAGGCTCATTTTTCTGAGCGGTCACTACTCGGATAGCCGATTCTCCGGAGAACGGCATTACTTCATGCATCAACGGATTTCGTCGTGGATCGACGGAATTCCTCGATAAGCGATTAACAATATAAAAAAATTTTGATGGTTTATTATCAAACGTAACGAATAGCGAACTGCCGACAGGATGCTCATCACGACCTTACCCGGGGCGGCCGTGGTTCGCGAGCCCACCGGTAGATCGCTCACGTGCGCTCCGAGTCGCCGTCGCCCTCGGGGACGCGGTGGCTCTCCGGCTCCGATGCGAACGACCAGCCGAAGGGCCCGATCAGGCTGTTGATCAGGAGGAGATCGACGACGAGGCCGACGACCACGGCGATCGCGACCAGGACTCCCGTCACCATCCCGGACGGCATGTGTAGCGGTTGATAGGGCGATGACATAATCCTTTCGCGGCTGTGGGCACCCGCCGCAGACGCGCAACCGCGTCGGCCCTGGCGAAACCCCCGAATCGGCCAACCGATAAGTACGTCCCGGCACAACTGGGGGTATGGAACTGACGATATTCGAGATCAACCTGGACGGCGCACAGTTCAACGCACCCTTCGCAGGGGAGGACGAGACCGATGGAGCCGACGACGCCGGGGAGGACGACGACGATCAAACCGGCCCGTCCGTCCCCCGGGGATTCGATCCCAGGCCGGTCCTCGTGATCGCCGTCCTGCTAGGTATGGCGCTGCTCGCGCGGTACCTCCGCTCGGACGAGGACGGCGACCTGGAAATCGAGGCCGACGAGATCGAGATCGAGGAGTCCTGATCGCCGCGCCGGGTGCCCGGTCGCCGCCCCGTGGCGCACAAGGGTTTTGACCGTGCGGCGCCAACCGAACGCGTGAGCATTCTGGAAAGCGTCGGGGCGATCGCGGGCGCCTCGGGAGAGGGGACGGTGGACTGGGAGGCGGCAGCCGAGGCTGCGATCGCCGCGACGGACCCCGGGTCGGTCGATCTCGACCCCGGGGAGCGCGAGGGGTACGCCGAGGACGTTCGGGCGGCCCGCGAGGCCGTCCGGTCGGCCTCGGGGATCGACTTCGACGTGCCCGGGACCGTCGAGATACAGAACCGCCACCACTGGATCGAGGCCAACGTCGGGACGTTCCGGACCGCCATGGAGCCCCTGGCGGACCGCCGGGTCGCGTTCCCGGGGTTCGCCCGGCGGGCGAACACGGCGACGATGGCGACCATGCTCTCCTTTCTCGGGCGGAACGTGCTCGGGCAGTACGACCCACTCCTGCTCGCCGACGGCGACCCGAAACTGTACTTCGTCCGGCCGAACGTGGTGAAGATCGCCGAGGCCCTCGACGTCGAGTACGACCGCTTCCGGCGCTGGATCGTCGTCCACGAGGTGACCCACGCCGCCGAGTTCGGCGCCGCGCCGTGGCTCCCGGAGTACCTCGAAACGCGGATGCGCGACGCGATGGAACGGATGGCCGAGGGCGGGTTCGACCGCTCGGGCTTTGGCGAACTCGACGCCGCGATGACCGCCGTCGAGGGGTACGCCGAGGCCGTGATGGACCGCGCCCTCGATGCGGACTACGACGATCTCCGGCAGAAGGTCGACGAGCGCCGGAAGGGCCGGGGACCGATCGCGGCGCTCCTGCGCCGGATCCTCGGGCTCGGCGTCAAGCGCCGCCAGTACGAGCGCGGGAAGGAGTTCTTCGACGCCGTCATCGACGCCCGCGGGATCGAGGCCGCCAGCGCCGTCTGGGACGTGCCTGACAGCCTCCCGACGGACGAGGAGATCGACGAGCCGTCGCTGTGGCTCTCACGCGTCCCCGTCTGATTCGCCTGCCCGCCAGGGCCGGACGCCGATCGCCAGCAACACGGCGAGGCCGACGGCGAGACCGACCCCCGACAGGAGGGCGATCTCCGTCGACGACGCGCCGCCTGCGCCGGCCATCAGCCCCGACGAGACGGCGACGAAGCCGACGAAGCCGTAGGCGAGTCGCGGCGTGACGAACTCCTGGTCCTCGCGGCCCCGGCGGCGCGGCTGCATCACTGAAATCCCCGTCCGACGTCGTCGTCGCGGACGACCTCGTCGAGTTCGGCGTCCAGCACCTCCTCGGCCTCCTCGAAGGTGGTCGACATCGCGTCGAGTCCCTCGGGACGGTCCCGTCGATCGAACTCCATCGGGCCGTGTGCGGGCGAGTCGAGCGCGTCCATCACGTCGGTGAAGAGGTCGTCGGGCGTGGTGGGGGCGTCACTGTGGGCCTTCAGCGTCTGCTCCAGGTGGCGCGCTTTCTCCTTCGCGTCGTCCTCGTCCTCGGGAGGCTGCTGGACGCCGAAACGGCCGCCGGAATCCCGGTCGGGAAGGTACGACCCGATCTCGTCGTCGATCTTCCGGGCGACCTGCGTGCCCACCCCCTTGACCTCGTAGGGATTCTTGGTGTAGGTCTTCAGGAGGAAGACGCCGGCGCTCGGGTGGCCGAGGTACATGTCCTCGCCGAGGCCGCGCTCGCGGTCGCCCGCGACGGCGCGCCAGCCCTCGGGGTCGGCATCCGACTCGACCACGTCCGAGACGATGTCCTGCCAGTCACGCACCCGCATGGTCCGGGGTTGGTCGTGGGGGCGAATGAACGTGTCGGTCACGGCGAGCGCCGGGATACGCTCCCCTCTGATCGCCCGGAGCGACAGCGTTTTTCCCGCCGCCGCGAAACCCGTGGTGTGCTTCGCGGGACGATCACGTCGGTGGGGGAGGTCCGAACCGTCAGCACGCAGTACGGCGAGAGCGACCTCGCGGAGATCGGCCTGCGGACCGACGATGGGGATGAAACGGTCACGCTGTGGGGCAAGTGGACCGAGACGGCCGAGGTCGCCGAACCGGGGATGGAACTCGCCGTGACGAACCCCGACACCCGGGAGTTCCGGGGCGAACAGCAGTACGCGACGACGGGTGACTCCCGGGTCGTGCTGGAACCGGACTTCCTGGTCGACGTGACCGACGTCCGCAACTGGGTGCAGTGCCCCCGGATGTACTACCTGAACAAGCTCTCGGCGACGCCCCTCGCGTACCCGGTCGTGAAGGGGACGATCGTCCACGAGGCGTTCGGGGATCTCCTCCGGGGACGCGACCGCGAGGAGGCCGTCGCCGACCGCGTTGCGGAGGCGTCGCTCGATCTCGGCCTGCTCGGGCGCGATCCCGACGCCGTGCGCGCGGAGGTCGAGGACCACGTCCGCGCCATCGAGGGCTGGCTGAACCAGGGCGTCCTCTCGGATACCGACGAGTGGCGCTCGGAGTACACCCTGATCGGCGAACGCGTCGGCATCAAGGGGCGGTGTGACGCCGTCCGGCGGGGCGCGCCGGTCGAACTCAAGACCGGGAAGAACACCAGGCGCGATCCCCGCTTCCAGGACAAGGTCCAGGCGGCCTGCTACGCGCTCCTGCTGGAAGAACAGGGCGGTGACACCGAGAATGAGGCCGATGGGGGCGCCGGACGGGGCGCCGACATCGACACCGGGACCCTCCTCTACACGAAAAACGCCGCCCTGGACCGGACGGAGGAGACGGGCGACCTCTCGCCCGCGAAGGACTTCTCGATCGGTTCCGGACTCCTCGATTTCGTCCTCCGGACGCGAAACGAGATCGCCGCCATGGAGCACGGGATGGACGTCCCCACCGGGTACGAGGCCGACGCGACCTGCGAGTACTGCTTCGAGCAGGACACCTGTCTGGCGGTGTCGGGCCGTCTGGACCAGGAGTCGAAGGCCGGGGGGATCGGGACGCCGGTGCCGGCGGAGGAACGGGAGTACTTCGATCGCTTCTACCGGCTGATCGAGGAGGAGCGCCGGTCGGTCCACCGCGCGTACGCCTCGCTGTGGCGCCAGTCCCCCGAGGAGCGCGCGGAGGCCGACCGCGCGCTGATCGGGCTGGAGCCGGCGGGACGGCGCCAACTCGACGATGGCCGGTGGGAACTGCGCGCCGAGCCGACGGGTGCGACCTCGAAGATCCGGGAGGGCGACCGCGTCCTCGCCAGCGACGGCGATCCGGTGGGGGGCGACGCCGAGCCGGCGTGGGTCGAGCGCCTCGGCGAGGCGGTCGTCGTCACGGCGGAGGAACCGATCGAACTCCGGCGGCTGGACGTCTACCCCTCGGAGTTCGGCGTCGACCGTCAACTTTCCGCCCTCGCGGAGTTCGTCCTCCGGGGGAGCGCCGAGACGAAGGACCCCCTGTTCGGACGCCGCGAGCCGGCGTTCGGGGACGCCCACGGGGAGTACGTCCCGAACAACGACGCGCAGAACCGGGCGGTGAGCCGGGCGGTGAACGCCGAGGACTTCGCGCTGATCCACGGACCGCCCGGGACGGGCAAGACCTACACCATCGCCAGGCTGGTCCGGGCGCTGGTCGAATCCGGCGAGCGCGTCCTGCTGTCGGCGTACACGAACCGCGCCGTCGACAACGCCCTCGAAGCGCTCGAGGACCAGGGATTCGACGACTTCGTCAGGATGGGCACGGAGTCGGGCGTCCGCGAGGACATGCGCGACGCGCTCCTGCCCACGCGTGGCGATCCGGCGGAACTCGCCGATCGGCTCCGGACGGCGCCGGTCGTCGCCGCCACGACCAGTACGGCGGGCTCGCGGACGATGCGGGAGCTCGACTTCGACGTCGCCGTCGTCGACGAGGCCTCCCAGCTCGCCGAACCCGACGCGCTCGCCGCGATCAACAGGGCGGGGCGGTTCGTCCTCGTGGGCGACCACCGCCAGCTCCCGCCGGTCGTGCGCGCCGAGAACGACCTCGCCACGTCGCTGTTCGAGCGCCTGATCGAGGAGCACCCCGACGCCGCCGTCGCGCTCGATCGCCAGTACCGGATGGCCCAGGCCATCCAGGCGTTCCCATCCCGCGAGTTCTACGACGGCCGGCTCAGGCCCGCGACGGGCGAGGTCGCGGGCCGGCGGATCGACGATCTCGTCGACGGCGACGGGCTCCCGCCCGCCCTGCGCTCGCCGGTCTCATTCCACCACGTCGACGGCGACGGCGCGCGCCACACGGACGCCGGGGAGGCGGCCCGGGTCGCCGAGATCGTCGCCGCCTACGAGACGGCCGGCGTCGCCCGTGAGGACGTCGGCGTGATCGCCCCCTTCCGCGCCCAGGTGGCCGAGATCGACCGCCGGGTCCCCGAGGGCGTCACGGTCGACACCGTGGACCGATTCCAGGGCTCCAGCCAGGAGGCCATCATCGTCTCCTTCGTCGCGTCGGGGGACCTCTCCGGCCCCCTCTTCGAGGACGAGCGCCGGCTGAACGTCGCGCTCACGCGGGCGAAGCGGGCGCTCGCCCTCGTGGGCGATCGGGAGGCGCTCCGGTCGCGGGACGTGTACGCGCGAATGGTCGAGTGGGCCGAGGGCGTGTCCTGAAGACGGCGACCGCGTTACAGCGGAATCCACCCCGGAAGCCCCTGGTACCGGAGGTACACCATATCGAGGATGAGAAGCAACTGGAACAGCCCCTGGACGCCCCCGAGTTTGGCGTTCTGCTGGCCGATCGCGGAGATCACGCCGGGGTCGGGACGCTCCGAAATCATCTCCAGGTAGATCCGGACCTCGCCGGGCATGAGAAAGCCGAAGCCCTGCACCGAGAGCACCGTCACGATCGCCAGCGCGAGCAGGATGGCGGGGTCGATGGCCTCGATCCCGCCGATCGTGAGCCCGACCCAGGCGAGCGAGCCGACCGTCGCGACCCCGAAGGGCAGTTGCCAGCGCCAGTCGCGCCACGCGTCGAGGCGGTAGGCGATCAAAAGCAGGGCCGGGATCAGGTTGGCCGCCGTGAACAGCGCGAGCCATGCGTCGTTGCCCACGAACCAGCCCAGGTCCCCGGCGAGCGTGATCCCCGCGACGATCGTCACCGTGGCGAGCGTCGGCAACAGGAAGGCGTTCTTCGGCGTGAGGCGCTCGAACACGGCGGCGCTCTCCTCCTCCCCGAGCCCGCCGATGACGGGTCCCAGGACCAGGCCGATGAAGAGGTCCGTCCCCGTCCAGAGCACCCCCGCCATGACGTGGACGTAGGTGTGTGTCCGGAGCGAGGCGGCCGTGAGTGCGTACCCGAGGGCCACGAGCGGGACGAGCACGACCCCGACCGCGAAGGCCGGGTTCGCGCGCTCGGCCATGCCCCTGATCGTGCCACGGATCGTGGTGCCTGCCATGCGAGATGCCGACAGCGCGGCCCCGTTTTAATCTTCGGGGAACGGTGGGCGAACGGCCCGTCGAGGGAGTCCCGGGCTACAACTCGCCGAGCTTCCGGAGGAGCTGTCCCTTGTACTCCGCGTCGTGGTTGATCCCCTTGAGTTCTAATACGTTTCGCTCCAGTTTGTCCAGCGCGACGTAGAAGCCGTTCTCGGCGCCGTACCCCTCCCCGGAGCCGGCGGCCTGGCCCTTGTTGGTGCGCAGGCGGATCTGGGCCTGGATCAGGGGCGTGCCCCGGAGTTTCTCCTTGTGCTTGTGGAAGCGGACGTGGGCGTGGTGGACCTGCATGTCGGCGTACTTCGAGGCGACGCTCTCGATGGCCTCGCGGATCTCCTGGCGGGAGATGGTGTCCAGCAGGTCGATGTTGGTGATCTGGACGTCGAGGTGGTGTTCCTCGCGGATCGACAGCGCCCGGAGGACGTCGGTCTTGGTGACGACGCCGGCGACGAGGCGGTCGTCCTCCTCGGGGGTGACCACGAGGCCGGCGTAGTCGTTCGAAAGCATGGTCTCGACGGCCTCGCGCATGCTCGCGCTCGGCGTCGTCGTCACGACGGGCGAGGTCATGATGTCGTAGACGGGGAGATCGAGCATGCGCTCGTTCTGCCCGGAGCGATCGCCCCGGGTCGCGCGCTGCATGTCCCGGGTGACGAAGTCCACCACGTCGTAGGTGGTGACCACGCCCGTGAGGTAGCCGTTCTCGTTGACGACGGGAAGGCGGGAGACGCCGTGTTCCCGGAGGCGATTCAGGACGCTCCCGATGTCGTCTTCCTCCGTGACGGTGACGACCTCGGGGGTATAGATGTCCGCGACGGAGAGGGCATCCAGGCTCTCGAGGACGCTCTCCAGGACGGCGTCCTGGGTGACGACGCCGACGAGTTTCTCGCCGTCGAAGACGGGGGCGGCCTTGGTACCCCCCTCGACGAGCATCCGGGCGACCTCGCGGATGTCGGCGTGGCGGTCGATCCGGGGCGCGGACTTCGTCACCGCCGACACCTTCGTCTTCTCCTCCATGTGCGAACCCAGGAGCCGTTTCTGGGTGACCACGCCGGCGTACTCGCCGTCCTCGACCACGATGACGGCCTTGGCGTTTTCCTCCTCGAATATCGACCGGACGTCGCTGATCCGGTCGTCGATGTCGACCTCGAAGTAGTCCTGGGTGACGATCTCCGCGTCCATGGACGGAACTCGGCCGCGAACGGCCTTGAAGGTTAAGACTGGCTGGCGGAGCGGGGGGTCCTCCGAAACTGTTACTAACGAACGAAGGTTACGGTCACGGGATGGATTCCGACGACCGGTCGACCAACGGGAGCGGGGCGGAAGGGAGCGCGACAGAACCGGGCACGGCCGGGGACGACAGGCGGAAGGACGACGGGCTGGTGGACAGGCGGAAGTTCGTGGCGGGCGTGAGCGCGCTGGGCGTCGGCGGCGTGGCGGGCTGTCTCGGCGACGGCGGGGACGGCGGGTCGCCCACCGGGTCGCCGACCGCGACCGGGACGGCGACCGACACCACGACGCCCCCGGAGACCCCGCCGGACGGAACCGACACCGCGACGCCCACGGAGGCCCCGCCCGACGAGACCGACACCGCGACGCCCACGGAGACGCCGGGGGGCGAACCCGGCGCGTTCGCGCCGATCGTCCGGAACCTCGTCTACCAGTACTTCGAGGGCGGATTCTCGGAGCTGCCGGACTTCGACCAGCTCGCGCCGACGAGCGGCGGGGAACTGGACGACGGGCTGGTCTCGCTCGACCCCGCGGAGCGCGAGGAGAACTTCGCGCTCGCCTTCGAGGCCGAACTCGACGTGGGCGGTCGGCTCCGCCCGGGAGTCTACACGTTCGCGGCCGAGGCCAGCGACGCCGCGAAGGTGTACGTCGCCGGCGCCGAACTCCTCGACGCCACCGACGGGCGCGCGGAGCAGTCCGTCCAGCTACAGGATCGGACCTACACGCTCCGCGTGGAGTACTTCCAGACGACGGGACCGAGCCGGCTCGCGATCGGCTGGCGGGGGACCTACGACGAGTTGCTCCCGCGGATCGCCGAGGCCGATCCCTACCGGTCCGACCTCGGGATGCCGATGGTCTACCAGGGCTCGACGGACCCCTCCCTGGAGATGGACGTCGGGACCCGCCCGCAGGTGAAACGGATCCAGATGCCCGGGAGTTCGGCGAGGTCCCTCGCGGTGGGCATGCCCGACCTCACGAACTACTGCTTCGACCCGACGACGGCCGGCGTGAAGTACGCCTGGCGCGGCGCGTTCATCAACTACGGCCCGATCATCGCCTTCGGCGGGGGGCGGGGCGACGACCCCGCCCGCCTCCTCGGGACGCAGTTCCCGATCGGCGGGATGGACTACCCGTTGCGGATCGGCGACCCGGACGCGACGCCGTCGATCGAGTTCATGGGGTGTCGAGAACACCCCCACCCGCCGGAGCTGTGGTACAGCGTCGACGGCCACGAGGTCACCCACGCCGTCGAGGGCGTCCCCGGGGGACTCGGCGTGGTGCACACCGTCGCCTTCGGGGAGACCCCCTCCGATCCGGTGTACTTCCACACCGCCGACGACGACGTGGCGCGCGAGGCGACCGCGGGCGAGTGGAACGGGACAACTCTCACGGTGCCCGCCGGCGTCGAGGAGTTTTCCGTCACGATCACCACGGAGGGGGTGGGGGGATGAGCGCGCCCGACGGCTACTCGATCGAAACGATCGACCCGCCGGACGCCCCCCTGGAGGTCGGCGGCCTCGGGACCCGCGAGGACGGGACGCTCGTGGCGTCGACCCGGCCGGGCCAGGTCTGGGAGTACGATCCCGGCGCCGGGGAGTGGTCCCTGTTCACCGACGGCCTCCACCAGGCGCTCGGCGTCTGGATCGACGACGATTCCGGCGACGTGTTCACGGTACAGAAGCCCGAGCTGACCCGCCTGGTCGACGAGGACGGCGACGGGACCGCCGACGCCTACCACACCATCAACGACGAGTGGGGCTACCAGGGCAACTACCACACCTTCGCGTTCGGTCCCGTCCGGGACAGCGAGGGCAACTTCTACCTGACTCTCAACCTCGGCCACGGTGCCGGCGCACCCACGGTCGGCGGGGCGATCATGGAGTACGCCGCGCCGTACCGTGGCTGGTCGATCAAGGTCACCCCCGACGGCGAGTTCGTCCCCTACGCGAGCGGGCTGCGCTCGCCGGCGGGGCTGGGGATCAACACCGACGACGAGGTGTTTTACACGGACAACCAGGGCGACTGGGTGCCCGTCTGTCACCTCTCGCTCATCGAGGAGGACGCGTTCTACGGCCACCCGGCGTCGCTGTACGGTCACCCGGAGTTCGAGGACCGCGACCTGAACGGCATTCCGGCCAGCGAGTACGACGGGATGCGCAAGCGCCCGGCGGTGTGGATCCCCTACAGCCTGTCGAACTCCACTGCCGGACTCACCTTCGACGAGACGGGCGGGGCCTTCGGCCCCTTCGAGGGGCAGGTGTTCATGGGCGAGCAGACCCAGTCGCGGGTGTTGCGCGCGGCGATCGAGGAGGTCAACGGCCAGTACCAGGGCGCCGTGTTCAACTTCGCCGACGCCTTGCAGTGCGGGACGATCCGGGAGGCGTTCTCGCCTGACGGGTCGAGCCTCTGGCTGGGCCAGACCCAGCGCGGGTGGGGCTCCTCCGGGAGCGCGCCCTACGGCGTCCAGCGCATCGACTACGACGGCGAGACGACTCCCTTCGAGATGGAGTCGATCGGCGTCCGGACCGACGGGTTCGACATCGCGTTCACGAAGCCGGCCGACGCCGGCGACGCCGGCGATCCGGGCAACTACGACGTCTCCCACTGGACGTACAACTACTCCGACAGCTACGGCTCGGGCCGCGTGAACGAGACGTCGGTCGAGGTCTCCGGCGTCGACGTCTCCGGGGGCGGCGAGACGGCGACGATCCAGTTGCCGTCGATGGAGGCCTCCCCCGAGGACGGGTCGCTCGTCGGGCGCGTCTACCAGATCGTCGTGGACGTCGACGCCGACGACGGGAGCGCGATGATGAACAGCACCGGCTGGTACACGGTCAACGAACTGCCGCAGTGATCTCGTGAGCGCCGGGGGTGCCGGCCCCGGTGGCGCCGCGGCACGCTTTTACTCGCGGCCGCCCAACCGGCGGCAGTGCTCCCCGACATCGGCGCGGTCTTCGGCCCCTACACCTACCTCGCCAGCGAGGTCGCGTTCGGGTCGATCGCCCTTTTCCTCCTGTACCGCGCCGGCGCCCTCCGGCGCGCCGGCCGGACGATCGCCGCGCTGTACCCCATCGCCTACGCCTGGGACTGGTACACGCTCCACATCGGCGTGTTCGCGATCGAACTCCGGACGGGCGTGAACCTGCTGGGGATTCCCATCGAGGAGCATATCTTCATGATCGTCGTCCCCGCGCTGGTCATCGGGTCCCACGAGACGCTGACGGGAAGTCGGTCCCCGGACGGGCCCGGGGAGTAGCCCGGACCGACGGACCGGCGACAGTCCGGACCGATGGACTGGCGACAGTCCGGACCGATGGACTGGCGACAGCCCGGATCGACGGGCCGGGGGGCGGGTCCCCGTGCCCACCGGGGTTCGTCGCGTTCCCGTCGACGATCTCGACCGGATACGTGTTACTCGTGGTGACGTTCGGGAAGTCGGGACTGCCCGGGCGGGTGTAGTTGGTAACGGCGGTGAGATCGACCGTGGCGTTCGCCGACGCCGGGGCCGTCACGTTCCACCGGGCGATGCGGACCTCGCCGGGTTCCAGCCGCTCGAAGGTCGTCCCGGCGACCGGTGCCACCGTCCAGTTCGCCGGGGCGCGCAACTCCACGCTGCCGTTGGCGAGGGTGAAGTTGCGGGGGTTGTACAGCGTCCCCGTGACGGTCGTCGTCTCCCCGGGTGCGACCGTCGGCGTCCCCTCGACGGTCAGCAGGTAACACGTCCCGGCCTCGGTGCAGGGCGGGACCGCGGGGGGACGGAGGGAGTCGGGGTCGACCGTGACGGCGTGGGTTTCGACGGCGCGGGCGGTATCGGTGGACGAGGAGTACGTGCTGACAGTGCGCAGTTCGTACTCGCCGGCCGCGTCCGCGGGGACGGTTAGGTTCCACGCGACGGTCAGGGTCTCCTGGGGGGAGAGTCGCTCGAAGGTCGTCCCGGTGACCGGCGCCACCGTCCAGTTCGCCGGCGCGCGCAACTCGACGCCGGCGTCGGTGATGTTGAACAGGTAGGGGTTGGTGACGGTGGCGTTGATCGTGGTCGTCGTCCCGGGCGCGACGGTCAGCTCGGGAGCATTGAACGAGGCCAGGGTCGCACAGGACGCCGGAAACGCGTCCGAACTCGTCCCGGTATCGCCGGAACACTCCTCCGGCGGATCGGGAGTCACCGGCGTCCCGGGAGTGTCCGTCGGCGGATCGAGCCACGGAAGCCCGGTCGGCGTCGGGGTGTCGGACGTCGGCTCCGGTGTGTCGGGCGTCTCCGTCGGGGCACCGACGGGGTTCACGCCGGCGGTTCCGGGCGGACTGTCCACGGCCCCGGGCGCCGGGTCGTCTCCGGGACCGCCCGGCAACCCCGCGCCCCCCGCGACGACGAGGCCGAGCAGGGCGACGCCGACCAGGAGCACGCGGGGCTGGAACGGGCCGGCGCGGCCGGGGTCGTCGGGTTCGGGGGCGGGCCGGGGGTCGACCGCCCGGTCGAAGTGTGTCGCACAGAGGTCCCGGCAGCTCTCCCGGTCGATCGCGTACAGCAGGCGGTCGTGGAGGTCGTCGGCGTCGATCAGCCGCGCGTTCCGCGCCTCGGCGACGGCCGCCGCGGCCTCGGCGTCCCGGGAACGGGCCACGACGGCGTCGACCGTCTCGCCGGCCGCCGGGGGCGCCGGTGGCTCCGGATCGGTGTCGAGCAGCCGGTCGAGACGGCCTCGCTCGTCGGTCCAGACGAGGAGGCGCTCGCGCTCGCCGTCCGGGCGCGACGCCACGAGGACGCTCCCCTCGCTGTCGGCCCCCGACTCGCCGTCGGCAGCCCGCTCGCGGTCGACTTCCCAGCCGGCGCGCTCGCGGAGATCGGCGACGAACGCCACGAAGGACGCGTGGTCCAGGTCGGAAAGCAGGGAGTCGAGCGCCTCGGGCGTGAGTGGCGTCGGCTCGGAGGGCGACTGCTCTGACATCTGGGGCGTTGTCGACCCCGTAGGACGCCGGCGCATTTATACTGCCGGCTGTGGGTCGGGACCTCCGACCGCCGGTCAGTACGGGGCGCTGCCGTCCGGGGCGCCGTCAGTACCCGGCGACGCTGCCGTCCTTCCGGGGTTCGGTCGCGCCCGAGAGGGTGCCGGCGTCGTTGCGGACGATCTGTGCGCCGCCGAACGTCGATGGGGGGCGGACGACGACGTCGTGGCCCCGCCTGGCGAGTTTCGTCGCGAGGCGGTCGCCGATCCGGGCCTCGATCGCGAGGCGTCCGCTCTCCAGGTAGCGCCACCGCGGGGCGTCGAGCGCCGCCTGGAGGGGCCGGCCGCGATCGAGCAGGTGCGAGAGCACCTGGACGTGGCCCTGGGGCTGCATGTACCCGCCCATGACGCCAAACGCCGCCCAGTCGTCCTCGCCGAGTTTCGCGACCGCCGGAACCAGGGTGTGGAAGGGTCGCTTGCCCGGCGCCAGGGCGTTTGGGTGGTCGGGATCGAGCGAGAAGGAGGCCCCGCGGTTCTGGAGGGCGATGCCGGTGTCGCCGGCGACGAGCCCGCTCCCGAAGCCGGCAAAGCGGGAGTTGATGTAGGAGACGACGTTGCCGGCGTCGTCGGCGACGGCCAGCAGGACGGTGTCGGAAAACTCCGCGTTCGCGTCGGGGACGCCGACGTCGACGTCTGCCGTCGCCTCCGGACCGACCTCGCTCGCCCGTTTCCGGGCGTACTCCTTCGCGACGAGGTCCGGGATCGATTCGTAGTCGGGATCGGTGATGTAGCGGTGCCCGTCGACGAAGGCGCGCTTCGTCGCCTCCACGAGGTAATGGACCCGATCGACGGGGTCGTCGTACCCGCCCGCGCCGAGCGCCTCGGCGATGTTGAGCGCCTCCAGGACGACGAGCCCCTGGTTGTTCGGCGGGAGTTCGTAGATCTCCGCGCCGCCGTAGGTGGTACTGACCGGGTCGACGAACTCGGGCTCGAAACCCGCCAGGTCCGACTTCGCGAGGAATCCGCCCTTCCCCCGGACCTCCGCGACGATCGCGTCGGCGATGGCGCCCTCGTAGACGACGTCGGCGCCCTCCTCGGCGATCAGGGCGATCGATTCCCCGAGACGGGGGAGGGTGATCGTCTCGCCGACGCGGGGCGGCCGATCGTCGGGAAGGTACGCCTCGCGGGCGTGCTCGTCGGAAAACAGGTCCTCGGCGTGTTCCCACTGGGCGGCGACGACCTCGGTGACGGGGTAGCCCTCCCGGGCGTACTCGATGGCCGGTTGCAGCACCTCGGCGAGGGACCGCCGGCCCAGTTCCTCGACCGTCGCCTCCCACCCCCGGGCCGTCCCGGGGACGGTGACGGTGTGGGGGCCCCGCTCGGGCATCGACACCGCCTCGGTGCTGGCCCCGCGGTCGCGGGAGACCGCCTCGCGGACGGCGTCGATCGTCGCGTCGGCGGGGGCGCCGCCACAGGATCGGAGGCCGCCGACCTCGCCGTCGGCGGTGCGGTACAGCGCGAAGACGTCGCCGCCCAGCCCCGTCGAGGTGGGTTCGACGACGTTCAGCGCGGCGGCGGTCGCGACCGCGGCGTCGAAGGCGTTTCCCCCCTCTTCGAGGATCGAGACGCCCGCCCGCGCCGCCAGGGGCTGGCTCGTCGCGACGACGCCGTTGGGCGCGTAGACGGTCGATCGACGCGACTCGAAGCGATCGAGGTCCGGTTCCATAGGTCCGGTACCGACGGCGGGGGCAAAAGCACGTCGGCGACGGCGTCCGCGCGACGCCGGACGGCCGGGGGCGAGAACGGATGAGCCAGGTGATAAACTCCATGCTACTATATCGAATCCGGGAGCGGTGAGGTCGATACTACACTGCTTGTTACACCCCCTGTGACCGCCTCGGGGTCACGCCCCGAGGCACTCGGCCTGCCCCGCCTGTAGAGGCTATTCCTGTTGGCTAACATGGACCTAAGCGAGGAAATGCGATCATGCACGAAACTGGCATCCATAACGGAAATAACATTCATGATTAACTTTACATGGAGACGGTTGTTACCGGGTGGCATATGGTAGAAGACGGGGTGCTTCGGAGACTCGTACTCCCGTGTAGTTTTGGCGTTTCTACACTCGTTGTCGTACACCGTACTATTCAATCCGCCCCCGAAGCGACACAGTTTCAAGTTCTCGTTGGACTTGCAGTTCCGCTTGCCATCCTGTTCATCGTACTCGGATACACCTACAAATATTTCCATCATCCGAGTGCTCGGACGCTGTTCAAAACGACCACAGTTGGCGCCCTAGTTATGGCATCCATCTTTGTGATGACCAGTATATCAGTTATCTGGGCACAGCGGGTGCAAGGTGGTACCCTCGTTCAGCCGAGCCTGATCGTTCTCAATCTCGGATTAGGCGGTGGATTGTACGGATTGCTTTTCGGGCATCTGTACGGTCGTCTTCTGATATATCGCCAACGAGAACGAGCACGAAAACAGCGGTTGCAAGTACTGACACGAGTGCTCCGGCATAATATTCGAAACCAGATCAACGTCGCTAAAGGAAATATTGAAACGGTCGTAGACGACGTGCCGGATTCGGTGACTGATCACCTCTCTACGGCTCAAAAGGCTCTCGACCGTCTGTCTTCATCGGCAGAGCTCGCCAGGAATACACAAAAAACACTCACGACAGCCACACCATCCGAGTATGACCTTGTCAAGGAGACTGAACAAGTTGTCGTTCATGCACGTGAAGCGTACCCCGAGACGAATATATCACTGAGTAAGTCAGCATCAACACTGCATGTTACGGCGATCGACGGAATGAGGGATGCACTTTACGAACTCGTCAAGAACGCGTGTGTACACGGGGAGGAGCCAATCGAGGTAAGAGTGTATTCCTCTAACGGACGTGGGGTAGTAGCAGTCGAGGATCACGGAAGTGGGATCCCCGAACAGGAGTTTACGGCGATCGAACGAGAGGAAGAAACCCAGCTTCAGCACGGGAGTGGACTCGGCCTATGGATCGTCCACTGGGTTGTCAATGGCTCAGCTGGAGACCTCTCCTTTGAAACGAACGGTGGAACAACTGTACGCGTAGCATTCCCGCAAACCAACGAAACAACTGATGAACAACTCCAGCCAAAGGAGCGCATTGAGACGTGATGTCGACTTCCGCGAGTGGCGCGGCGATTCGATATATCGAAATGCGGTTTATCAGAGTCACGGGTCGGGAACTGTCAGCATGGATCGGAGCCCGCGCGCTAGACGCCACCCGGTGGTTCAGGAAGCGGGCCGAGGGAGGTCGACCGCCTCGCCGTCGGCGTACACCGTCGGCTCGGTGAGGATGCCGTCGAGGTGGAGCGGCGCCTCCACGTCGCCGCCGATGCCGTGGTCGTCGCCGATGGCGATGTGGACGGTACCGCCGGCCTTCTCGTCGAGCAGGACCGAGCCGACGAGTTCCGCCACGCCGACGTTCGCGCCGATACCCAGCTCCGCGAGGTTGTACGCCGCCTTCCCCACTTCTTCGCTCGCCTCCTCAACCTGCTCGCGGATCGCGTCGTCGGAGATGCGGGTGACGTAGCCATCGGCGACGTCGAACTCGAGGCGCTGGTCGGGGCCGAGTCGGCCGTGGGGCATCATCGTCCCGTCGACGACGTAAGTTCCGTTGGCGTCGACCGGGCTGACGAACACCTCGCCGGCGGGCAGGTTCGAGTACTCGCCCGGCTCGTGGTTGAGGCCGACGTCCTCCTTCCAGGGGCGGTCGCCGGGCTCGAACGTGACGTCCGTGCCCTGGGGGGAGGTGACCCGGATCTCCGTCGCGTTCCCGACCTGTTCGAGGAGGTCGACGCAAGCGTCCGCGATGGCCTCGTAGTCGGCGTCGAGCCCCCGGATCATCACGTCCTCGGTGATCCCGGGCATGGTGGCGCCGCGGGCGCCGGCGTCGGTCGCGTTCGAGCGTGCGAGCGTGTGTGTGAGGCTCTTCGTGGTGGGCGCGACGAAGACGTCGGCCTCGCGCATGGCGGCCGCGACGGGGTCGGGCGGTTCCGCCCCGTGCTGCTCGCCCGGCGGGTACCGGACGATCGTAGCGTCGTCGGTGCGTTCGCTCGCGACCGCATAGAGGGCCTCGCCGATCGGCTTTCGCTTGTCGTCGGTCACGACGGCACAGGACTCTCCGGCCTGGAGGGCCAGACACTGGTCGATCGCGGTCTCGGCGGCGCGCCTGAGGGCGTCGTCGGTCATGGTCGGACTCTCGGACCGGGCGGCGTTAGACCTTTGGGAGAAGCGCGTCCGCCGCGTCGGTTACACGTACGTGAACCACTCGTCGTAGGCGTCGAGGCGGCCCTCGACGGTCTCGAAGAAGCGCGTCTGGATCTCGTCGGTGACCGGGCCCTTCGTGCCGGTGCCGATCTCGACGTTGTCGACTCCCCGGATCGGCGTGACCTCCGCGGCGGTGCCGGTGAAGAACAGTTCGTCGGCGGTGTACAGCTCGCCGCGACTGATCGTCTCGCCGTCGTGGACGGTGTAGCCCAGGTCCTCCGCGATCGTGATGACGCTCTCGCGGGTGATGCCGTCGAGGATGCCCTCCGAGAGGCCCGGCGTGTAGATCTCGCCGTCCCGGACGAGAAACAGGTTCTCGCCGGGGCCCTCGGCGACGTTGCCCTCCTTGTTGAGGACGAGCGCCTCCGTGAAGCCGTGGCGGCGGGCCTCCTCGCCCGCGAGGACGCTGTTGACGTAGGGGCCCGTCGTCTTCGCGTTCGTCGGGATCTGGCTGGAGGCGTACTTCCGCCAGGAGGAGACCTTCACCTCGACGCCCTCCTCCAGGGCTTCCTCGCCGAGGTAGGCCCCCCAGGGCCAGCAGGCGATCGATACCTGCACGGGGATGTCCTTGGGGCTGAGGCCGAGTTTCTCGTAGCCATAGAAGGCGATCGGGCGAATATAGCAGGACGAGAGGTCCTGGCGGCGGATGAGTTCGAGGGTGGCCTCGGTGATCTCCGCGCGGGAGAACGGCATGTCGATGTCGTACACCTGCCCGGACTGGAAGAACCGATCGAGGTGGGCGTCCCACCGGAAGATCGCGGGGCCCTCCGCGGTCTCGTAACACCGCACGCCCTCGAAGACGCCGGTGCCGTAGTGAAGCGCGTGGGTGAGGACGTGGACCTGGGCGTCCTCCCAGTCGACGAACTCGCCGTCCA
>Ga0207719_100233_pt1 | contig 42168 bp, 39 predicted proteins | sample A23P1SouthBayCA_2_FD_187279 | JGI IMG/M metagenome (GOLD analysis project Ga0207719, IMG submission 187279) | Aerobic enrichment media microbial communities from Eden Landing Ponds, California, USA - A23 P3 (3) (SPAdes) | ecosystem: Environmental > Aquatic > Marine > Unclassified | place... | reverse complement strand
CGGTAGCCGAAACAGCGTCATCACGACCGTCGCGACGCCGCCGCTTTTCGCGCCGAGAACGAGCCGTTTTGCGGGCGCGGGGCGCCCAGTCGTCACCGGTCGTCCATCCGTCTGTGCCCCTGGCTCGGACGGTGAGTGACTCACTGGCTGAGAGACGCTAGCCGGACAGAAAGACCTGTGGGCGAAGGCGACCCCCGTCGCGACGGTCCGTCGGCTCGGACCGATCAACTCCGGGATCCGGACCAACACGTGGCCGGCCGCCCGCGGCGTCGCTTACAGGCCGAGTCGGATCTCGTCGTCGGTGACCGTCTCGACGTTCGAGCCGTCGAGGCGGTAGGTCTCCTCGTCGCCGTCGCTCCAGCCAAGCTTCGACATGATCGTGCTCGTCAACCCCGGGTCGGGGTCGACGTGTGCCGTCCCGCCACGGACCTCGACCACGCGCCCGATGGAGTCGCCGCTGGCGTTTACCACTTTCTTCCCCTCGTCGGCGTCCGAGAGCGTGACGTCTTCCATCGCGCTCGAATCGTCGTCGGGAAGCGGGATAACGTTGACCTTGCAGCCGCCTGGCGATCGTTTCCCCCCCTCTGACTCGCCCCGACGACCGCATCCCGCTCGGGTCACGCTATCGGGCGCGGGCAATCTACTCTCCGAGGTGCTCTTCGAGAGTCGCTTCGAACGCCGACCCGTCTTCGACCGATGCGATGACGGAGAAGTCACCGCTCGATTCGAGAACGACAGCATCGACCTTCTCCAGCGAGCCGAGTCCGTTCTTCCGAACCGCGCTCCGGATCTCGGATTTCGCCACGCGCTGCCGTCGCATCTCCCGGTCGACGAACTCGCCCTGGAAGTACAGCAGCGCCGGGGGGTTCGTGACGACCCGCCTGAAAAACGGCCAGCGGACCTGAACCCACGTGATGGCGTACTGGAGCGAGACGAGGAGACCGAAGGCCACGACGGCCTCCGCGAGCGCGACGCCCTTCGTCGTCAGCGCCCGACCGAACGCGGAGCCGATCGCGACGGTGACGATGAAGTCGAAGGCGTTCATGCTTGACAGCGTTCGACTCCGCGAGATCCGAAGCAGGAACACGAGGGCGACGTACATCACCGTCCCGACGACGACGATCCGGACGACCGGATCCCAGCCCGAGAAGTAGAAGGTGACGTCGGTCATTCGTCGATCGGTGGCCAGTGCCAGGCGTCGCCAGTCACGATCCCGAGCAGTTTTCGACGTCGTTCGGTCAGTTCGTCGAGCGCGTCGGCGAACTCGTCGTCGCAGACGGTCGGGATGCCCTCGGTACGGAGCCTGTCCAGGTCGGGCGGCGGCGGCGGTTCTTCGGCCGGTTCGATGAACGCGTTGTTGAGGGTTTCGAGGTAGTTCCGGCTCGCCGCCCGGGCGTTCTCGACGAGCACTCTGGGGGGTCGGTGCTCCGCTGGCACCCCGAACAGCAGGAGCGTCATCGACTCGTCGAAGATGGCGACCGCCATCGCGGAGGCCTGTTTCGACTGTTCGCTGTGATAGTAATGGAGGATCGGATACGACTTGTGCTGGTCCGCGAGCGTGTCGAGCCGTGACGCAAGCGAGTTGAGCGGCAGGTCCAGGCCCTCGAACTCTCCGTCCTCCCAGGCCGAACGGACGAGCGTTTCGCTGTCGGTCCCCATCCCGGAGACGCTGCTGGCGAACGAGCGCTTGTTCGAGACGGCCCCGAGCACCGAGAGGACGTAGGAGACGCCCATCGTCACGAACAGCATCCCGCTGGCCGTCGTCAGCGAGGCGGCGATCTGCCAGACGCCCACGGGGGGATAGAAGTCGCCGTTCCCCATCGTGAACATCGTGTAGGCGACGAAGAAGACGCGGCCGGTCCAGGTGACGGGGACGTCCTCGCGGGCGGCCAGAAGCGCGTTCTCGCCGCCGGCGAAGATGAGCGTCCAGGCCCCCCAGATGAACCCGACCCACGTGACCAGCGTCGCCATCAGGATGATTGGCCCGGCGAGACTGAGCGCCCGGGAGCGCGTTCCCCCCAGGTGACGGAGCCCCCGCCAGAGCCACGTCGTCAACCGCGAGGAGAGCGGGCCGGACCCGCCGTCCACCCAGAGCGTCGTCCAGAGGATGTCGACGACGGTGACGACGAGGAGGGCGAGACCGCCCACGAGATACAGGGGTCGTATGGACTCGGTCGTCCCCGGCGGCGCCTGGAGGGCCGCGTTCAGGCTACGACTGGCGAGTGAGGGTGCGCCGGCGGGCGGAGAACCGATCATACGGGGGGAGTACGGTCTTGACGGGGAAATGTCAACGGGCTAGGGCTGGCTCGCGGACCGGGGAACGCGTTCCGGCCACCCAAGCGATTAAGCGTCGCCGCCGCGGACCCGAGGTATGGGAACGGTAGTCGCTATCGAGACCCAGGGCGGGGTGGCGGTCGCCGGTGACTCCCGGGTCGTCGACGACGGGACGGTGACGAACCGGACAATAGAGCGGGTGTTCCGGGTCGACTCCGGGATCGCTGGGGTCGCAGGCTCCGCCGGCGACGTCCAGGCGTTCCGGCGGTCGCTCGACGCCGAACTGGCCCGGGAACGCCTCGACGGCGGGGACGACGCCGACGTGACGGCGCTGGCCCACGCGGCTGCCCGCCACGCGGCGGACGCGGGCGTCGACGTCGCGGTTGCGGGCCGGGACGCCGACGGGGTCGCCCGCCTCCGCGAGGTTCGCGCCGACGGCAGCGTGCTCGACGCGACGTCCGTCGCGCTGGGTAGCGGCGCCGAGATCGCCTACGGGCGGCTGGAGGCCGTCGATCCCGACCGCGGCGTCGACGACCTCGGGTCGACGGTCCGTGGGATCGTCGAGGCGGTGATCGAGCGGGACACCGACTCCGGGGGTGAGGTCGACGTCCAGACACTGGGTGCCGACGAGTGACGAGTCGTCGCACATCGGCGGTGGACGACCCTGCAATCGATCCCGCCTAGATCGTGAACAGCCCCTCGTGGGCGGTCCGGGTGGCGACCGTCGAGAGCCGGAGCATGAACGACGTCAGGACGATGTAGGGGGCGAGCGAGATGGTGAACATCGTGGCGACGAAGCTCTGGAGCGGCGGCAGGCCGAACAGCCACACGTCGGGGAGGAGCCCGGCGTTGATAGCGAGGATGGCCGTGGCGGTGACGACGATCGCCGGGAGGGAGACCACCAGCAGCGTGCGGGACAGCCGCGAGACCTCGTTGGTGTAGTACATCGACTTGAAGTACTCCCGTCCGGTGGCAAAGAGCTCCAGCGTCTCGACCAGTTGTTCGAACTGCTCGTCGAGGGACTCGGGGAGACCCTCGCCGTGGTCGCTCCGCAGGGCGCGCGAGCGCTCCATGTGTGGTCCGTAGTCGAACTCCAGTGCCTCCCAGAGGACGCCGAGGTCGGAACTGACTGTCTCGTCGAGGTCGGTGAACTCGTCGACTGCGGCCACGATGGAGTCCGCGTGGTCCTGGATCTCGCGGGCGTCCTCACCCCCGGTCCGAGCGGCCTGGTCGCCGAGCGCCTCCGCCTGCTGTTCGATGACGGTCACCATCTCCCTGAGGAAGTTGGCCGGGTCGGACAGCGTCGCGCCGCCGCCGGTGAGCGCGCTGATCTCCCGCCGGTAGTCCATTGCGCCACGGACGCGTTCCTCCTGGGTCTCGACGGAGGTCATGTCCTGTGAGAGCGCGATCGAGTTGATCGAGACGACGACGGAGACAAGCAGGATGATACCGCTCAGGAACGTATCGAGGATGTTCTCGACGCTCGGCGTCTCCGTGAGGACCTGCTGCATCTCGAAGGTCCAGATCACCCCGGACAGCATGAACCCCACGTAGACGGCGGTGAGCAGTGCCCCGGTGACGGCCAGCCGGTTTCCCTCCAGCAGGAGCCACCGGAGCAGGAACGGCCGAACGCCGGACTTGGGGATCGGAACCCAGCCGCGCAACCGCCGCGCTCGTCCTATCGGGCTCATGACGGCCCAGGGGGGTCCCGTGACGCAAGCCCCGGAGCTAGACGAACAGGCATGCAGCCAGCCTACAGTCCCGCCGGATAAAACGGTGGCGCACCCGGAGTCGGGTCGACGACGCATCCGCTCTGACGCCCACGTGTCGGGGCCGGGACTCACGGTCTCGACGGGCCGCTCCGATCGCCTTCCCAGCCGTGTCACTTCCCTCCGCCCCCCTCCGGAGTCCGCCTTTTTGCCTCAGAACGACTCTTCCTCGTAGTCGACGGCTTGCTCCTGGCCGCCCCTGTCGGTGTAGTCCTTGCGGCCGATGGCTCCCTCGCCGATCATGTTCATCAGTTCCTGTCGCACCTCGGTCGGCGAGCCGTACGTCCCCGACCCCAGCGGTTCGAGGAGTTCGCGCACGGTCACCGAGCCGTTGGCGTGGCTCATCATCCGGTCCCCGAACTCCTCGAGCAGCCGATCGCTCGACAGCGGGTAGGTCGCGGCGCTGAGGTCGTCCTGGAGGTCGCCGAACTCGACCCCGTTCTCGCGTGTCTGTGTCATCGATAACCCGGCTGGATCGACGGTGGGCACAGCTAAAACAGTTGTGTGGAAACCGGGACACCGTCGAGTTCCGGCGGCTCCCCCGCCTGCGGGCACCCGTCCGACCGGTCAGGGTTTCGGGAGCCGCCGTCGGTCGAGGGTCGCGTCGGCCACCCGGTCGAGGAACGGTTCGACGGCCGCCTGGTTGGGGAGCCGGTGGGTCGCGAGGCTGTCCTGTCGGTCGCCGACGAGGACGGCGACGCCGTCCGGGGCGACGACGCGGAACGCGTCCTCGTCGGTGACGTCGTCGCCGACGTAGACGGTCGCGTCGTCGGCCACGCCGTTCGAGAGCAGTTCGACCGCGGTCCCCTTGTCCCACTCGACGGCCGGGCGGATCTCGAACACCTCCTTCCCGGGGTTCGTGACGAGCGACGGTTCGGGGTCGACTGCGGCCGCGACGGCCGCGCGCACGTCGTCGACGCGGTCGGCCGGCGCCCCCCGCACGTGGATCGTCGCCGTCGCGCCCTTGTCCTCGATCTCGGCGCCCGGGACGTCGGCCACCAGATCCCGGATGCGGTCGAGGGCTCGGTCGAGCGCCGGCCTGCTCCGCACGGCGGCGGGGTGGCGGACCGTCCGGCCGCCCCAGTCGAGTTCGAGGCCGTGGTTGCCGGCGTAGATCGCCCCCTCGATCCCCACCCGGGGCCGGAGGTCGTCGACCGCACGACCGCTGACCACGGCCACCGTCGTCCCGGGATCGGCAACGAAGCGCGCGACGGTTCGCCGGATCGCCGGCCCCGCGACGGGGGCGTCCGGGTCGTCGGCGATCGGCGCCAGCGTCCCGTCGAAGTCGAGACCGACGAACAGCCCACCCCGCGCCGGGCGGACGGCGTCCGCGGGGGGCGCTCGCGCGGTCACGTTCCCGGGGTGCCGTCGGGGATCCGCCGTGACCGGGCGTCGCGGACGCGCGCGTCCCGCAACGCCACGCCGACGATCTCGGTCACCCAGCTCTCGATGTCGTGGTCGGCCACCCAGCGGCGCAATCGAGCCATCCGGCGGCGCCGTTCGTCCTCGCCCATCTCGACGGCGGTGACGATGGCGTCCGCGAACCCCTCGGTGTCGCTGGGGGTGATCGTGACGGCGTGCTCCCCGACGGCGTCGTGGACGCCGGCCTGGTCGCTGAGCACCAGCACGCCGTCGCCGTCGGTCTGTGCGGCGACGTACTCCTGTGCGACGAGGTTCATCCCGTCGCGGACCGGACTCACCAGCGCGAGGTCGGCACGGCGGTAGAGCCCGTACATCGCCTCCGACGAGAGTCGATCCGTGGTGTACACCACTGGCTGCCAGTCGTCGGTGCCGAACCGATCGTTCAGGCGATCGACCAGTTCGGCGACTCGCTCCTGTACCGCCTCGTAGGCCGGAATGCGCGACCGGCTCTCGCTCCCGTTCTGGACGTAGGTGAGCGACCCCCGAAACCGGGGGTAGGCGTCCCAGAGTCGCTCCAGGGCGAGCAGGCGGTCCACGATGCCCTTGGAGTAGTCGAGGCGGTCGACGCCGACCGCGAGGGTCGTCCCGTCGTCGATGCCGTGTGCCCGCTCCAGGGAGGCGACGAACGCCTCGGCTGCCGGCGCGTCGACGAGGCTTCCCACCTCGTCGAACGGAACTCCCATCGGAGACGCGGCGACGCGAGTGACCTCCCCCTGGTAGCTGACCTCGCCGGCGTTCCAGTCGACGACCGCGTCGTCGACGGCGGCGTCGACGCAGTCGAGGAAGTTCGTCCGGTACCGCGGCGTGTGGAAGCCGAGCACGTCGGTTCCGAGTAGCCCTTCGAGCAGTTCCCGGCGGTGGGGACAGGCGCGAAACAGGTCCCACCCCGGCCACGGGACGTGCCAGAACCCCATCACGGTGGTCCCCTCCGGGAGCCGCGGCGCGGCCATTCGCGGCGCGAGCGCGAGGTGGTAGTCCTGGAACCAGATCACCGACCCCCCGTCGGCCGCCTCGACTGCGGCGTCGGCGAACCGCTCGTTCACCTCCCGATAGCGGTCCCAGAACCCCGGATCACACCGGACGCGCGTGAGCGCGGAGTGACAGATCGGCCACAGCACCTGGTTGCTGAAGCCGTAGTAGTAATCCCGTATCTGGTCCTCGGTGAGCCAGACGCGCCGCAGGTCGTACGACGGATCCTCCGGGGGCACGGCGACACAGTCGTCGGCGTCGACCACCTCGGCGTCGGCCTCGCCGTCGCCCCACGCGATCCACGTGTCGCCGATCCGCTGCATCACCGGGTCGAGTCCGGCAGTCAGGCCGCCTGTCGGCTGTTCGACGGTCACGTCGCCATCGCCGTCGCCGTCGCCGTCGCGGTGGGTGTGCTGGTAGGGCTCCCGGTTTGACACCACGATCAGACCGCGGCCTTTCACGTCGGAGTCGACCGGTTCGTCATCGCTCCCTCCTGCCGCCAAGAAGTCACGTTGCATGAGTTTGTGATTCACCTGAATTCGGCTACGGATCGTGGACGCTCGGGGGGGATAGGCGCCCGGCTTGCAGTTGCAGTCACTCCACGCCGTCCCACGAATCTCTTCAGGCAGCGCGTACTGATCGGGTCGGAATCAGTCGTGGAGTTCGACGGGACCGCCCCGACGCCGCGCGTCGGCCCGTGCTCCGATCGGCCGCCCCGTCACGCGGCCGACGCCTGCGACGGTCCGCTCGCCGCCTCCCCGCAGGTAACGCGAAGTTTCGGCTCACAACCCAATCCTACCCGGACGGCCGGCGCCGCGGGGGTAGCGTGAACGGTTACCGTTCCCGGTCCCAGGAGCCGCCGCCATCACTTTACAGTCATATGGATGTAAAGAAGTTCGCCGATCCACCAGGGGTCGACGCGGCACGTCCGCGTCCGGTAGGTGGCTCTTACCACCGGGTCGGACCAGCGTTCGGCGGTCGCCGTAGTTCCGGGACCACCTCTTCGGGGGGACATGGCCGTCGGGCGCTGTCGGGGATTCGGAGGTCGACCGGGTTGCCGACGCGTCGGGAGTACACCGTTGCCGACGGGATTCCTCGCCCGGATCCGGATCGAGGGTTTATGCCTCCGGGCCGACGAACGGACGTATGGAACTCCGCCCTGCCGAGCCGACGGACCGTCCGGCGATCAGGGACGTCGTCACCGGCTCCCTCGAGACGTCGTACTCGCTCAGCCCTCGGGAGATCCAGTCCCTCCTGGAAAGCGAATTCTCACCCGAGGCACTCGGGAAGCGGATCGAAGCAGCCGACGTTCGCCTGTTCGTCGCCGTCGGCTCCGAGGGCGAAAGCGATGGCGTCTCGGGGTTCGTCGAGGTTGACGCCGCCGACGGCACCACGCTCCGCTGGCTCCACGTCCACCCGACTGCCCGGGGGCGGGGGGTTGGCACCGCCCTCGTCGAACGGGTCCGGGAGGAGGTCGCGACCGACGACCGGCCCCTCGGAGCGCGGGTGTTGACGGCCGCGGCTGAGGGCCGCGAGTTCCTCGAACGGTTCGGCCTGACCCGGAGCGACTCCGACGAAAGCGACTTCGGCGGCGAAACGTTCCAGGTCGACGTCTTCACTACGGGGGACGCGGCCGAGGCGTCGAACGAACCGGCGGTTCCGGTGCCCGAGACGATCGAAGCCGACGGCGAGGAGCGGTATCTCGGCGACGAGGACCCGGTTCCGGGGACCGAAGCGCCGTTTTTCCACGTCTACTCCGACTCGGCCCACGAGGAGCCCTACGGGTACTTCTGCTCCAGGTGTGGCAGCACCGACGTCACCGCCGACGGCCTCGACCGACTGCAATGTGGCGAGTGCGGGAACCACCACGACGCCGACGAGTGGGACGCTTCGTTCCTCTGACCGCGGACCGATTTCCGGTCATCTGGTCGATATTTAAACAGAACAAACTGCATTACTCTACGATGCTCTCCTGTGACCAGCCCGGATCGTTCCCCCCGCGTCGCGCTCGGCCCGGCGGACGCTCCCGTCGGTCCGAATCCCCCGGGCCTTGTCGGACGGGCGAAGCACCGATCAGAGCGACCGTGCCGTGACTGTCAGCGGCGCGAATCGTCACACCCCAGTACGGGCGGTCTGGACCCGCTGGAGGTGGTTCAGTCGAGTCCGCTGTTGCGCCGGTCGCCCCCGACGGAGATGCCCCCGATCCGGTGCCGTCGGTCGCGGGGCCGGGGTCGAGGCACCGGGGACCGCCGTCGCCCAGTTCGAGAGACGCCGTCGGCGCCGGACGCTCGTGATTCTAGTGTCGGGTGAAATATGTAATGAGTTCCGTTTCTCGTGGCCGGATTCCGGGGTGGCGGTGCGACCGTGGATGGGTCGTGGCTGACCAGTGTCGCGCAGGATCTGAACGCCGGACGCGGCGTGGTCACACTCAAGTCGCTCCCGCGTCAGCGCCACGTATGGTGTCCCATCGTTTTCTGTTCGTCTCGGCCGACGCCGCCCTGATCACCGACCTCGCCTGGCAGGTCCACCGCGAGGGCCACGACGTGAAATACTACATCGAGGCCGACAGCGACCGGGGGATCGGCGACGGCTTCGTCCCCAAGACCGACGACTGGCGAGCAGAGGTCGACTGGGCCGACGTCGTCGTCTTCGACGACATCTGGGTCGGATCGGACGTCAGCACTGGCGCGCTCGCCCAGGAACTCCGTGAGCAAGGCAAGGCAGTCGTCGGTGGCACGCCGAACACCGATCAGCTCGAAGAGGACCGTGGGTACGCGATGGAAATTCTCGAAGAGCACGGGGTCAACACGATCGAGCACCACGTCTTCGAGGACTTCGACGCCGGCATTCAACACGTCCAGGAGAACCCCGCCCCGTACGTGATCAAACCGCTCGGGGAAGTCCAGAACGTCAAGCGGCTGCTGTACGTCGGCAACGAGGACGACGGCAGCGACGTGGTGGACGTCCTTCGTGCTTACAAGAAAGCGTGGGGGCACCGGATGAAGGGCTTCCAGCTCCAGCGGAAGGTAGAGGGCGTGGAGATCGCCATCTGCGGGTTCTTCGACGGCGAGCGGTTCATCGACCAGGTCAACTTTAATTTTGAGCATAAGAAACTGTTCCCGGGAAACATCGGCCCGTCGACGGGTGAGATGGGCACGTCGATGTTCTGGGGCGGGCGGAACAAGCTGTTCAAGGAGACGTTCGGCAAACTCGAAGAGTGGCTCGCTGCGGAAGGGTACGTCGGGAGTATCGACATCAACTGTATCGTCAACGAGACCGGGATCTACCCGCTGGAGTTCACGCCGCGGTTCGGCTATCCGACCATCGCACTACAGGAGGAGTCGTTCGAATCTTCGACCGGGCAGTTCTTTTACGATCTCGCTCACGGGAACGACCCCGAACTGGAGGTTCACAGCGGGTACCAGATCGGCGTGCGCGTCGTCCTCCCGCCGTTCCCGTTCGACGACGAGAAAACCTACGACGAGAACTCCCGCAACGCCGCGGTCGTCTTCCAGACAGAGAGCCGTGACGGCATCCACCTGGAGGACACGAAAAAGATCGACGGGCAGTGGCGGGTCGCCGGTGAGAGCGGCATGCCGCTGGTCGTCACCGGGAAAGGGGACACGATGCAGAACGCTCGCCGACAGGCCTACGAGCGCGTGGACGACATCGTCATTCCGAACCTCTACTACCGCGACGACATCGGTGAGCGCTGGATCGCGGGCGATGGCGACCGGCTACAGGCGTGGGGATATCTCGGACCGGAGTAAGGGTACCCCGGGTCGGAGTAAGGTCGGCCCTCTCCGGGCGACGGCGGCGTTACTTTCGCGATGGTCGTTCGTAACAAAGGTCGGGGCGGTCGTCGCGTCGTCCATGCCTCGGCGAATGCGAGCCCTGTCTCTGGTGACCGTGCTGGTTCTGAGCGTCGTGAGTGCGGGCGTCGCCGCGCCCGCGGGCGCACAGACCGCGACAGAACCCGAACGGATCGACTCCTGTCGGACTATCTCCGAACCCGGACAGTACGTCCTGACCGAGGACGTCGAGAACGCGAGCGAGACCTGCATCGAAATCACCGCGAGCGACGTCGTCCTCGACGGCGACGGCCACACGATCGGCGGCGTACAGACCAACACGACGCTCGACGCGTTCGTGGCCGCGAGTTACGGCGACGCCGTGGACAACGAGACGAACGCCACCGTCGACGACGGGACGGCGACGCCCTGGAACCCGCGGTTTGGCAACGTCGGCGTCGCCGCGAACGCCTCCGGTGGACAGTCGAACGTCACGGTCACCGATCTGACCGTCCGGAACTTCGTCTTCGGCGTCTACTACGGGAGCGTCACCGACGGTCGGATCGCGAACGTCACCGCCGCCGGCAACGGTGACGGCCTGGAACTGTACGGCTCGCAGGTGACCGTCTCGAACGCCACCCTGACCGACAACGCCTGGGGGGCCTTCGCCTGGAACAGCAGCGACAGCGAGTTCGCCGGCGTCACCGCGGCCGACAACCGGGAGACCGGTGTCTACGTCAGCGAGGCCACGAACGTCACCGTGGCCGGCGCCTCGGCGAACGACAACGGCGCGAGCGGGGTGCTCCTCGACGCAGTCACCGGAGGGTCGGTCGTCGACGTGGAAGCCAGCGGGAACCAGTATGCGGGCGTGGCGCTGTTTGGAAGCAGCGGGAACTTCCTGGTGAACGTCACCGCGTCGGGGACCGGTAACGCCGGCGTGGGCCTGTTCGAAGAAAGCACCGCCAACGTCTTCTCGGACCTCACCGTCACGGACACGACCGGCGCCGACAACGTGAGCGCGGCGTCTGGCTACTCGGCCGGCGTCGCCGTCGAGAACGGCTCCTCGGGCAACCAGTTCGTCGACGTGGTCGCGACGAACAACACCGGCTGGGCGTACTACGCGGCCAACGGATCGGCGGACAACGTCGTCAGCAACCTCACCCTTGCGGACGATTCGACGGTGTCCCTGAGCGGCACCGACGTCGCCGTCGCTCTCGCGGACGACCGCCCGACGCCGCCCGAGGGAACCACCGCGGTCGATCCGTACCTCGACGTCGACGACACGAGCGACGCGGCGACTGCGGCCCTCAACGTGAGTTACGCCCCAGGGGCGGTCGAGTCGATCGACGAGGGAACGCTCGGCCTCCAGGTGTACGACGGGAGCGAGTGGACCGCGGTCGAGGACTCCGCGGTGAACGAGGAGCGGAACTACGTGACGGGGAACCTCACGGCGTTCGGCGTCGTCGCGCCGGTCGGCGGGACGAACGCCACCGACGCCGCGAGCGACGCCGGCGACGGAAACGCGACCGCCGTTGGCGGGGCCGGCGCCGACTGAGCGCCGTCACCTCGCTGTCGTCCCGCCCGGTCGCAGTGGACAGAGAGCGCCGGGTCGCGGCGGTGATCGGGGACGAGGGTGCGGTCCGGAACTACGGCCCGGCCGGGTCCTCGGCCGGGATCGCCCCCTGAGCCATGAGTCGTCGGAGGACGACGACGAGCCCGTTTTTGAAGCCGTCGCCGAAGATCGCGTGTTCCTCGCCGGTCCTGGAGGCGATCGTGCTGACGAGCAGCCTCGATCGATCGATCAGCAGGAATCGCCCGATCCTGGGGCCGCCGTCGTCAACCCGGAGCCAGTCCAGCCCCGAGACGAACGTCGCCGCGCGGGGGACGGCCGTTCGCACGCGGTCGTGGAGGGACTCGGAGGCCGCCCCGACGAGCAGGTCGACGTCGTCGCCCACCCCGCCGAGGACGTCGACGAAATCGTCGGTGAAGGTGGCCTCGTCCCCGAGGACGACGAACACCTCGTCGGTCGCGCCCGCGATGAGTTCGGCCGCACGGTTCGCGATCGCCCGCTGACCGGTCATCGACCACACCTCCTGAACTACGTCGGCGCCGGCGGGGTCGGCCCGGTCCAGCCGTTCGAGTGCCGCTTCGAGTCTGTCGACGCGCGCCTCGTACTCCGCACGGAGCGTCGCGACCGCCTCCGCGATCGGCATCGCCCGGAAGCGCTGGGGGCTCGAATGCTGGACCTCCACGAGTCCCTGGGCTTCGAGCACCCGGATCGCGTCGTACACGCGGGTTCGCGGGACGTCGGTCGTTTCGTCGAGTTGTTTCGCCGTCGCGGTCGTCAGCCGCGTCAGCCCGACGAAACAGCGCGCTTCGTACTCCTTGAGGCCGAGTTGCTGGAGAATCTCCACCGCCTCTATCAGTGGGTCGTCCGTCGTCATGTGTGCTGGTTCGCCCCCATGGCCGAGTTGCGAATCCACTCGAACCGCTACCCAAATAGACGTTGGCATTGTGACGAATCGGTTCGGCCGACCCGCGACCGCTTACCGAGGGGAGACCGTCGTGACGGGCGGTCATCACAATAGCTATAAATTCGTGAGCGCCCAAGCGCTGGCTGGTGACCGATACGGAACCCCAAAGCGGGGACGATACGACGGTTCGCTCCCAGTTCAACTGGGAAGTCACACCCCCGTCGCTGGCGATCATCGAGACCGTCGCCGAGGCCGTCGACGGCGAACCGACGACGATCGATCCGCTGTACGAGTACGTAGACCCCGACGCGCTGGACGTCGTCGTCCGCTCGAAGTCGATTCGAGCCGGCGGCGAACCAACGACCGTCTCCTTTGACTTCGCCGACCAGCGAGTGACGGTGCACAGCGACGGCCGCGTCGTGGTTCGCGAGCGACCCAGCCGGAACTGATCGGCGACAGCAGCCGTCCATGGCCCACAGCGACGACGAGCCACCGGACCGCCTCGGATGGTCGGCGCTTAGCCCTCCGTGGGGGCGTCCGATCGGCCGTCGACCTCGGCGAGTGCCTCGGTCGCCACGTCGCCGAGTTCCCCGGCCTCGATGTGTGAGTACCGCTCGCGGACCATCTCCTCGGAGTTGTCGAGATAGCGGGCGGCGACCGTGTAGCCAAACGCCCGGACGAGCACCTCGCCCATCCCGCGGCGACCGCCGTGGGGAGCGAGGTAGTCGTGTTTTGGGTGGCCGACGTCGACGCCCGCGGCGTCCGTGAGCCGACGGAGCACCGACCGGGCGCCGTCGGTCGTCAGCGACGGCGGCCGGACGTCCGCCTCGATCGCCAGCAACAGGTCGCGGGCGTGTCCCTCGCGCCGGCGCTTGATCTCCGCCGGAGGGTCCCCGCGGTCGGCCAGTTCCTCGCGGACGAGGGTCGCGAGCGTCCGCTGGTCGAAGGTCGGGAACACCGGCCACCGGTCGGTCGGCGGGACGACGAGTCGGCGATAGCTCCGCAGCGGCTGGAGCACCGGGTCGGGGAGGCTGGCGGCGTCCCACCGCTGTTTCTTCCGATAGACGTCCATACTCCCGGTTTCGAGGTCGAGTTCGCCCCAGCGCACCCCGCGCCGTCGCGGGTCGTCCGGGTCCCGGAGGAGTTCGCCGATCCGGACCCCCGTGTACGCGAGGACGAAGACGAGCGCGCGGTCACGCGTTGCCTTCAGCGCCGCATACCGGGCCCGCCCCTTCTCGATCGGATCGGCGTCCCCGAGAGAGGTGTACGTCCCGACAGCCTCACGGGCGGCACGATCGACATGACGGGTGAGCGCGTGGCGCTGCGCTGGCGTCCAGGCCTGCTGATCCCCGGGCTTGCGGCCGTCGTCTGCGGGCAGGGGCGCGGTCGCGCTCGCTCGCTGTGCGTAGTGGGCGTCCAGATACCCCTCGTTGACGCACCACCCACACCACGCCGAGATATAGCGGTAATAGGTTTGTACCGTGTTGGGCTTGAGCCCCCGGTCGCCCGCGAGGTGGCGGGCGTACTCCCGGAACGTGCGCTCGTCGAGATGTGCGAACGTCGGTGCCTCGCCGTCGGGGGCGACGCCGCGCCAGCCGTCGCCGCCCCGGTCGCCGGCAGCCCACGCGGCGAAGCGTCGGAGCTCCCGGCCCGCGTTCCGGCGATAGTTCCCACCCTCGCCGCCGCGGCCTTTCCCCTTGTCCTGGAGGTAACGCTCGAACGACGCCGAAAGCGGTTCGTCGCGACGGTCACCCCTGGTTCCGTTCACGCTGTCCCACCGCCGACGCGATGGGGGTGAACTGGCCGCCGCCGGGGCTCCTGCGTCGAGGTCGCCATCCTGGGTGTCGCCTCGAGGGTCCCGCTAATAGGTCTTGTCGTGGCCGGCATATCCGTTTCTTCTGCAAAATAGAATGCTATTTCAAAATATCCCTCAATTTCACCTATTCGAGCCAATCGAGCATCCGCTGTGGGATCGGACAGCTTCCACCGGGCAAATCCGTGTCGCGGGTGGCAACATCGGGATCCGTACGACGTGGGAACGGTCCCCGTCTCGGTCAGCGGCCGATCGTTCCCTGCCGGGTGACCGGGGCGTCGGGATCGATCGAGAAGGCGACGACGGTCGACGCCTCGGTCGCCGTGACGTTGACCCCGTCGGTCCCGGTCACGAGGGCGCTCTCGGTGTACCCGACCGACTCGCCGCCCACCTCGACGGCGCCATCGAACACGTAGCAGTAGGTGTCCCAGCCTTCCCTCGCGGGGAGTGAGACGGTCGCGCCGGCGTCGAGCCGACTGTCGTAAAAGCGGACCGCGTTTCGGACGAAGAGGGTCGCGTCGCTTCCCTCGGGGCCGAACAGGTAGCGCCACTCGTTGGGGGCGGGGTCGGGAATCGGTTCGTGCTGGATCCCGGGATCGAGATCGAGGCTGTGGGGGCGGACGAAGATCTGGAGCATCCGCAACGGCGGGTCGTCCGCGAGTGTCTCCTCGGCGTGCCAGAACCCGCTGCCGGCGTTCATCACCATGAGGTGCTCGGGGTCGGTCACCAGTTCGTTGCCGTCCCGGTCGTCGTGGCGCATCACGCCGCCGGGCACCCACGAAACGATCTCCTCGTTGCGGTGCTGGTGCATCCGGATGAGCGTGCCCGGATCCATGAACGACTCGACGACCGTCGCCAGGGGACCGTAGCCGTGGTCGTCGTGGTCCGGGACCGCGCGGCCGGGGAAGTTGAAGTGGATCCTGAACTTGCCCTGATGCTGGGAGACGTCCGTCCGGGGTGCCGTATGAATGTGCGACTGCGTCTGCACCGTGGGTGACTCGTCCATCGGGTCTCGATAGTACCCGCGTGGGGATATGCGTTCTGAGCACGGTCGTCCGTCGACCGCTCGCAGCGACGGTGACTCGCCCACACGCCCCGGGCGCGACCCCCATACGCGCCGTTCCTCCGTGGTGGGTCACCCGACTGCGCGGGGGTGAAAAAGTGGACGTGATTACCAGCATAATCACGACCACTCGGCCGTTCGCTGCGTTCGTCGTATTCTCCCCCATGACTCGGTTCGTGGGCGAAACCGGGAGTTAGGAGTAGTATACATCACATGCCGCTATACCAATCTTCTTGGGGCTAAAGTTGCGACTACAGTGGGAGTAACGGGGCTGTGATGCGTGTTTTCGGCCGAATCAGTAGCCGAGTACGGCTCCAGATTGGCTCTCAATCGCCCTTTGTGTTGTACTACCAGGTCCTGACAACGACCAGCCCTGCTCGCCGAAAACGATTCTCCATGGAAACACGTAGAGACGCCTCGAAAACGTTCGTTCGCGTCTAATCATCGAATTGAATCGCGATCTCTGATCTGTGAGTCTCGGCTGCGATCGCTCCAGATCGAATCGATTCGATAGCTGTACGAAGATTCGAGGGTTGGACGCGAACGGCTTACTAAGCCTGTTTCCACCTTCGATTTGCAATGGCAGAACGCAACGACCGACACGTCGAGGGGAGCCATTCTACAACGGGGTGTAGCTGATCATGCGTATTCCAGTCCCCAATAACAAACTCGTCGCCTTCACGCTCGCAGGCGCCCTCCTCACGGCCGTCGTGGCCGGTGGCCTTGCGATGCCCGACGTTGGCCTCGGGCAGGGTGGCGAGCAATCTGACTCGCCTGGAACGTCCGCGTCGGACGCCTCACAACAGGCTGCTGCCGATACCCCCACGCCGAACCAGGACTTCACGCCAGCAGTCCAGACGCAATCCGGCTACGAGGACGAAGAACACGAGGAGTACGAGGAACACGAGGACGACGAAGACCACGACAAAGAATACGAAGCGGAGGACGAGGACGAAGAACGCGAAGAGGACGAGTGACCGAGATGATGGGAGCGCTCGCATCGCTCAGCGAACGGTTCGGAGACAGTCGCCGCGAGTTCGACTGCTGTGATACGACGTTTCGGATCCAAGCGACAGGCATCCGGGCCGACGCTGCGGTGACTGCGGCGCGGGACGCGGCCGAGTCACTCGAAGCGCAGCTGAACGCCTTCGATGAGGCGAGCGCCGTCAGCAAGCTAAACCGCGACGGTGCGGTCGTGAACGACCACGTCGCCAGTATCGTCCGCCGTGGGTTCGAATACAACGATCGGACCGGGGGAGCGTTCGATATCCATCAGGGCCGCCTCGAACAGGAACTCAAAACGTTCCTGCGTGGCGACAGTGAAACGCCACCCACAGCATTCGACACCGGAACCGTCCACGTCAGCGGGTCCAAGGTCACTACCGACGTCGAACTCGACCTCAACGGTCTCGCGAAAGGATACATCGTTGACCGGGCCAGCGAGGCACTCGCAGGTCCTGGTCGACGGGGGTTCGTCAGCGGTGGGGGAGATATGTCTCCGCCGACGGGCCCGGTCGCCATCGAGAGCCCGTACGGCGACGACACACCGCTGAAGATTCTCGACACGGACTGGCACGTCGCGACGTCCGGCGGATACCGACGCTCGCGAAACGGCACGGACCACATCTACGACTCGACCACCGAGTCGCTCGGCTCGCGTCACGAGTCCGTTACCGTCGTCGCGCGTCGCGACTGTATGGAGGCTGACGCCCTGGCGACGACGCTCGCCGCACTCCCCCTCGACGAGGCACGTGAATTAGCAGCCGAGTGGGACGGACTGGAGGCGCTGATCATTCACGACGGCGTCTTCCACACGACAGAGCGGTTCGATACACATGTCATGGACAGATAAGCAGCGAATCACCGTCGTCGCGATCGTCGTACTGGTCGTGGCCGTTCCGGCCCTCTGGCAGATCGGCGACGTGCGTGCCGCCCAGGCGACTGAAAAAGCACAGAGCGACCTCGTCGATCAGACCGTTTCGAAGCGACAGGCACCGGCCGATTACGACGGGGATGGCATCACCGACTCCACCGACAAGTGTCCAACTCGAGCCGAGTCGGTGAACGGGTTCCAGGACTCGGACGGCTGTCCCGACGTCGTCGAAACGACGGGGGCATCGTAATGTCACAACTCGTCTGGCTCCTCGACCGCGGTGCCGCGCTCCTCACGTACCCGTTGTTGTACCTCGCCGTCCTCACAGGCGTCCTCTACAACACGGAGTCGTTCGGCGTGCTCCACGAGGCTGCCCAGCGCATACATATCGAGCTATCCGTGTTCGCGATGGTCGTCACATTGCTACACGCGGGCCTGGGTGTCCTCGACGCGTGGTTCGTCGTCACCGGACAGGTTCCGGCGCCGGCATACTCGATGCCGTACTTCCTGGGCGGCGTCGCGGTTGGCGCCGGCGCACTGTTACTGCTCGTCGTGGCAGTGCTTGGCTTTACTGACGCGAAGCGCTTCACGCGGCCATGGGGACCACGCGTCGTCCATTCGTTTGCGTACGCCGGGTTCGCCTTCGGGACAATTCATGCGGCAGCGATCGGGACTGATCTGACGGGACTCGTCCGTCCCCTGTTGGGCCCCTCGGTTGCGTTTCTCGTGTACGTACTCCTGTTACGGCTGCTAATACTTCGTGGGATACCGTCGAACACGACGCCGAGTTAGTAGCCGTCCCAAAGGCCCAGAATGCGATCGACGACTTTGTCGGTAAACGAGCGCCGGTGAACCGTATAGAGGTACTTGACGTGGTCAGGATCGCTGACCTCGTAGACGACACTCCGGCCGTCACGCTGTTTCGTGACGAGATCAGCCTCAGCGAGCTTCGACAGATGCCACGAAACGGTCGATTGCGCCTTGTCCAGGCGGTCGGTTAATTCGGTCGTCGAGAGTGGGCCGTCCGTGAGGAGGTGTGCGAGGATGCGGCGACTGTACTCGCGTCGCAACGCGTTCATCACTGCCCGATCGGTCGCATCGAACTCGGCGGCGGGGTAGTACCGCGTGTACTTGCCGTCGTCCGAAACGTCGATCAGGCCCTCGTCGGCGAGCCACCGGAGGTGGTACTGGAGCGTCCCCTGGGCGTACTCGAGGTCGTCGAGGAGCGCGCGAAAGTGAACGCCCGGCGTGTCGGCTATTCGCTGGTAGATCGCCCGCCGAGAGTCCAGTTCGAGGTCCGGCTCCGACATTGCTCAGTCCCGCGTGAGAGCGACGAAAAAGGCCAGGAGGCCACCGAGAATCAGGATTGCACTCCCGTGTTCGAGCAATTCGAGCGTCGCGGTCGGGATATACGGGAGCAGCGGGTACTCGAGAAACACGATCAGTCCGTAGACGGCGAACATCGCGTACCCGATTGTGACGATTCGCATCCGACTATCGCGTTCCCGTCGCCAGGCAAGGATACTGAGGACGCTAAGCCCCCCGGCGAGGATGAAGATACCGAGACTGACGTACTGTTCGAGGAGTTGAGCGAGTGTCATGCGTTCCTATCTGTGCACACGGCCGGTGCGACGTGCTCGGCGGTCGATACAGCTCAACTGATGGTGGTGTCGGGGAAAACGATTGGCGTTCAACCGTCGAATCCAATCGGATAGATTCCGTACGTCCCGTCGCACGGCGGTCGGTGCCGTCGGCGACAACCCACTCGCTTTTAGGAGACTTCTAAGGGGCCGGTACCCGGCAGTCGGGGGACCGTCTCACGACAGCCATGGTAGGAGTCATCTACCGACGTAATCAAGCGAGTTGGCCTCCTTAACGGGGGATTTGGCTACGTTTGCTAACAGATTACTATGTGTCTATCAGCCAGTTGAACTTTCACTGGCCAAGCAGCGGGGCGCGAACCGGACCCGCGGGCCACCGACAGATCACACACATGCCACCGACACAATCGAAGAGGGCCTTCGCACTGCTCTTCTCGCTGTTGATGGTCACGTCGATGGGCGTGACGTCGATAGCGGTCGGAGCCAGCACTGCGCAGGCACAGACGGATGGAAACGCACTGTATCGAGTCAATGCGGGGGGGTCGACGGTCGGGGTCGCCGACGGCCCCGACTGGGTCGAGGACTCCCAGTTCCTCGTCGCCGGCGAGGACGAGACGACGAACAACCCCCAACCGGACGCGATCGACGGCTCCGTACCGACGGGAACGCCCTCGGAGATCTGGACCTCCGAGCGATGGGAGCCCCAGAACGGCGAGGAGTTGCAGTACGAGTTCGACGTCGCGTCGGGCAAACAGGTCCACGTCCAGTTGTACTTCTACGACGGGTACAGCGGGACCAGCAACCCCGGCGACCGCGTCTTCGACGTCAGCGTCGAGGACCAGACCGTCGAGGACTTCGACCCGATCGCCGAATACGGCGATCAGACCGCCGGGATGGAGGAGTTCACTGTCACGAGCGACGGGACGATCGACGTCGACTTCGCACACGTGACCGAGAACCCCCAGATCAACGGTATCCAGATCGTCCCGGCCGAACCGCAGGCGGACACCCTCGGCGGGCCGAGCGAGGTCGACTTCGGCACGGTCGTCGCCGGCAACAGCGAGACCGATCAGGTCGCGGTGACGAACCTCGGCGGAAGCGGCGATCCGGACATCGACATCACCGATATCTCGATCGCGGGCGCGGACGCGGGGGCGTTCTCGGCGGGGTCGGCCTCTCAGACTCTGCTGAGCCCCGGCGAGTCAGCTGACGTCCCGGTGACGTTCACCCCGTCGGACGCCCAGCCGAAGGCGGCGACGCTCGAGATCACTCACAACGGGAGCAACTCCCCGATGACGGTCGACCTCGTCGGCGAGGGAGCGAGTGACGTCCCCGTCGGCTTCGGCGTCAGCGGGCTCGGCGTCAATCTCGGCAACCCGACGTCGCTCGACTTCGGGCCGGACGGCCGGCTGTACGTCTCCCAGCAGAACGGGGAGATCGAGGCGTTCGAACTCACCCGGAACGGCGAGAACGACTACGAGGTGACCGACACCGAGGAGATCACGGCCGTTCAGGACGTCCCGAACCACGACGACGACGGGTCGTACAACCCGAACGTGAACAACCGCCAGGTGACCGGTCTGACGGTCGAAGGGACCGAATCGACGCCGGTCATCTACGTCACGTCTAGCGACCCGCGGATCGGCGCGGGCGGTAGCCACACTGACAGCGGCCTGGACACGAACTCGGGCGTCGTCTCTCGGCTCACCCAGACGGACTCCGGCTGGGACCACGACATGCTCGTCCGCGGGCTCCCCCGCTCCGAGGAGAACCACGCGACGAACGGCATCCAGTACGACCCCGAGGAGAACGTCCTCTACGTCGCACAGGGCGGCCACACCAACAAGGGTGCGCCCTCGGACAACTTCGCGCTGACGCCGGAGTACGCGCTCTCGGCCGCGATCCTCGCTATCGACCTCGATCAGATCGATGGGATGGCCGAAAAGGACGCCGCCAACACGGATGCGTCGTACCTGTACGACCTGCCGACGCGGTCCCCGGAGTCGACGCAGACGGGCGGTGCATTCGGCGGGCTGGACGGCGAGAACATGGCAAACTGGACGGCGGGGAGTCCGGTCGACGTGTACTCGCCAGGCTTCCGTAACCCCTACGACGTCGCCCTCAGCGAGGACGGCGAACTGTACGCGACCGACAACAGTGCCAACCCCGGCTGGGGCGGTATCGTCGTCGACGAGGGGCCACAGGGCGTGTGTACCAACGCACAGAACGAGCAAGACGAGTTCTCCGCGGCCGGTGTGTACCACATCGAGAGCGAGGATTACTACGGGGGCCACCCGAACCCGACGCGCGGAAATCCCGACAGCGAGTTCGGCGACGCAGTCGCGGACGGCCTCCACGATCCGGTGAACTGCGACTTCATCGCCCCGACGAACAGTTCAAGCCCGAGCCAGGCCCTCGAGACGTACGGACCCACGCCGCAGGGCATGGACGTGTACCCGGCGTCGAACTTCGGCGGCGCGATGAAGGGCGACCTCCTGCTGGCGATGTGGAACTCGGGCGACGTAGAGCGCGTCGAACTGAACGCGGACGGGACGGAGGCGACGTCCTCCGAACCCATCTTCGAGAACATCGGCAGCAACCCGCTCGACGTCCACGCACAGGGTGACGCGGGCCCCTTCCCGGGCACCGTCTGGGCGGCGACCTACGGTAGCAACGACGTCACAGTGTTCGAGCCGAACGACTACGACGGCTCGGTCGGCGAGACGTGCACGGCGACCGATCCGGGGTCGCCGGACTACGACCCGGACGGTGACGCCGACGGCGACGGCTACACGAACGCCGACGAGAACGCCGTCGGGACCGACCCCTGTTCGGCGGCCTCCCAGCCCGACGACCGGGACCAGGACGGGATTCCGGATTCCCTCGATGACGACGACGACAACGACGGGGTCACCGACGGCGAGGATCAGTTCGCGATCGACCCGCAGAACGGCCTCGACACCGAACTGCCCGTCGACCGGCAGTTCGTGGCCGGCCAGCACCCACAGTCGCTGTTCGGCCTCGGATTCACCGGCCTGATGACCAACGGCACCGACTACGCGGAGCTGTACAACGCCTCCAAGGTGCGCGCGGGCGGCGCGACCGAACGCATCTCGGTCGACGAGGTGCCCTTCGGCGACGCCTACCAGGCAGAGAACTCCCAGGCGTACGCGTTCCAGTACGGCGTGAACGCGACCGGCGACGTCCCGTTCACCGTGCTGACGACGGTCGAATCGCCGTTCTCGGACGACATGACGCCCGAGAACTACCAGTCGGCGGGGCTACAGATCGGCCCCGGCGACCAGGACAACTACGTCAAACTGGTCGCCTCCGCCCAGGACGCAAACGGGAATCCGAACGGTGGCGTCGAGTTCGTCAAGGAGGTCGACGGGAGCGCCGACTCCACGAAGCTCTCCGAGAGCGACGTCTTCGGCAGCGGTCAGACCATCGACCTCTACCTCGACGTCTACCCCTCGAACGACACCATCGTGGCGAGTTACGCCATCGACGACGGCGCTCGGGTGTACTTCGACGGGACGTACGACATGCCCGGGAGCTGGTATGCAAACGACAGCCGCGGGATGGCCGTTGGCCTCATCAGCACGGCCAACGGGGCCGACGAGACGTTCTCGGCGTCCTGGGACCGACTGACGGTCACGGAGATCGGTGCGAACGCCGGGCCGAGCGCCGACGCCGGAAGCAACCAGACCGTCGACGAAGGGTCGACGGTCCAGCTGGACGCCTCGACGTCCAGCGATCCCGACGGGGATCAACTCGGCTACTCCTGGACCCAGACCGCCGGTCCGGCGGTCCAGCTGAGCGCCGGGGACGACGCGCAGCCGTCGTTCACGGCCCCGGACGTGTCCGGGACCACGACGCTGACGTTCGAGGTGACGGTGACCGACGAGGCGGGCGCGACCGACACCGACGCGGTGACCGTCACCGTGGAGGACCTCGACTCGCCGGAACCCGACACGGTCTACCGCGTGAACGCGGGCGGCGACGCCTACACCGACGCCGACGGCGACCAGTGGAGCGCTGACGACTACTTCAGCGGCGGTCAGACGACGAACGTCTCGGCCGAGTTCGGCGTCACCGACGTCGGAAACACCGACGACGACGCGCTGTATACGACCGAGCGGTACGGCCAGAGCGGCGCGCCGGTGAACTACTCGTTCCCCGTCGAGGACGGCACCTACGAGGTGACGCTCCACTTCGCCGAGATCTGGTTCGGTACCGACTACGGGGACTCCAACGGCGGCGACGGGTCCCGCGTCATCAACGCGAACCTCGAAGGGGGAGCCGCCGAACTCACCGGCTACGACATCCACGCGGACGTCGGCGCGCTGAACGCGACGACGAAGACCTACACCGTGGAGGTGACCGACGGGACGCTGAACGCCAACTTCACGTCCTCCGTGGAGAACCCGAAAATCTCCGCCATCGAGGTCGTCGAGGGCGACGGCGCCGACGAGCCGACCAACCCGGAGGCGACCGTCGAGATCACCGACGGCGAGAGTGACGTCGACGCGACGACGTGGGACCCCGAGTCCTTCGAGTTCGCCAACACCGGTGATACGCCCATCGAGACGGTTTCCCTCAACCTCAGCTCGGCCGTCCTGCCGGACGTCGTCTTCGACCCGAACGGCACGGCGGGCGACGAGGGCGCGAAGGGATTCATTCTCGACAGCAACGGCACCAGCGGCACGGTCGACGCGACCGTCACGGAGCCCCACAACGGCGTCGACGGCTCCGACGGCTACGACACGCTCGTCGTCGAGTTCGGCTCGTTCCAGCCCGGCGAGTCGATCACCTTCGAGATAGACAACGACCCGACCAGCATCAAGGGCGGGTCGGGCGTTCAGAACAGCGAGGCCGGTCCGATCTCCGGGCTGGAGCTCTCGGGGTCGACGGTGACCGTGGACTTCTCCGACGGATCGACCGCCGAGTCGAGCCTGTTCAGCGACGGGAGCGTCGCCGGCTCGCAGGCGGTCGCCGACACGACCGTGGCACCCGCACCGACCGTCGGCGTCGAGGGCGTCGCCACGAGCGACACGACCCTCTCCCCGGCTCACACCGCTGCGACCGTGGCCGACGCCGACCAGACCATCGCGGTCGACGGCCAGCCCGGCGAGACGGTGACGCTCCTCCGGATCGAGGGCGAACTGAACCTCGACGGCGTCCCGACGTACGACGGCACGCCCGGCTACGACGTCGAGGCCTACGAGGCCAACACGGCGCTCGAAGTCGAGGAGTACACCGCCACCGTCGGTCAGAACGGGACCGTCGAGATCCCCGTCACGCTGACCAACAGTTCGGCGAGCGGCGGTCTGAACTACTTCGTCGCCGCTGCCGAGGACAGCGAGAGCGAGACCGGGTTCACCTCGAACGTGGTCGTCCTGGAGTTCGATCCGGACGCGACCAACGACCCGCCCACGATCGGCGCCATCACCGACCAGGGCGTCACCGAGGGCGAGTCGGTCACGGTCGACGTGCCCGCCACCGACGGGGACGGCGACGACCTGACGTATGCGATCTCGGGCTCCGGTGCGGGCTTCGTGACGAACAACGGCGACGGCACGCTGACGATCGCACCCGGCACCGGCGCGGTCGGCACCTACGCAGTGACCGTCACTGTCGACGACGGCACCGCGACCGCCAGCGAGGAGTTCGCGGTCTACGTCGACGAACCCGACCAGGACGGCCAGGTCGTGTTCGCGGCGAACGCCGGCGGCGCCGAGTACACCAGCGTTGCGGGCACGACGTACGAGGCCTCGTCGGCAACGGCCGTCTTCACCGGCGGCACCCAGTCCGGCCCATCGCAGATATCCGGACTGACCGACACCACCGCGATCGCCAACACCGACGACGACACGCTCTACCGGACCGAACTGTACGGCGGCGACGGGCAGAACGCCCCGCCGAACGTCACCGCCGACGTCGAGAACGGCACCCACGAGGTGACACTCCGGTTCGCGGAGATCTACCAGGGCGTCGCGTCGAACGACGCGCCGGACTCCGACGGACCGAGCGACGGGAGCCAGGAGAACGACCGGCTGTTCAGCGTGACCGTCGAGGGCCAGGAGGTCCTCACGGACTACGACATCTACTCCGAGGTCGGCCCGCTGACGGCGACCGACAAGACCTACACGGTCGAGGTGACCGACGGGACGCTGAACGTCGGCTTCGCGGCGACCAACGACAACGCGAAACTCAGCGCCATCACGGTCGAATCGCTCGAGGAAGGCGACGGACCCGGCCCGGTCGGTAACCTCTCGAACGCACCGAGCGACCCGGACGACGACGGCGTCTACGAGGACGTCAACGGCGACGGCACCGTGGACGTCGGCGACGCTCAGGCGCTGTTTGCCAACACCGACGACCCGGTCGTCCAGGGCAACGTCGGGGCGTTCGACTACAACGGCGACGGCAGTGTGGACGTCGGCGACGCCCAGGCGCTGTTCGCAAACGGGGTGAATGCAGGAGACGCCTGATCAGCGTCCGCTCTACCCTCGGCCCGGCACCGCTCCAGAGGTCCACCGAATCCGCCGGGGCGGCCTCCGCACACGAACGACCAGACACGACACACGAAACGCGATTCGACGAACGAGCCCCCCCACGAACACACAACCGACACAAATGGAACCAACGATACACCCATCGCGGACGCGGATACTGAGCCTGCTACTGGCGGCGGTGGTCGCCCTCTCGATGACCACCGGCTTCGCCACCGCAGCGACGACGACAGACCTGACAGTATCGATCACGGACGACGACACGATCGCCCCCGGCGAGACCGCGACCGTCCAGGTGGCGGTCGCGAGCGCCGACGGCGGCGTCGGTGCCGCCGAACTCGCGGTGGCACTCGGCGACGACGCCGTCGCGGAAATCACCGATGTCTCCGTACTGAACAACCCCGGAAGCACGGACAACTCGATCACCGGCGGTGGCGCAGCCGCGGACGTCAAGTACGCCTTCGCCGACAGCGACGACGCCGGCGAGGTCGCCATCGTCGAGGTAACCGTCGAAGCCCTCGCCGAGGGCTCGACGGCGATCGACGTCGCCTCGAACAACCAGACCGGCAATCTCGTCGTCTACGACGAGAACGGCGCGGGGTACACACTCGACAGCGTCGGCAGTGCAACCCTGACCGTCGAGGCCGCACAGCCGCCCGCGAACCAGGACCCGTCGGCCGCCTTCGGTGCCTCGCCGACCGACCCCGAGACGGGCCAGCAGGTGAGCTTCGACGCCTCCAGTTCCAGCGACGCGGACGGCTCGATCGTGAGCTACGAGTGGAGCTTCGGCGACGGCGAGACGGCGACGGGCGCGACGCCCGCCCACTCGTACGACTCGCCCGGACAGTACGACGTGACGCTGACGGTCACCGACGACGCTGGTGCGACCGCCCAGACCACGCAAACCATCTCGGTCAGCGAGGTGCCGAATCAGGGCCCCGCCGCGTCGATCAGCAGCCCTTCGAGCGCGCTGGTCGGCCAGCAGGTGAGCTTCGACGCCTCCGGCTCCAGTGACGCGGACGGCTCGCTCGTGAGCTACGAGTGGAGCTTCGGCGACGGCGCGACGGCGACGGGCGCGTCGGCCAGCCATACCTACGACACGCCGGGGGACTACACGGTGAACGTCACCGTCACGGACGACGACGGCGCGACCGACACGGCCGTCCAGACAGTCTCGGTCAGTGAACCCGCAGAGCCCGGCCCCGCCCCGTCGACGGCCGTCTCACTGTCGCCAAGCGAGGAGCTCGTCGGCGTGAACAGGACGACGACCTTCGACGTGGTGGTCGAGAACACCGACGGCGGCGTCGGCGCCTACAGCCTCTCCCTCTCGGTCGACGACGGGGAGATCGCCACCATCGAGGACGCCGCGGTCGACGGGAGCGCGCTGTCGGACATCCAGATCTCGTCCGATGGGAGCTCCGCGACCGCGGACGTCGCGCTGCTCGACACCGACCAGAACGGCTCCGTCACCGTCGCAACGGTCACGGTCGGGGGTACGGCGGACGGCGAGACGGCGGTCGGCCTCGACATGGCCAGTCTCGGCACCGAGTCGGGTGAGGCCTACGAGGTCACGGCCGAGAACGGCGCGACGCTCACCGTCTCCAAACTCGTGATCGGCGGCGTCGAGCAGCCCGCCCAGGACCACGACGGGGACAGCGTCTACGAGGACGTCAACGGTGACGGCACCGTCGACGAACTCGACGTCCAGTTGCTGTTCGCCGAGCGCAACAGCGCGGTCGTCCAGGGCTCGCCGACGGCGTTCGACTTCAACGGCGACGGCCAGTTCGACGTCCTGGACGTCCAGGCGCTCTACCACGAGGAGGTGGCCTGATCGGGATGATGGCCACAGGCACTCGGTCCGGCGTCCGCGCTGTGGCGTGTGCGCTCGCGTTCGTCACCCTGGTCGCTTCGACCGTCGGCGTCGCGGCCGCCGCCGGCACCACGGACATCGGGGTGGAGGCGGAGCGCGACGCGTTCAGGTCGGGTGAAACGACGGCCGTCGACGTCGTCGTCGCGGACGCCGACGGCGGCGTCGGTGCGCTCAACGCCACGGTCACCCTCTCGAATCCGGACGCCGCGTCAGTGGAGAGCGCGACGATCCACGGCGACCCCGGGCTGGAGCGCGTCACCGAGCGCGCCGACGGCGTCAAACTGAGTGCCGCACTCGCCGACACCGACGACGTCGGGAGCGTCACCGTCGCCACGATCGTTCTCCGCGCGGAGGAGGCCGGGCGGACGTCCGTCGACGTGAACGTGCGGGCGCTCGGCGACGAAGACGGCGTGGCGTACTCCCTCGGAACCGTCGACCGGCCGACGATCACGGTGAACGGCGCCTCCGAGTCCTCGTCGAATGACCGGACCGCGTCAGGACCGACGGACGCCGAGGTGCCCTCGGGGCCGACAGACGCCGGAGCGACCTCGGGGGCAGCGGACGCCGAGGCTGCCTCGGGATCGACGACCGGGGCGGCGAACGACGGCGGCCGGGACGGGGACACCGGCACCGACGACGACAGGAGTGACGAAAATGACTGGAGCAGGTCCGCCGGGTCGCTATCGGCAGACCGGGTCGTCGACGCCGTCCGGAGTTTGCTGTCGATGCTCACCAGCCCGGTGGGTGCGATCGGCGCCGTCGTCGTCGTCGGCCTGTTCGTCCTGCGTCGGTTCCGGTAGCGATCACGGCTGGACCACGTCCTGTCCCGGCCCGGGGGAGGGGCGTGGAACCCCGGCGGCGACGGTCGCGATGGCACTCCGGGGCCCCCGCACGGCAGCTGACGGGCGTTTCGTTCCGAAACGGTTCCGGGACGCGGGTATTTACGGGACGGTCACGTGGGGGTAGACGCATCGCCATGAAACCGTGCCACAACTGTCAGTCGGTCATCGACGAGTACAAGCTGGACAAACGACTCGAACCCCTGCGCGAACTCACGGTCGACGACTTCAACCTCTGTGCGGACTGCGTGACCGTCGTCGCGGACGCGTGCGTGGAGTGCAGCGGCGCGGTGTACGTCCCCCGCGGCGAATCCGGCACCCCGGATTACTGTCCGGCGTGTCGGTCCGACCTTCTCGATCGCACCGGCCGGGACCCCGGCTGGAACCGCCCCCCGTCGTCCTCCTGACCGCGCCCGTTCGGCGCCCGGCGTCGGTCCGGGCGGGCGAACAGGGTCCGGTCGGTCCCGCCGGTCAGTCGTCCGCGACCTGAGGAGCGGGCGTCGGGTCGGGTCCCGGTTCCGGTCGCTCCGAGACCGGCGTCCAGTCGAGGTCGCCCGCGTAGTGGAACGCGCGGTGGTCCTGCTCGGGGTCGACGACCGTCAGCGAGAGCCAGCCGTTGTCGAGGAGCCCAGTCACCGCCTCGCAGTCGGCGAGGACGTCGGTGACGACCTCGACCGGCGCGTGGACGACCGTCGAGAGCCGAAGCGGCTGATGGTACGGCTCGTCGTCGGCGCTCATCAGCGACTGCAACGGGAGCCCGGTCATCAGGTCCCCGCCGTTGCCCTGGTAGACCCCGACGTTCCCGACGGGGTTCTGGGTCACCTTCGACCCGCTCCCGAAGGCGGCGTTGTCGACAGTCGCGAAGTAGTACTGCGTGTTGATCCACTGGGTGACGACCACCGGCCCGGCGAAGATCGCTTCGAGGGCCTCGCCGTCGGGGTCGGTCGTCCAGTCGTAGGAGTGGAGGAACGACCGGCCGTCGAGGTCGAGCCCCTCGGTGAGCGACCGCGGCCCGATCACGAACCCGGCGTTGCCGGCCAGCCCCCACTCCGGGCGGGTCTCCGCCCAGTCGGCGGCGCGGCGCTCGGTCTCGCGGACGCCCGCCTCGGGATCGGCACCCATGTCGCCGGCCCGCTCGGCGGCCGCGCCGGCGCGGGCGACCTCGAGGTCCGCCTTGAGTTGGTCGAGGTCCCCGGCGTGTGACTCGGGGACGTCGCCGTCGTAGAGGTCCACCTCGTCGGTCGTCGTGTTGTGCTCGCCCGCGACGAAGATGGTGTCCTCGGGCACCTCGATCCCGCGGTCCCGGAGTTGCTCCCGCACCGCGTCGTCGTTGCAGATGGCCGCGAGGACGCGGGCGTTCGGCCCGCCGGGGTTGCCGGCGCAGGCGCCACAGTCGAGGCTCGCGTCGAAGGGGTTGTTCGCCGTCTGGCTGGCGTGTCCGACGAAGGCGACGACGCGCGCGAACTGCTCCCAGCCCATCAGCTCGAACGCCGCGGCGGCGTATTCGACTTTCTCGTCGAGGGTGAGGCCCTCGCGGAGGTCGTGGACCGAGTCGGGGTTGTAGTCGACCGAGGGGGCACAGAACTCGTGGGCGTCGGGGATGCGGTCGGCCGTGGCATCGAGGAGGTCGTAGACGCGCGCCGGAAGGAGCGTCCGGGCGGCCAGCGCCGCCCCGTAGCCCGCACCGGCGCTCTCGACGAAGCTGAACGCGGTCGCGGCGTTGGTCCTGAGCCGGCTGACCGCTCGCTTGCCGGCCGAGAGCACAGCGCTCCAGCGGTCGTAGGCCTCCTTGGCGTCGTCGTCCCCCCCCGGACGGTCGGCGATGCGGTGTTCCGGGTCGACGATCGGCGGGCAGGCGTCGACGGCGACGTCGGCGTCGTGACCGTCATAGCGCATCGGGACGCCGAAGAAGCCGGCGTACCCGTGGGTCTCGTAGTCGCCCGCGGCCTCGACGTGCCGGCGGATGATCTCCGAGCGCGTGTCGATACAGAACACCAGCTGTGCGTCCGGGCGGTCGCCGCGGTCGGTGCCCGCCACGGACGCGCTCGCGTCTGCGACCGCGTCGACCAGGCCCCCGCGGTAGGTCGCCTCCCACGCGGACAGCCAGACCTCCGGGAGCGGGAGGCCGTCGTCGGTGTCGGCGTCGCCATCGCCGGCACCCTCCTCGTCGACGGCGTCGCCGTCGGCGGTCGCTTCGGGAGGTGCGAGGGGGGCACCGAACCCCTCGGCGAGGGTCAGCCGGACCGCCAGGTAGCCCGACAGCGAGATCGGGTACGTAGACTGCCAGGCGCCGCCCTCCGTGGCGCGCTGCTTGATCAGGCCGGTCCAGCCCGGGAGGGCGGCGAGGTGGTGCTCGAAGACGTCCTGCCACCCGCCGATCGGGCGGTCCGCGAGGCGCTCGCGGATGGCTTCGAGCGGATCGTCGGGGAGGTCGGCGACCGCGTCCCGGTTCGGTATCTCGTCGTCGTGAGGGGCGACGGCCCGGAACGCCGCATAGAAGCCGTCCTCGCGGTTCGGCATGGACCACTTCGCCCGGCCCTGGTCGAGAAACGCCGACAGCCACTTCGTCAGCACCGCGTCGACGCGGTCGGTCGGCCCCGGGTCGTCGGCGGTCGACCCACCGGCCCGCCCCGCGTCGGTCGCCAGGGTTTCGAGCGACGCCTCCGGATCGGGGTCGTAGCCGTGTTCGGCCAGCCGGCTCCGCAGTTCCCCGGTATCGATCCGGCCGGCCACCCAGGCGTGACGGAACACGTCGGCGCTCGGGTAGCCGTCGCCACCGAGGACCCGTTCGGCGTCCGCGACGGCCTCGTGGAACGGTCGGTCCTCGAAGCCCGACAGGGGGTTGGCAGTCACGAACGAGTGGAGCGGCCAGACCGAGCCGACCGCGTCCGCCGCCGCGTCGATGCTCCCTTCGATCGCTTCGTCAGTACTCATTGTAATCCTCCGTCGAAGTCAGCAGGGTGTCGGAGTGTGGCCGGGTGACGTTCACCAGGGTCACGTAGAGACGCCGACTGCGCCTGTAGACGCCGCGCTCGACGCCGACGTACGCCGCGAGGAATCCGACGGCGACGAGCCCGTGGACCGCCGTCAGCTCCGCCGAGTGGGCAACCCCGGGCAGGCCGGAGAGCGCCGCCTCGATCCCGCGGTAGGCCGCCGCGTAGACCGCGAGTGCGGGCAGCGCGACCAGCGGAACGGCGCCGTACCGGACGGTCGCCGGCACCGAGGTCGACGTGGCGACGTCGCGGGCAGCGTGCAGCACGGTCAGGACGACCAGCCCGGTGAGTATGAGGCCGCCGTCCAGGTCCGTGCCCTTCCCGGTGAGTGCGGCGAACAGGAGCCCGCCCGCGAGCCCGGTGCCGACGATCACCACCGTCCCCACGACGCCCGCCGAGCCCGTCGGCTGCGAGGTGGTCGGGGACTGGCGGTCGACCCGGCTGCCGGAGGCCAGGAACTGGTAGGCCTTGTAGCAGCCGTGAAGGACGAGATGGGTGATCGCGGCCGCGAAGAATCCGAGGCCGGCCTGCATGAGCATAAAGCCCATCTGGCCGACGGTCGAGCAGCCGAGTGCGCCCTTGAGGTCGGGACGGACGGTCTTCAGCAGTTTCCCGCCCAGTGCGCTGACGGCCCCGACGACGACGACCGCGAGCATGATCCCGGCGTCGACGGTGACGACCGGCGCAAAGCGCACCAGCAAGACTCCGCCGGCGTTGACGAAGCCGGCGTGCATCAGCGCCGACGCGGGCGTGGGCGCCGTCATCGACGAGAGCAGCCACCCGTGGAACGGGAGCAGGGCCGACTGGACCATCGCCGCGAGCAGGAGCAGACCGGCCGCGACCAGCAGCAGCGGGGTCGCCGTCGTCGCCGTCGACGTCGCGGCGGCGACCCCCGTGACCGTCGTCGCCCCGGTGGCCCACCACAGCGTCGCGAGCGCGACCGCGAGCAGCCCGCTCCCCGCCAGGAAGTACCGGCGCGCGAGCGCAGCGGCGGCCTGCGCCTGGGGCCAGCCGTCGGCGTGGCCGATCAGGTCGGCCATCACGAGGCCCATCGCGAGCCAGGCGGCCCCGAACAGGAGGAGGCTGTTTGCAGCCACGAGCACCATCACGGCCAGCGTGAACGCGAACACGCGCAGGAAGAACCGATCGATGGTCCGGCTCCCGGCCATGTAGCGCCGCGAGTAGCTGTGGACGATTCCGCTGAAGAAGGTGGCCGCCACCCACATGGTGACCGTCAGTCCGTCGACGGCCACGATTCCCGAAAGCCCCCAGCCCTCGCCGCGTCCGAGCCACGCGACGAGCACGGCACAACTCGCGACCCACAGGAGCCAGGCGGCTCGCGTCAGCGCATCCGGTACCCACGAATTTCCGGCGTCCGGCGTCGGAAGCTGTCCCACCGTCGTCGCCCGTTCGCGTCCTGTCATCGTTTGGCTCTGTCCGACCGACCACTGCGGCGACGGGCCCGCAGCCCCTCTCCCCACAGTCCCGGTCGTCCTCACCAGTCTATCGAACAGATTGTCTATTAAATCTGTCTATATTACCAAATCGTTCCAAAAAAGGAGATTATAGAACGTTATGGTTTTCTTATCGCGGAGAGCGAACGTCTCTCCCGCGGGTGAGCCCGCACCCGCGCCCCGCCCAGCCTGCGGCGCACGGTCCGGACGGCAGTCGCGTCGGGCCCCGGGGTCGGAGCGGCGTCTTACCGGATCGTTCGTTTTCCTGACTCAGAAAAACATACCGTTATCGAGACCCGGAGGTTCAGTATGGAAGAACTGACCGGGACCGTGCTCGCCGGGGAGTCGTTCGAGCCGACACGCGGGCGGGTCGTGATCGAAGACGGCCGGATCGCGGCAATCGAGGAGACCGACACGACCTCGACCGACATCGTGATTCCGGCGTTCGTCAACGCCCACACGCACCTCGGCGACTCCGTCGCCAAGGAGGCGGCCGTCGGCCTCGGCCTCGAGGCGGCGGTGGCGCCGCCGGACAGCCTGAAACACCGCCGGCTTGCGGCCGCCGACCGGTCCGACCTCGTGACGGCGATGCGCCGGACGCTTCGCTTCATGGGGCAGACGGGGACGACGTCCTGTCTCGACTTCCGCGAGTCGGGACCGGCCGGGGCCCGTGCGCTGCGATCGGCCGCCGAGGGCGTCGACGTCGATCCCTTCATCTTCGGGAGCGGCGACCCCTCCGTCCTGGACGTGGCCGACGGCTACGGGGCCAGCGGCGCGAACGACGACGAGTTCGGCGACGAGCGTGCCGCCTGCGAGGAGCGCGGGGTTCCCTTCGCGATTCACGCCGGGGAGCCGGACTCCTCGGACATCGACCCGGCGCTCGCGCTCGATCCCGACCTCCTCGTTCACATGGTCCACGCCGAGCCGGACCACCTGGAGCGGGTCGCCGACCGGTCGATCCCGGTCGCGGTCTGTCCGCGCGCGAACACCGTCCTCGACGTGGGGCGACCGCCCGTCCGGGAACTGCTCGATCACACGACCGTCGCGCTGGGCACCGACAACATCATGCTGAACCCGCCGACCATGTTCCGGGAGATGGCCTACACCGCGAAGCACTTCGACGTGAGCGCCCGGGAGGTGCTGGGGATGGCGACGACCGCCGGTAGCGAGATCGCCGGCCTCGACTGTGGCGTCGTCGCGGAGGGGCGGCGGGCGGCGCTGGTCGTCCTCGACGGCGACTCGGCGAACCTGGCGGGCGCGGTCGATCCGGTCGAGGCGGTCGTCCGGCGCGCGACCGCGCTGGACGTCAAACGGGTCGTGTGCTGAAAGCGAGGTCGTGCGTCGGAGCGCCGCCAGTCAGGAATCGGTCGACTCGTGGACCTCGGGGTCGAGGTTGCTGAACGGGGTCGTCTCGTGGCTCCGGACGAGCACCTCGTCGGCGACGGTCAGCCCCATGTCGAGGAGTTTCTGTGCCACGGGCGTGATGTCGCTGTCGGACTCGCCGACGGCGGTCACGAGGAGGTTCTGTTCGCCGGTGACCAGTTCCTGTACCGAGACGACGCCGTCGATCGCCAGTATCTCGGGGATGCGCTCGCCCCGCTCGGGGATCGGAGCGGTACAGAACAGCAGCATCCGAAGCGGGTAGCCCGACCGCTGGTAGTCGACCTGGGCGCTGTATCCTTTGACGATGCCCTCGGATTCGAGGCGCTGGATGCGCTTGCGGACGGTGCTGTCGGAGGTGCCCGTGCGCTCGGCGATGTCGCCGGAGGACATGTTTCGGGCGTCCTCCTGGAGCGCATAGAGGATCGCTCTGTCGACGTCGTCGATCTCTTCGTCGGCCATACCGGTACGTCCGGACAAAGCCACTTTACTCTGTACCCGGCCGGCGGCCGTCGGCCTCCGGTGTGTCCTCGCGGATCTGTGGGACGGCCGTCACCGGACCTCGGCGCCGGACGCCCGGTTGAGAAAGCGGACGGCGACGGCGCCGAGGACCACGTCGAGGACCACGAGCACCGCGAGCGCCGGCACCAGCGTGTTCCACAGGCCGCCAAAGCGCGTGACTTCGAGGACGGTCATCACGTCCCGGCCGAACATCAGGGCCCGGGCGGCGTCGACGCCGTAGGTGATGGGGTTGACCGCCGCCACGACCTGGACCCACCCCGGCAGCACCTCGACCGGGAGGAAAGCACTCGACAGGAACAAAAGCGGGAACTGCAGGAGGTTGACGCCGATGATCGTCGACTCCTGGTCGCGGGTCACCAGCGCGACGACGTTCGAGAACGCCGCGAACCAGATCGCAAAGACGACGCCGACGACGACGATGCCGAGGGCGCCCAGCAGGCCGGTCGCGACGTAGGCGCCGCCCCCGCCGTCCAGGAGGAACAGGCCGTAGCCGAGCGTGAGGATGATACAGATCTGGACGACGATGCGAAGGACCTCCGAGAGGGATTTCCCGAGGAAGACCGCCCCGCGGTGCATCGGCGAGACGAGCACTTTCTCGAACATCCCGTTCTCGATGTCCTCGACGAGCCCGATCCCCGAGGTGGTCGCGGCGATGAGCGCGGTCTGAACGGCGATGGCCGGCACCAGATACACCACGTAGCTCGTCTCGGTTCCCATCGCCTGGCCGATGGCCTGGCCGGCGATCCCGCCGAACACCTCGGTGAAGAGCACGAGGAAAATGACCGGGTTCAGCAGGGAGAGGACCATCACGAAGGGGTTGCGCGTCGTCTTGATCAGCCAGCGCTTCAGGTTGACCCACGTGTCCGTGAGAAAGCCGTTTCCGGTCGCCTTCCGCGCGGTCGATTCGCTCATCGCGACGCCTCCGCGGGATCTGTCCCGCGGTCCTCCCCGGTGGCGCCGTTGGGTTCGTCGAGACCCTCGTCGGTGATGGCGAGGAATACGTCGTCGAGCGTCGGCCCCCGGACGTTGAAGCCGGTGACGGCGAAGCCGGCCTCACGGAGCGCGACCAAGAGGTCGGTTCCGAGCCGTCGAGCGTCCGGCGACGTGACGCTGAGCCCGTCGTCGGTCGTCGCGACCGCGTCCCCGGCCAGCCCCCCGGCGTCGAGGACAACGTCGCGGGCACGCGCGAGACGCTCGTCGGTCGGGTCGTCGAGCGAGACCTCGAGCACGTCGCCGCCGACGCGGGACTTCAGTTCCGTGGGCGACCCCGAGGCGACGATCACGCCGTCGCGGATGACGCTGATGCGGTCACAGAGCTGGTCGGCCTCCTCCAGGTACTGCGTGGTGAGAAAGACGGTCGTCCCCTGGTCGTTAATCCGACGGAAGTAGTCCCACAGCCGGTTCCGGGCCTTGGGGTCGAGCCCGGTCGTCGGCTCGTCGAGGAAGACGATCGGCGGGTCGTGGGCGAGCGCCGTCGCGACGTCGAGGCGCTTTTTCATGCCGCCGGAGTAGTCCTTGGCCGGTTTGTCAGCGACGTCCGCGAGGTCGACCAGTTCGAGCAGGTCGGCGATGCGGCCACGCCGGTCCCCCGGGGGGACGCCGTAGGCCTCACAGGCAAAGCGGACGTTCTCCCGCGCGGTGAGTTCGGGATCGATGCTCGTCTCCTGGGCCATGTAGCCGATCGACTCGCGGACCGCCCGGGACTCTGTCTCGACGTCGTAGCCGTTGACGGTGACCTCGCCCGCTGTCGGCCGCAGCAGGGTCACCAGCGCCTTGATCGTCGTCGTCTTCCCGGCGCCGTTCGCCCCGAGGAAGCCGAAGAACTCGCCCTCCGGGATGTCGAGTGACACGTCCCTGACCGCCTCGGTGCCGTCGGCGTAGGTCACCGCGACGCCCCGGGCGTCGATGGCGTCCATGCTCGCGCGTCGGCCCCGACGCGCATATGCCTTTTGAATGAACGTTCAGTTTGAATGACGGGAATCGGGTCGGCGGGGGGACGCAGCCGCCGGTGGAGGCAGCCCGGAACGCCCTCACCGGGAGTCGTCGGCCAGGCGGCGCCGCGCCGCCTCGACGGTCAGGGGAGGATCGTCGTCGATTTCCTCGAACAGGCGGACGGCGACCGGCGGGACGAGCCCGTGGGCGTCGAGCAGCGCCCGGTCGGTCAGCACCTCGCGGGCGGGGCCGTCGGCGGCGATCGACCCGTCCCGGGCGACGACGACGACCCGGTCGGCGACCACCGGGGCGAGGTCGGTCGACGGCGTGAACACGACCGTCGCCCCGTCGTGGTCGGCGAGGAGATCGAGAATCCGCTCCCGGTAGCGGGCGTCGACGGCGCCGAGGGGTTCGTCGAGCAAAAGCGCGTCGGGGGCAAACGAGAGGACGCTCGCGACGGCGGCGCGCTGTTTCTCGCCGCCCGACAGACGGAAGGGCGGGCGATCGAGCAGGTCCTCCAGGCCGAGCGCGGCGGCGATGCGCTCGACGCGCCGGTCGGTCGCCTCGCGATCCAGCCCGAGTTGCGCGGGGCCGTACTCGACGTCTTCCCGGACGGTCGGGTTGAACAGGTAGTCTTCGGGGTCCTGGAGCAACACCCCGAGTCGCTCCCGGACCGCCTCGGCGTCGGTCGTCTCACCGAAGTACTCGACCGTCCCCGCCGTCGGATCGATCAGGCCGCCGAGCGCGAGGCCGAGCGTGCTCTTGCCGGAGCCGTTCGCCCCGACGACGGCGACGCGTTCGCCCGCGTCGATCGACAGGTCCACGCCGCTGATGGCCTCGGTGCCGTCGGGATATCGGTGGGTCAGCCCCCGGGCGTCGATCACGGGAGCCACCGCATCACCCCCGCGCCGACGACGGCGACGGCGGCGACCGCGAGCAGGGCGCCGTCGCCCGCGTCGAGGCGCCGGGACCGCTCGAACGGCGAGGGCGGACGGGCGCCGCCGCGGGCCCGCATACCGCGGCCGACGCGCTCGCCGCGGTCCAGCGTCCGCAACAGGAAGGTCCCCGCAAGGTGTCGTGCGTCGCGCCATCCGTCGCCGACGCCGCCCGAATCAGTCGTCCGGCTGTTGCGCGCGAGCACCAGCCGCCGCAGTTCGTCGAAGAACAGAAAGAGGTAGCGGTAGGTGACGGCGACGACCCACACGAGGACGACCGGCACACGAAGCGCACGCATCGCGGCGACGAGCGCCCCAAACCGGGTCGTCATCACGAGGATCGACAACAGCGCCACGCCCACCCACACCCGGAGAGTGAAGAGGGCGACGTAGGCGACGCCGGCGTCGGTGATCGCGAAGCCACCCGCCGCGACGAGCGAGGTCCCCGGACGCAACGCCGCCTGCGGGAGGACGACCAGCGCGGAGGCGAGCGGGACCGGCGCCGACCGGGCGAGCAGCCGACGGGACGGGACGGCAGACAGCCACGCCAGCGCGAGGGTCGCGCCGGCGAGGAGGGCCAGGACTCCGAGCGTCCGGGTGAGCATGGCGGCCAGTGCGAGGCCCGCCACCGTCAGCAGCGACGCCCGCGGATCGCGGCGCTGGAGGAGGCCGTCGCGGGCGGCGACCCGGTCGGCGACGAAGAACCGCCGGAGCGCCCCGACGACGGATTCGGCCGAGCGGGCGAGCACCCCCGTCACTCTTCGAGGAGGCGGCCGGCGGCGACGGCGACCCCGAGGGTGAGGGCGGTGCCGACGACCGCCGACACGAGCGTGCCGAGCGACGGACCGAGGCCGGGCACCGAGTAGTCGGGGAGCAGTCCCGGGATGGTCGTGCCCGCGTCGTCGGCCGCACCCGTCGCCGCGGCGGCGTGTTCGAGCGGTTCGGCGTAGCCGACGGCGCCCGAGGCCCACGCGAAGGCCGGCGCCAGGACGACGAGCGCGAGGAGACAGAGCCCGGCGCCCCGGACCCAGGCGGGGGCAGACCGGACGGTCACAGCCCCACCTCCGGCGTGAGCGCCTCGTCCCGGAACCGCCCGAGGACGAGGTCGGGACGGGCGTCGGCCACGTAGCCGTAGACGGCCGCGGTGATCGCCCCCTCGATCAGCCCCAGGAGGGCGTGGCCGACGACCATGATCGGGACGGTCACGCCCAGTTCGTACGCGAACGCGGAGGAGAGACCGACCCCGACTCCGACCGCGAGCGCCGAGAGGACGACCGCCCCCCACCCGGCCACGAAGGCGGCCGCAGGTTCGTAGACCCTCCTTACCACGCGAAACAGCACGTAGCCGGCGAGGACGTCGACGACCGCGAGCGCGAACAGGTTGGCGCCGAGCGCGACGATTCCCCCGTCGCCGAACACGAGCGCCTGGATGGTCACGACCGCGGTCATGGCGAGCACGCCGAGGGACGGCCCGAGCAGGATACCGGCGAAGGCACCGCCGACGAAATGGGCGCTGGTCCCGCCGGGGATCGGCCAGTTCAACATCTGTGCGGCGAAGATCCCCGCGGCGACTACGCCGAGCAGCGGCGTCCGCTCGTCGCCGAGTTCCCCCCTGGCCCGACGGACCGCAAGCCCGATGGCCGCCCCGGAGCCGAGCCAGAACAGCCCCGCGACCCACGGGTCGAGAAAGCCGTCCGGAATGTGCATTCGCGTCTGTCGACGCGCGCGGCGAGAATAATACTTTTGGGAGGAATCGTAATACTGTACGAACGTGAACCGAGAGTGCGAGCACCGTCGGGTCGACGAGCGAAGCGGGATGTATCGGCCAGGCCTACCGCCAATGGTTAACCGTCCACCGGATCTAGCGGACGCATGAGCGACGACCTGGATCGGATGAGCGTGACGGTCCCGCCGAGTCTGCTGGCGGAACTGGACGAACTGGTCGAGGTCGGCGAGTACGACAGCCGGTCGGAGGCGACGCGGGACGCGTTACGGGCGTTCGTCACGGAGGTCAAGGGCCAGACCGGACTCACCGGGTCGCTCAACGGAACGGTGGTCGTGCTCTACGAACACGATCACACGGGCGTCACCGACGAGGTCACGGAACTCCAGCACGAGTTCACGGACACCATCATCGCGGTCCATCACGTCCACCTGAGCGACCACCTGTGTCTCGAATCGCTGGCCGTCGACGGCCCGGGGGAACGGATCGAGGAACTCCTGTCGCGGATCCGCCCGCTGAAGGGGGTCCACCAGGTCAAACTGACCGTCGTCGAGGCCGACCGATAGCCCCGGGTTCGATCACCCCTGGAGAAGAGATGGGATAGGTCGGGGAGCACGGAACGTGCCGATAGAACAAACAGAATACTATTCCAAAATAGCAGTCTATTCGTTCGATTCCGACATCGCGTTCTCGCGGGCCTGTTCGAAGCGCGCCGCCACCTCGTCGACGAGGTCCTCCTCGACGACGGTCCGGAGTAGCGCGTCGGTCATCTCGCGGACCACGATGTTCCGGTAGCCGCGCTCGTCGAGTTCGCGTTCCAGTTCGTAGTTCAGCCAGGAGTCGAAGGTCTCGATCGCGTCCTCCCGGGCGTAGAAGGGCCGCTGGACCGCGGCGTCGTACGGGAACGCCGCCTCGACGGTGGGATCGCGTTCGTCGTCCGTCTCGGTGGCCACGTCGCTCCCACCCGCACCCTCATCGGCGGATTCGGCGTCGGCCGCGTCGTCGGACAGCGTCTCCCCGAGGTCGGCGAAGGGGTCGTCCTCACTCATGGCGGACCACCTCCCCGGCCTCGACGACGTGGGCCAGTTCGTCGAAACACGGGAGTTGATCGCAGTCGGGATCGTAATCGAGGAGGGGTTGTCGCGCCCCGTAGGCCTTGGTGATGCTGGTGCGATCGCGGATGCCGGGCGACGGGGAGACGGTGCCGTCGTCGACGGCGGCCCAGTCGGTGATCCGGGCGAAGTTCGGAATGCGGTCCTGGAGGGTCTCGTGGGCGTTCAGCCGTTCGAGGAGCTGTCGATCCTGTGTTCGCTGGTCGATCCGGCCGCCGAGCATGTTCGGGACGAGCGCCAGCACGTCGACGTCGAGATGCTGTCGAAGGGGAGAGATCTGGCGCTCGATCGTCCGTTCGAGCCCGGCCATCGCCTCGTTGCCCGGCGCGAGCGGCAACACGAGGTTCGTGGTCGCGACCAGCGCGTTGTCCGTGAGCCGCGAGCGGTACGCGGGCGAGTCCGTGACCACGTAGTCGTAGGTTTCCCCGAGAAGCGGGTCGACGACCTCCCGCTTCAACAGCGCCGAGGGCTGGAAGACGTCGCCGACGACGATTTCGCGTTCGACCTGCTCCAAGTCCTCGGTCGAGGGGAGGAGGTCGAAGCCGAAGTCGGTGTCGTAGACGACGGCCTCCGGCGCGACGTCCCCGAAGAGGACGTCCCCGACGCTCTCGTCGGTGTCGTGGTAGCGGTCGTCGAACCCCAGCCCCACCGAGGCGTGTCCGTTTGGATCGAGGTCGAGCAGCAACACGTCGTGGTCCATCGCGGCCAGATGCCGAGCCAGGTTGACCGCGATCGTCGATTTCCCCACGCCGCCTTTCAGCATACAGACCGAGACGGCCCTCGGCGTCCCGTCGCCGGTCGCCCCGTACGGCGCTGTGGGCCGGGTCGTCGGATCCGCCTCAGCCATGGCGTCCCCAGGATGCTATTCGATCGATTTCTTCGATTTTACCGATTCGTGCTATTTTTGCTGTCCCCATGTTTCCAGCTATTCTTGAATAGCTACCGGATGGAACTTATACTTGGTCCCAGATAGACTGAATAGCAGTCTATCTTTCCTATTCAGTCTAGCCGATAGATGTGTGCTCTTCGGCGGATTCGTTCGATTTGCCGAGGGCGACCGGTCGTACCTCCCGTGTCGGCCCGGCCTGTCGACCTCACAGACCATTTTCAGATCGCGAACAACGACAGCATCTTCATAGGGAGTCACCCCGAACCCGGGGGCATGGCCGACGACGAGCGCCGGGGGGAGGCCGACGTGAGCGGCCCTGTCGTGGCCGCGTTCGATCGCCTTTCGAGATCGGAGATCGAGGCGCTGACCGATCGCCGAAACCGGGTCGTACTCGACTACCTCTCGGACCGCTCGACCGCGTCGCTCGCGGAACTGGCAGACCACGTCGCCGGGGTCGAACCGGCACCGGACCGGTCAGGACCACAGGGGGACCGACGGGAGTCGCGGATCTTCCTTCACCACCAGGGGCTACCACGCCTCGCCGCGTGTGGGTTTCTCGAATACGATTCGGAGAAGCGCGAGGTCACCGACGCCACGATCCCCCCGACAGTCGAGGCGCTCCTCGACGAGTGATCGACCGTTCAAGTCGAATCAGTTTATCGGGAGCACCCGATCCGCCCGCCGGTGGACCACGGGCTCCCCCGGAACGGCACGACGACCGCGCCGCTAGAGGGGAACAGGACAGGGGCGGGGGATTCTCAACGGACAGTAACCATCGGGAACGGTGGATGTCGGATGACTCCGGACGAGTACCCCGCCCGAATCCGTCAATACAATTAAAATAAATAAATATTGGGGTCGTGGCCGACGGCAGTGTTCAGATAAGATCGAAAAGTGAGGCGGCCGTCAGTTCTTGGTGTCCATGCAAGAAACGCGCCGCCTCATCGGAGGTAGC
>Ga0207719_100230_pt1 | contig 42600 bp, 47 predicted proteins | sample A23P1SouthBayCA_2_FD_187279 | JGI IMG/M metagenome (GOLD analysis project Ga0207719, IMG submission 187279) | Aerobic enrichment media microbial communities from Eden Landing Ponds, California, USA - A23 P3 (3) (SPAdes) | ecosystem: Environmental > Aquatic > Marine > Unclassified | place... | reverse complement strand
ATCCCACAGTTCAGTGACTGGCCGTTCGCGTTCACGCGGATCGACGCCGTCTACGTGTGGACTCAGGGCGGCTACCAGGTCGGTCGCGAGCCCGACGACTATCCACTGTTCCTCGCTGTTCGTGAGCAGGACGTCGACGCCTGGGAGACATTTTTCGAGTGGTTCGACCTCCCGACCGCATTCGAACGACAGCCCCGAGACGAGTTGGACGGACCGCTGCAGATCGTCCTCGAGCCACGCACGTCACTCGATATCGAGCACGTCGAAGGGTACCCGGTGAACCCGAGAGCAGAGACAATCGAGTATATGCGCGAGAACTACGCCCAGTTCCAGTCGGGGCTGGCGATGCTCGACCGGATGTACGAGGATCTCGATCTTGACGTTGCCTACCGTGAAACCGAGCGTACCTAGGCAGATACGCAAATCGTGCGAGACTTTATACCTCGGCAGAGCCAAGATTTGTTTGACCGATGAGTCTGGACGACGCGGTTGAAGAAGCTCTCGCAACATACGGGATGTCGCGGAGCGAAGAAGCCGAAGAAACCGGCCGCACGGTCGCGACGCTCCAGGACTAACGTACGCCGCTTACTCGAGAGTCCGGATTTTCTCTGCGAACTCCGCTTTAGATAGTCCGGGGGTTTCCATCAGCTCGGGGTTGTCGGTGCGCTCAACCGCCTCTTCGACGAATTCGATCCAGAGCTCCTCGTGCGCTGTTGCGTAGACTGTTTTCGCTTCTGCGGGATACATATCCAGCTCGTATGCCGTCAGGTCAATCTGGACCTCGTGTTTCCGCTCAAGCGTTGTCGCTCCGAAGTCAGAGAGATGCTTGAGGAGCACATTCTTCCGACGAACCGTCAAGAGACGCTTTGACTCGTTAATATATTCGTTTACCCACTCCCGCCAGTCGTATGTCTCTGAGTCGATTTCCGCGGAGGTCTCTGGCATCGAGAAATCGGGAGCAATCCGACGGAGGTAGAACTGAATCAGGGCAACAGCAGTCCGATGGTTCGCATTCGGAAGCGCGTGTTTGAGAATGAGATTTGAGGCGAGACGGCCTGCAACATCAGTCGCGTTGCCCTCCCACGACACCCGGTTGAGCGCGTCTGGGAGTGCATCGATGTCGATGTTCTTGTACGCTTCAACAGGAACTCCTTCTTCTTCCTCGTTCTGGGCTATGAGCGCTTGATAGATCTCGAGGAGCCGAGCAACGATGGTACCGTTATCAGCACCCATCTCTGAGAGTGCCTCGCCAAGATCGAATTCGAGATCCCCGACGTCCCCACCACCGACGCGAGACGTATAGATACCGAAGAACTCGCTGTCAAGATCGTACTTGCGAACCTTCACCGCCACGTCATCGTCGTACTCGACAATCCTGGCAACGATCTCTGATGGAGCCTCGTGGACAAAATCAAGAGAGAACTGATTGTCGCCCGGATGGTGATAATAGACGTGACCCATCTACCTGATTCGCTGTACTCGGAGGAGATCTTAATTCACGCTACCTTTCGGACCGACCTGGCATCAGGATTCCATCGAATCGAGTCTCTCCCAGCCGACGTTGATTCGGAGACGATACTCACTGTCGTAGCGTCCCTGTTCGTTTCGCGTTGGGTCGAGCAGCGAGTACCCACTTGTGAATGATTCGCGGAGCGTCTCACGCGTCGGGAGGTCGATATCCAGCTCGTCTGCGAGGTAGACGATCCGCTTGGTCGCAGCGCCATTGTCGAGTCGCTGGAGGTACTCACCGACCGTCGTCCACGAACAGTCCCGATCGTCCGCGGCGACCATCGCCTGTGCGAGTTCGCGGATGCCACCACCAAACTCGGGATGGTCGGCACAGTCAACCAGCGTCTTTTCCACGTCTGCGACGTTCACGGTGGTGCCCTCGATGGACGTCGGCTCGTAGCCGAAGAATTTGCGCTCGGTGACCGTCACGACGCGATAGGGGACGCCGTGGATCTCCCGACTCTGTGCCCGGAAGGGGGTGACGACGTACACCGTCCGGGGCACTTGTTCGGTCAGCCCGTGGTGGTCAAGGGCGGTGTAGTAGCCGACGTACATGGGCTCGGCAACGTGCGAGGCGATGAGATACTCGTGCGTCGTATACACGCCCTCTTCACCGGCCGCGAGCGGGATGATGAGGTATCGACCGGGAAACAGTCGGTCCAGCCATCCTTTCTCGGTGAGCCGGGAGGCGATCTCTCGGGCGGTGTTCGGGGCGACCGCTAGAGTCGTCTCGATGTCGTCGACGGAGATGATCTGGTGACCCGCGCCGGCGAGTCGTGAGAGGAGGCGGCTCTCACGGTTGGACAGCCCCTGTCGTATATTTTGAGTGTCTTGTGAGTCGTTCATCCCTGCATTTTAGACATAGAATATGAATACGAGCGGGTCTTGAACGTTGTTTATCCGGAATTTGGCTGGATAGAAGGCTCTCGCAAAAGAACCCGTCTCGTTTCAGGGGTCTTGAACCAGAGTCCGTCAGTATTGCTCGATGTCGATGACTTGTTTCATCTCTTCGTGAGTGGAGTCCCATCTCCGGCGACGACTAGCGCATCTAGCTCGCGTCAAACCGTAGCGCTCACCGCGTTGAGGACCATTCAGTCGGTACGTTCTTCCGGTCGTTCGAGCATCGTATGTCGTGAACGACCGATGCCGTGTGTGGATAGATCGGTCCCTTCCTCGTCGAGTCTTAAGAGGTAGCTCTTGAGCGCTTCTCGGTCGATATCCGGCTGTTCCTTAGGAATTCGTATGTCACCTGAGTGCTGGCGCTCCACTACGGAAGAAACGCGGTCCACTAACCAGTCTATATCACTTTCTACGAGCCGGTTTACTCGTTGCTTGAACGTGCTGTACGCGTCCGTCTGCTCCCCTTGCGATGTGAAGCGCAGCCCATACTCACAGGCGTTGACTGATTCTTTGAGCGTCTCCCAGTCATACACCAGCGCATCCGGAACGGGGTACCGTCTACCGCCGTTGATCTTCGCTCTAATACCGGTTGGCCGTCCTGCAGTAGACGCATTTTCCGGGACGTACACCAGTGACGTGTTTCTCCGAATCCCGAACACGTCGATGAAGATGGACCGGGAAAGTGTATGCTCCACGTTCGTCGCGTCGACGACTTCGGGAAACACGAAGAAGGCCTGGTTGTACTCGTACAGGGAAGTCAGTGTACGCCACTGATCACGGTTTACCGAGAACCGGCGGTCTGAATCCGATTCGACGGTGTACGGCCGCTTGTATTGAAAGACGACGGATTTGAGCAACGGCAGATTCGTGTCGTACCCCAGGATGTTCTCCATCCGCCGATTAGGCGAGAGGGCTGCGGGCCCGGTGAACTTTTCTTCGAGATCTCCGAGCATGTGGTGCGTGGCGTTGACAGTAAGGGTGTTCTCTGTCGGTGTATCTGTCATAGTGATAGAGATATGGCCGCCGGTGAAATTGGTTCTGGACAGATTTAGAAAAGCTGCTCGCGAATCTCTATATCATACCCTAGTGTACGGTCGTCGATCTGTTCGTTGACAGTCTGTATGGACATGTCCTGAGATACAACTAGATCAAGGCACTCCAGGATGAGGTCTGCACATCGACGGCCTGTGAAAGGCGTCAGATATCTCCGTAATTATCTGAGAACGCTATTTTCAGCGTAATCGGGATACTTCGAATAGACCAGATCGATGAGTTCGGGAAGCGGCATATCACCGTATTCCCTGACGATTCTTTTGGCTTCGTTGACGATGCGTTCCAGCTCACCCTCAGAAAGTTCCTCTTCTATGAACTCCTGACCTTCGGGTTCAAGCTGGTATTCGTATTTTACTATGTCATCCTCTTCATCCAGTTCCTCTTTCGAATCGTCAATCAATCCCCGCTCGATGTGGATATCCAGATCGTCGTACAGGGTGCTGGAAAATGGCCCATAGTCGTATGGTTCGAACCGATACGTGTCGGTTGGGGCGAGATCGTTCAGGTTCCCTTCCATCTGCATCAGGAAGATGAGCTTCTGGAATCGGGTACGCCCATCAATCTGATGCTCCTCATCAGCGTACAACAATGCGAGCGGGAGCATCTTTCTGGTATTCATGTTTGAGCCTCTACTTCTTCGTACGCGTATGTTTGAAAGTCATCCATCATAATTCTTGCAACGTCCGAATCCTCAAACGAGAGCGTGGCGTCCTGTGTGCCGATATTCAGGAGAACGCGGTTTTCATCTACCACATAGTACGACGATCGGTTGTGGTTGTCGGCCACACTCGTCGTAGCTCCAGATGCCTCCAACCGTTCTAATGTATCCGAGGAGTGCGGCGTTCCGACGATGCTGACGTCAATATCGTCCTCCAAAGCCCCTTCGAGTGCTTCAATCACGTCGCGAGTAGCCCACGCTAACCGAGTATCGAATCCGACGATAGAATCCTCCGCGGCCTCGATCAGGTTTCTCAGCTCGGTATTCATCCCATCCTGTCCGGACAATACCCACGCTGAATCATCGGCATCAGGCCCCCGTTCGATTTGCACTTCCCACGCTTCTTCGAGGCTCTCGAGAATTTCGTCCGACTCCGACTCGAACCGCTCCCGCTCCTCTTCGATTACATGACGCGGATTCTGAGCGACATACTTTTTCGGATTTTCGCCTCGAACCTTGACGTATCCCTTCTCGTGAAGACTGTTTAGCGGCTGATACACCTTTGCGGGTTGAGCGTCGATTCGAGCCGCCACCTGACTCGCCTTCATTTCTCCAAACTTCACGAGTGCATGGTAACAAGCTGATTCATACTTCCCCCATCCGAGGCGGCTCAACTCATCGCCCAGTTGTTCCATTCTACTACTAATCTCACAAAGTCAGACAACATCAATTCTGTGGTGAGGTATACTACTACTCAAGAGTAGTTGATGACCACTTCTATTTCTGGAATATCAGGAAAACTACTAAGTTACATTCCCTCATATACCAAGATGATGGAAAGAGCACATTCGTGGAACGCCGCTTTCCACATGGCTCAACAGGAGTACGGTAAGAAAGTCAAAATCTCGAAGATGGCTGCTGGCGGTCTCCCGCCACAATTCACGGAGTCGGCCATGTCACTCCATATGGGTGCGAACAAAGTTTACCGTGACCAGCGGGCAACGGATAGCTTCCAGATTCGAGAACACGACGACTACTACACGGTGCAGATGGATAGGCATAATCCGGATGATGGTAACGCCGTCAAGCACGCGATGACTGACGCCCTCCCCTACACGTTGGCGGCAGTCAGTGTCGGCGCGATGGTTTTCGGTGGTGGCGGAGGGTAAGATCGAATGTCGCTTCAGGTTGCCTACCTCGGTGCGATTGTTGGTTTCGTCGTCGGTGTCCTCTTCAATGCCCGACTATTCGGGCAAACGTCGAGAGCAGGATACCACGGTCGAAGCGGACAGTTCAGAACAAAATCCGATGCTCTGTTCGGAAAAGCGGCGTCAATCGCCTTCACCACCGTAGCCGGGTTCTTTGCTGGTCCGATGCTCTACGGATTCCTCGTCACCAATCCATTCGTTGGTGTGGTTGGTGTCCTCGGCCTACTCTACGTAGGCCTACATAAGGAGGTCGATGCGTGGAACCCGTGAATGGAACTCGCTTCGAGGATTCTGAAGAACCGTTATGTAACCAGAAGGACTTTTGTGTGCCTTCCCATACCAACAACTGCCTCTCAGGAAAAACAGTAGGAGGTCATCATGAGTGATAGCAATTCCTTCAAGACGACGAGCGACGGAGAAAAAATCGTCCAGATAGGCAACCACAGGGGAATCGAAACTCCGTTCTTTGCTCCTGAAATCAAGAATTGGCAAAACGATCTCCACGTTACCCTTGATTATCGAGAGGCGTTGGACGATCACAATCCAGTTCTCGTGCCCGCTTGGGACTGGCAGCGTCTTCGAGAAAAGAATGCTATCCTCCAGCGGCAGAGCGATCGTCAAACACCGACTGGGGCGAAGGAGATCAAGGAGCTCGAACAGAATCATCCCCTAATATACTACTTCCCTCCCGAACTTTTCGCCTACCGGGGAAAGACCAACATCCTCCGTACGTACCTGCTGAAACGTGACAAGGAGGCGAAATCCGATTTCAAAAGTGCCCTCCAAGATGGAAATTCTGAAGCGGCCCTCAATCAGCTCCCGGAATTCACTCGGCCGTTCATTCAGTCGAATTTTAATCCCATACTGAACGACTTTAGTATCTCAAAGGGTGCTGTCTCGGATAGCGGGGAAGACCCCGAAGAGATCTGGAAGAGCGTTCCGGACTCTCATTACAACGAGTTTTTTGGACAAATAGCGGCTGAGGCGATGGACAGGCCGAGTGCTGTTGTCGTTCCTCCCGTACCGCTCATACAGCGGTACGATGGCGATCTGATAACAGCGGTCTGCAAGGCAAACTCAAAGATGTCGGAGTTCGCCCGAGAAGATGGAGAGCCCCGAGCCTACTTCCATTTGTACCTACACTACACGTCATTCTCCGATGGTCAGATAGGCGAAGAGGATACCGCGTCAAGAGCGTTGAAAATTCTCCGGAATGAGGTTGAAAGAGGCGATTATGCCGGAATCGCTGTTACGATTTACAAAGGCGAGGAGGTGTTTGAGAGCAGCACAGCACCACGAGTGGAGACATTCTTCCGGAACCTCGGTTCATTCGCTGAGGAACAGAACCTCCCCGTAATATCCCCACGTTCAGAGTGGCTCGGGTTCTGGGCAACTGATTTGGGAATAGACGGCTTTAGCTCCCTCTATAACGGAAGTTGGGTCTACCGTTCTGGTGGGGCTGTAGACGATGTTGACCAGTACGGTTATACGATGGTTCCCACGGAATCGCGTTCTCTGAAACTCCAGTCAAACAACGGGAAAGATATTGAAGACCAAATAGCGAATGGTGGTCTTTCAGGGTTGGACGCACTTCCGGACGTACCTCCAAAGCCACCGTCCGATTTCGACCCAGATAACGGGTTGCAATCAAGGTATGGAACGCCATTCTACTACCGCCGGCATTTCGGAAAACCTCAAAAACTGAATCACGTTTGGGAGGCCCGGCAGGTTCGATCTGGGAACAGCCCCTCTGCTCGTGACCGTCTAGAGGATTCAGAGAATGAGTACGTTGAGTTTGAGGAAGAGTCGTAGATAGACCGCGAAAAGTAATCCGTAGTCACTCTTTTCGGGGTCAGACTTCCCCTATCTTTGTCCGGTTGCCACAAAAAGCAGTTCCAATAACGCTTCGTGAGGAGTTATTTGAGTTCGCGGAATCCTCTGCGGGCATTCGTCTTTAGCGAAGACTCACACCTCGGGTGCGTAGCGGTAGCAAGTGTCTCTTGCAAGATCGGTCGCCGCTAGTAGATCTTCTGTAGGTCTTCGTTCAGCCGCTCCAACTGCGGTGGTAGCGAGTAGCCGAGATACTCATCAAGTTCGTGGCAGATGAGCTGGGAATTGTCGGTAAGATCAGCTGGTAAGAAGGTCGTCGACTTGGTTCTGAAGGTGGTCGAATGCCTCCTCCGCAATCTCCACATCTGCTGCTCCAGTGATTACTACCTTCCCAGAGGCAAAGATCAGGAGGACGCAGGTATAGTCGTGAGGTCGGTACACTAGACCGGGAAATTGCTCAGGCTCGTACTCTGTTACCTCAAGCCCTAAGCCAATAGCAAGGGCTGACAGATTGACCGCTTGCTCCATATCTGCCATACACACGTAGTTCTGGACGGTGAACCAGGCATCATCAGCAGCCGAGACAATCCCGTGACGATGTAACACCGTCAGAAACTCATCTCGGAACCTGCCAGCCTCGGCTTCTGATGACGATCCGGTGATGATGTACTTCCCGGTACGGTACAGCGTAATCAGTGGTGCATCGTCACCGAACCGAAAGTACGCACCAGGGTATTTCTCGGGATCGTAGTCGACAACGTCGTCAAGCTCCCGGGCGACAGTTTCGAGATCGAGTTCCACATCGAGGGCTCCCGACGCGACAACGTTGACGACCTGGACCATCGTGAAACCCTTCGTGCTCAAGCATACATCTATCACCTCATATAACGTGCCGATAGCCTGCTCACAGCGGTCGGGCTCAGATCACACTTCTCCTGATTGGCTCTCTCGATACACCTGTTGTCGGAGATGTTTGGTAATCGCTTCCTGGACCTCGTCGTTGTCCATGAACTCTGCGAAGAGCTCCTGATTCTGGTCCATTCGGTCGATAAACATGCTGGTTAGCGCATCATCGAATTCAAGTGCGAAGTTTTCGCGACTATTTGCGCGCGCAGAGCGCCGGAGATGATCGTCTTCTAGGGCGTCTTCCTTGAGCTGCTCGAGGAACAGTTGGTCGGCCTCCGTGAAGTCAGTCCCAAGCTTCTCGTTGATTTTCTCGACGATAGTCGACAGTTCGACTTCGTCATCAGCTTCTGAACCGCCCGTTCCAGTCTCTGTCGGGCCTTTGACCTCACCAGCGTCTGCGCTGAGCCCGATGGAACCTTCCTCGGACTTCTCAAGGCGATAGTACTGTAGGGCAAGTTCATCGTCGAATTCCACGGTGGGGTCATGCGATTGCCTCGGGAGTTCCTTGTACAGGAACCGCCCGAAAGTGTAGAGCTTCTCGAGGTGGGTATCCGCGTAGCTGACGATCTGCGACTGGAACTTATACAGCCGCAGGAACGACCGAAGCGTTGAGCGGAAGTCTTCCTGGATTTCTTCCTCTTTCGCGACGAAGCGGTCCCGCGCTGGCTGAACGATACTGCTGAGCTTGCCATGGGCACCTTCCGTCCCCGTGTTAGACGGGTCAAAGAACACCTTCGCGAAGCGGTCGACTTCCTCTTGCTCGTAGATGCGAAACGCATCAAGTTCGGAGGCTAACTGTTGGAGATGCTGTGGATCCATCTCCTCCGTCACGGTTGTCTTGCCGTAGAACGGTTCAAACGCTTCCTTGATTTCTTCCTGCTCGTTCTCGAAGTCCAGCACGAATGTGTCCTCTTTCCCGGGATGCTGTCGGTTCAACCGGGAAAGTGTCTGGACCGCTTGGATCCCGGAGAGCTTCTTGTCGACGTACATCGTGTGGAGGAGCGGTTGGTCGAAACCGGTCTGGTACTTATCGGCGACGACGAGGACCTGATACTCCGGAGTGTCGAAGACGTTGGGAAGTTCCGACTCTTTGATGCCGTCATTCATCCCCTTTTCCGTGTAGCTACCGCCATCGTCCTCAACCGTCCCACTGAACGCGACGAGCGCATTGAGGTCGTACCCGTTCTCCTCGATATATTCGTCAATCGACTTCTTGTACCGGACTGCGTGAGCCCGAGAGGACGTCACGATCATCGCCTTGGCCTTCCCACCGATCTTGTGCTGCGTGTGGTTCCGGAAGTGTTCGACGATGATCTCGACCTTCTGAGAGACGTTGTGGGGATGGAGTTTCAGGAACCTGGATATCGCGTTCACCGCCTTCTGCTCGGGCACCTGTGGGTCCTCCTCGACGACCTTCGCGACGTTGTAGAACGTCTCGTACGTCGTGTAGTTTTGGAGGACGTCGATGATGAATCCCTCATCAATCGCTTGCTGCATCGAGTAGAGATGGAACGGTTCGTGCCCACCGTCTCCGTCGGGTTCACCGAAGGCCTGCAAGGTCTTGGCCTTCGGCGTCGCAGTGAACGCGAAAAAGCTGAGGTTGGGCTGTTTGTTCCGAGATTTTGCATTCTCTGCCATCGCATCCTCCCAATCCTCGATATCTTCCTCGTCGACACCCGAGAGAATGCCCTTCATTTCGGCGGACATCTCGCCACTCTGGCTGCTGTGAGCTTCATCGACGACAACGGCGTAATCTCGCTCCGGAAGTGACTGCGCGTGCTCAATGACGTACGGGAACGTCTGGAGCGTCGTGATGATTACTGGCTTGCCCGCTTCCAAGGCCTCTGCGAGCTCCTCGGATTTCGAGCGGCCCTCGCCTTTGATCGGATGAACGACGCCCGTCTTGTGGTCGAGCTCGTAGATAGTGTTCCGGAGCTGTTCGTCGAGGACGGTTCGATCAGTGACGACGACGACACCGTCGAATACCGCGTTATCTTGGTCGTCGTGCAGCGACACGAGCCGGTGGACTAACCACGCGATTGACTTGCTCTTCCCGCTCCCGGTGGAATGCTGGATGAGATAGTCCTCGCCGGGGCCCTCCTCTTTCGCGCTGGCGACAAGCTGGCGGACACACTCTAACTGGTGATAGCGCGGGAAGATGATCGTCTCGTCTTCCTCGACGGTGATACCGTCTTTCTTGATCTCCTCGGTGTCGATGTGAATGAACCGTTGGATGATCTCCATCCAGCTATCTTTCTCCCAGACGTCCTTCCAGAGATACGCAGTGCGGTGGTCGTTCTCTCGTGGGGGGTTGCCACCACCCTTCTCGTGGCCTTTGTTGAACGGAAGGAAGTGGGTGTCCTCGCCGGCGAGTTCGGTCGTATAGTGGATCTCGTGCTGGTCGATAGCGAAATGCACCAACGCACCGCGTTTGAACCGGAGGACGGGTTCGCTCGGATCGCGATCTTGGCGGTACTGCTCTCGGGCGTCCCTGTTTGCCTGGTCGGTAAAGGTATTCTTGAGTTCCGCCGTCGCGACGGGGATCCCGTTGACGCTCAGTGCGAGGTCTACACTCAGTTTCGAATTCGTTGCTGAGTAGTGGAGCTGCTGGGTGACGCCGAGGCAATTCGCTTCGTAGCGAGCCTGCAGTTCGGGATTGATTCCCGTGTTGGGTTGGAACGTCGCGAGCTCGATCTTCGTTCCAGTGGTGCGAAGGCCATGACGCAGGAGTTCGAGTGTGCCTTGCCGTTCGAGGGCGCTGGTCAGTTCCTGGAGAAAGCGCTCGCGAGCGCTGCCCTTGTGAGCAGTCTCTAGTTGCTCCCAGGCCTCTGGCTGGGTTTCTTGGACGAACGAGATGACCTGATCAGGGAAGATGCCTCGTTCGGCGTCGAAGTCGTCGTTGGGGACCCGTGTGTAGCCGCGTTTCAGCAGGGCGGCGGCAATCTCGTCCTCGAAGGCCGCCTCATCATACTGTTTACTCATTCCAAGTTAGTTGTCAGGTGGGTTCCACTCCGTTAAATCAATTTGGCCAGTAGCGGCTTTTGTTATGAGTGCTTTCTTTTTTTCGCTCAGTAGCTGTTTTTCTTGGTTGATCTTCTCAGTTAATTCCTGAATCCTGTTATCAATTTGTGTTGCAACCTGCGAAATCTGCTTTTGTTCTTCGTATGGTGGTACCGGAAGTACACCATTTCGGAGATCTTCCAGATTCACTCCTTGTATTGTCGCACCGTGGGTATGGAGGTCCATCTGTTGACGGAAAGGTTCTGATTTGAGAGCATATTTTAGCCAGTCTGAGTCCACGTCTTCTCTTGGAGATATACGGGCAGTATCTTGGGTGAGGTTCGCGCCATCTAACTCTGGGGGGACCTTTACAACCCTACCAACGCTTCCTCGAATTTCATAGACTAGATCCCCTGGATCTAGATTTGATCGGTCATAATCTGAAGCTATCTCAGGGGTGGTTTTCGATAATGTATCTGGGTCCAACGCCTCGGGATGGCAATCTCCACCTTTTATGATAGGGACTCCCTCTTCTTGATTTGGACCGGGTAACACGATACCATAGCAGATAGTAGTGGAGGGGTCTTTGAGATAATTCAACCGCTGAAGCTCCCAATCGACCGGGATTCTATCAAACCACTTCGACTCTACGTCTTTCAACTCCTGATCCTGATCAGAAGTCCCTGAAGTTACTAAGCGTGTGATTTCGGCGATCCGCTTTGTTTCAAGTAATTCTACAATTTTCTCTTTCTTATCATAAAGGCGATTGATTTGTGCCTCTCTATCGCGAATATACTGGATATACTTCCGCTGTTCTTCCAGTGGGGGGTTGATAATTTCATAATTTTCAATAAATTCAGTTGGAACTCGCTGCTGTCCCGCAACGCCCCGCATTGCCGTCTCAGCCTCATCCATAAATGGCTTTGAGCGAAGAACGTACCAGAGGAACTCTGTGTTCACACCTTTTCGTGGTCGGAGTATGTGAAGCTCCGTCGTCCCAAACCCGATACCGTTCTCCAGCCCCCGACAGATGGCACCCTTTCCGTTCTCGAAGGACGGCGTGATCTTCGCTATCGCGATATCTCCTTCCCGGAAGTAGGTATACCCGTCATAAACCTCCTCTAACGGGCGTGTCTCAGTGTCTATGATTTCGCCATCTGTCCCGAAATCCTCCAGCGGGACGAAGCTCACATCCGTCTTCGGGTCAAGATCCGAGAGTTCTGATTTGGTCGGGTTGATTCGAGCGAGATGCTTCAGACGGACTGTTTCCGGTTCGTTTGCTTTCTCTGTACCGTCAGTGAATTCCGTGATGTTCGCCTGTCCATCCATTACTCCGTCACCTCGCTCAGCAGCTCGACGATCTCGTCTTCCAGTTCACGAATGTCGGCGTCAATTTCCTCCAGCGGCCGCGGCGGCTCATATTCGTAGAAGTAGCGGTCGAAGTTGATCTCGTAGCCAACAACCCCCAATTCGCCATCCTGATCGTCGTGGTACTTACTGCTCTCGTTGATCCAAGCGTTCTCAACGTGGGGTTGCACCTCCTCTTCGAAGTACTCCCGCGGATCCGTCCCTAATGGCACCCGTTCGCGGTCGCGAAGGTCGGTGTCGTGCTCCGGATTCCCCTTGCTATCGGTGACGATTTCGGCGTCGTCGTTCTGCTCGCCGAGCGCACGCTCTATCGCGTTGTGAACGCTGTTGCGGACGTCGACGTCATTCCGCTCGAAGCAGTTTTCGACTTCCTGCATGAACTCGTCGCGGTCCATCCACTGTGTCTCTGAATCCAGCTCGTAGAGCGCCTCCTTCACCGATTTCTGTACCTCTTCATCACGATTCGAAAACGCCCGCTCGTCGTCGAGGCTCTCGATACGCTCCTCAGTGGCCCGGAAGCTCATCCGTAGGGGCCGGTCGATGACGATGCGACGGTAGCCGAATTCCTCTGTGGAGACGACCTTCGAGCGGCCGTTCGCTTCCAGGTCACCGAAGATACGGGAGAGCTCGTCGATGTGCTCCTGAGTGAGTTCGTGGCGCTTCTCGCCCAGACTCTCGTCCATCTCGGCATACAGGTCTTGGGCGTCGATGAGCTGGACGACATCCTCGCGCTTCTCGGGCTTGTCGTTCGAGAGCACCCAGATGTAGGTCCGGATGCCCGTGTTGTAGAAGAGGTTCTCCGGCAGGCCGACGATGGCCTCCAGCCAATCGTTTTCCAGAATCCAGCGTCGGATGGCTGATTCCCCGCTGTTGGGGCCGCCGTTGAACAGCGGCGAGCCATTGAACACGATGGCAATACGGGAACCGCCCTCCTCGGGCCGCTTCATTTTGCTGATCATGTGTTGGAGGAAGAGGAACGCGCCGTCGTTGGTTCGGGGCGTCCCCGCCCCGAAGCGGCCGGCGAACCCTTCCTCCTCGTGTTCGCGCTCAATCTCGTCTTTGACCTTCTTCCAGGAAACCCCGAACGGTGGATTGGAAAGCATATAGTCGAAGGTCCGGCTCGGGAAGCCGTCTTGGGTGAAGGAATTTCCGTAGATGATGTTCTCGGGCTCTTGGCCCTTGATGAGCATATCTGAGTTACAGACGGCATAGGACTCGGGGTTCAGCTCCTGCCCGAAGACGTGGAGGTTCGCGTCGGTGTTGAGCTGTCGGACGTACTCCTCGGCGACACTAAGCATCCCACCGGTCCCACAAGCCGGGTCGTACACTGTGCGGATGGCGTCCTGCTCGGTCAGGGCCGCGTCGTCTTCCTGGAAGACGAGATTAACCATCAGTTCGATGACTTCCCGCGGCGTGAAGTGCTCGCCGGCCGTCTCGTTGCTCAGTTCGTTGAACTTCCGGATGAGCTCCTCGTAGATGTAGCCCATCTCCTCGTTCGGGACTTCCTCGGGGTGGAGGTCGATTTCGGCGAACTGCCGGACGACCTTATACAAAAGATCGGCATCGGCAAGTCGGTCGATCTGGTGGTCGAAAGCGAATTTCTCGAAAATCTCCTTCGTCTCCTCATCGTACTGGTTAATGTAGTACTGGAGGTTTTCTGCGATATCGTCGGGGTCGTTACACAGGGATTCGAAGGTGTACTCGCTGGTGTTGTACACCTGTGCATCGGCTGCCTTCTTCAACGAGGGGGCGACGTTCTCGATACCTTGTTCTTGAAGCTGTTCGTAGCGCTCCAATACCTCGTCCTTGTTCCGCTCAGTCACGCAATCGAGCCGTCGAAGAACAGTCAGCGGCAAGATGACCTTCTGATATTCCGACTGCTTGTAGTCCCCTCGGAGAAGATCTGCAATAGACCAGATAAAGTCCGACTTCTCGTTGAAGTTATCGACCATTGTACGGTGGAAGGTAAGTGTGTATGATAAACGCCACGGAGTGCTCACCGAGAAAGCCCGTTATCGATGCCGATTCACTGCACACAATTCGGCTACACTACCCCCCTCGAAGCGAAGACCTGTGACTCGGTGAGAGATCTCATCTCTTTTCTGCTATCTCGCGGAATGGTGGCCACTGTTCCGACCTGTTTCATTACCCCACGGTCCACAGACTGAGTTACGCACGAATGCAGGATTTCATTGTGGATGAGGACTCGCGGCCTCGGTCTATCGGGTTTGACGCCACAGACCGGCAGGGTCTCGTGGTGACTGTCGGTGTTCTTCTCAACCGGACGCAGGAAGCCACACTGCTCGATGACCTCTATCAGACGATATACGATGACGGCTATCGGCCGTTCCGGACGAAAAGCCGTGACCTTTCGCTCCCACCTGCAAAGGTTCAAGAGCTCCTTCTGCGGTGTAACGGGGAGGTCGGTATTTGCGTTCATCAGGACGACGTCAAGCTGCCATTTGCTGAGGCAGTCCACTCTGCGATCCTCCTCGACGAGTTGAGTGTGACAACCGACGATACGATAGCCATCGTTGACGGTGATCAGGGTCGAGCAGACAAGCTGTATCAGACTGCCGGTGCAATCGACGTGGTTCCGCCATCGATCACAAACTGCGCCCAGTCAGAGCTCTACTATCCCCATCTCCTGTTGGCGGACCTCGTTGCCGGTGTTGTCGCGGATACCCTTGCGGCGGATCCTACAGCTCTCTCTTCAGCCTCGGTCGCCGGACCAGTTGAGATGATACTGGAGACGACACCGGAATCTCGGAAAGGTCGATGGGGACGTGGATACTCCGCTGCTGCGCGTGGCGAAGGAGAAGTTCGACGAGCGAAATTCGAACAACGGTATGCAGATTCCGTCCGAGAACGCGTCAGTTGTTGGTTCCACGGGACATTTGGGAAGACGCATGCCCCACCTCCGGAGAGTGATGGCGTTCAGCCTGTTGTAGGGCGGCTCGAGGCAATGGGGTGTAGCGATGTCGCTACGTGGCTTGCTGAGCAGTAGTGAAAGGGCACTGATTCCCGCCTCCACCCCCGTTTCCACGCGGGACCTCTCCGAGGACGCAATTGTGATGTGATGCGTCCCCGTTCGGACCGCGTCTTACCGGGATGGCAGGAGCGGTGCGACGGGCTTCAAACGCCGGTGCCTGCGGCGCTCCACCTAGTACGTGTGAGGGCATCCTATTAGAAGTTGTCCTTCATTTTCTGCGCTTTACAGTACACTGGTCGGTGACTCCGGTTTGTCGTCGCCGACAGCTATAGATTATTGAGTGAGGGGAGCGACTCAACCCAACCTCACTTCTCTCGGAGAAGGCCGTGTTCTCATATGGTCTTACCAAACTTCTCTCCTGACTCTCGCTCCGCTATTTGGTAAGACAACCGCAGATATACATCACAGACCCAACTACACACCGTTAGAGCAGATGTCTTCACCGGCGGCACAGGCGTATCCTCAGATTCGAGAGGCGGTTGAATCCTTCGTCGCGGACGTACAGGACTACACGGAGGATGCCTACGAGCAGCTCCCCACAACGACCATCACCGAATCCAATACGTTTCGCGACCGGAAACACGAATACACCGTTGAACAGCCGTCGAAAATCGTCCGTGATACGAACCGCTTCAAACACTTCTATTTCAGTGACCTAGCCGAATCTCTCATCGACGACGGCCTCTCATTCTGTCCGCACCGACGCGACGACGTCGAACAAAGCCTCCACGGCAAACGCATCTTCAGACTCGCGAAGCTGACTCTCGATTACGCCGGCGCCGTGACGTTCGACGAAGACGCATTTGACACCGCCTATGAGGATCACCTCGCACCCCTCTACGCGAGCACTCACGTCCACCGAGTCGTGTTCCCCCTCCCGCGAGTGATCCTACGGCCAGACGATTTCAGAGAGGGATTTCAGCTAACGCTTGAGCCCCTCGAAGACTCGGTCGATAACGGCGAGTATGTGGCGTCTCTCACGGACGATCTACTGCTCTCAAAGATTCCTGACTTCGAGATGACGGCGATGCAGACGTACGGCACGCCCGGTATGATCACTGAGCCGGATCAAACCCAGAAACGACTCGGGTGGGCGACGACTCTCGAAGTCGAGTTTGAAGTCACCTATCGTCCCACGAAACACAATTCTGAGCATACGGGCCTCGACCTCAGCTGGACTGGGAATCAAGCGCTTTCTGAAGCGGCCGCGATAGCGAAACAGGTCGTTACGGCACTCCGGCTTTGGGCCCCGAAAGAGTACGCTGGGCTTGGCCCGGGGTATCTTCTCCGTGATTCCTGGAAGACGTATCGCGGTATCAGCGCCGACGTCGACCGGGTGATCATTCCGGAGTTCGGGCAGCGCGGGAAGTCCTTCCACCGTGACTCAATTGAACTCCCGGAAGTCGAGCAAGACGTCCTTCGTGAGCACTGGCAACGGATCGGGCCGTACTGTACGTTGGAAGATGAGACGTCGAATACGCTCTATCGGTGCCTCACTCGGTTCAACCGAATGTACGAGCGGTCGACGTCCGAAGACCAGATCGTAGATGCCTTTCTCGGCTTCGAAACCACGCTTATTCGTGGTGATCCTGGCTCAACGCTCCCAAACCGGGCTGCAGCTCTCCTCCGCAACCAGGATGGCTGTGACCTTGATGAGGTGCGGACGTTCTTAGAGGGAGTACGACGCATCCGGAACCGAATTGTCCACAACGATGCGAGTCTCTCTGAGGAGCTGTCTGGCGACTATCCTGGCCCGAATGAGACTCAGGCGTATCTCAAAGAGGTTCGCTGGTACTTGGCGCAGGTTGTCATCGCTTATTCGGTGTTACTGGACACACCTAGTGATTCCATTCAGTCTGTCAATCAAACGATAGTGGATTCGAGGATCGACGAGATGGTTGAGGATAATCAAAAATCGATCCTACATACGCTCCTACGTTCGTTGATTGGTCGCTAAGGGCTGAATTAGTTGGGGGTCAATATTGCAGTCCGGGCTGACGGAACACGGCTGTCTTACCAAATAATTCGGGATTTCCCCGCATTATGTTTGGTAAGACGCGAGAACAAGACATCACAGAATTATGTAGGGGTGGTGAGGAAGCCTGTATGAGACTGACTTTATGAGCAATCTGAATTGGCGAGAGAGAATCTCGGCGTGGGCCCATTCACTCATAGTTCGATATACTCTCCTCACGCTCGCTACGGTTGCGGTGGTCGCGACGCTGACCACACTGCTTAACCCGGCTGTTCAGACCGAGAATATCAGGGCGCTACTGACGACGCTAGCGACGGCAGAAGCCTCCGTCTTGGCGATCGTATTCTCCGTGACCGTCGTCGCCCTACAGCTCGTTGTGACGCGATATTCGGCCCGCCTCACCTCACTGTTCATCAAGGAGCCGTTGTTCCGTACGACGTTCGCGCTCTTCGTTGGCGCTATTGCGTTCAACCTGCTGGTCGTCTATCTGCTCCCGATACAGAACAGCCGCCTACTGAACGCAGTCGTCGGAATCGCGTTTGCGCTTGCTGCTGTCTCTACGTTTGCGCTCTACCAATTCATCCAGCTGATGATCCAGCGGAGTTCGCCCGACGATCTCATCTCGGTGTTGGTCGAACGGGAACTCGCACCCGACGAATACCTTCCAGCGACCGAAACGGAATTCACCGAAATCGAGGTCCATCCGATTCGGCCACTGTACCGAACGATTGCTCGAGCCATCGAGCTGGGCGAATACCAAACCGCAGAACAGGGGATCGACGGACTTCGGACGGTTCTCACCCGGACGTTCGAGCACCTCGAAAACGAACACTCCGAAGAAGACGCCGCCCAGTACGCATCGGCTGTTTCGACTGAGGTCCTCACAGAGTATGTCCCGCCGATCTTGGAGCAAGCATACACCCACGAGCAATACGACCTGGTTTCAGACGCAGTCGACGATGTCGAAGCGGTCGCTCTCAACGGGCTTGACCACGGCTTTACTGACGTCGCCGAGGACGCTGCTGAGGGACTCGGAGACGCGTTCGATGCAGCGCCCTTGACGTGGGAGGGGAACCGCCTTCGAACCCCAGTCAAAGAGTCTCTACTCGAACTGACGAAAACTACAGCAAGCGACGCCGGGTACTCGACATTTCGAGCGGTCTTCCATCCACTAAATTTCCAAATGAAGCTCCTCTTGCGACGCCGACCGGATTCGAACGTGACCCACCACGTCGTTGGAGACTACTATAGCCGAGAAATCGTCGATATATTCGAGGCTCTTGCTGACCGGTACGGCCCCGCTGTACAAGATCAGGACATCAATTGGATTTCTCCAACAGAGGGGCGGAAGTGGACGCTTCCCGATGAAGCGGAACCACTTCGACACGTCTGGCGTGAATACGCCAGCTTCACAGAAACCGTTCTGCGGTATCGCGTCTCGGAAGAGGAGTACCCATTTGTGGAGGGGTCAATCGATGACGGCTGGAATCGGATCACGCAGTGCGCTGCTGATGCTGGGATAGACGATCTGGCAACGCTGTGCTGTATGACGACGCTTCAACTCGCGTATCGCGTTGACCAGCTCGAGGACGGCCGTCTCGGGATGTGGACGAATAATCTCGGACGTCTCCGACTGGACTATGATCCGGCCATCGTCGATAGGGCATTCGAACTCCTGAAGGCGGGCGAACAGCCGGAGGGGCAAAACATCTCGGTCAGGACCGTCGACCCGGCGTCGACAGATGCAGAGGAGGGGTTCATTGAACGGTTCCTTAGTACTGAAGAGGAAGACACACCATTCGAGGAGTGGCTCGTCGAGTTCGAAGAAGACGTCCACGAACGAACGGAGTACCTCAGGGAGCGAGAATGACCGACCACCAGTTCGAGGAGGGCGACCGTGTGCGAATCGATATTCCTGATGAGACGGACCCGGACTATAACCGGCTCCACGGGCGACACGGCGAGATCGTTGCTATCTTAGAGGACGATGCCGGCGCCGTCACGGGTGATGATCGCGACGCCGTGCTGTACCGTGTTCAGCTGGACGACGGGACAAAAACGGATGTTCGGTGGCGCGATCTTCGGCCACCCTGAGGTATCGTCGCACGTTATTGTCCAAGCGGTGGCTGTATTTGGACAACACACTCTTACCAAACTTCGCGTCTACAATACACTCCTACTGTTTGGTAAGATACTGTCGGACCTCCCCAAATCACCTGCTATACCGACGATTCACAGCTGAGAGCCGCAATTGAATATCTACGCTTATGTGAGCGGTGGCTGAAACGAGAATGTATGGCAGACCTGATTGTCAAATCGACCGTGAAGGACGCACTCGACGACAACAACGTCTCCGCGGACTTCTACGAGGCTCTGGACGACGAAGTCGCCGAGCTGCTTGACGACGCTGCACGACGAGCTGAGGCCAACGACCGGAAGACGGTCCAGCCGCGCGATCTGTAACTGACGCGCTGCGATCAGTCCTTTCTGAGCGGCGTGGGAATCCCGCCTGCAGTAAAGCGGGCGACTGCTCCGCAGCTGGGACACTCGTCGACGAACGCACAGACTCGAAGCGAGGTTTCTAACTCACGAACGTTCCCGCACACGGGACACTCGTACACGGTACGATACCGGACTGACGGACGGTGCTGCCGTCGTGTACGGGGGTTCGCTGCCGGTGTCGCCTTGCCGTGAGACGCTGCTGCCGGCGGTCGCTCCCGGTTCGTCGTGGACTGATCGTGATCGAGCTGCCAGGCCGAATCGGGAAGCGTGTCGTAGATGCGATTTGGCCTGCTGATGCTCATATCGAGAGCATCAGGCTCGCCTGGTTTGCGTGCGTTATCTGATCGGGGCTCATCGACTGAGCTCCCGTCGACGTGTGATGCGTCTCGGTGACTGGGAGAAACCTTCTGTGCCCACGCACCGAGTTCGACGGCCTCCGCTTCCTCGTAGAGCACGCCGTCGATGGCAGCCGCCAGTTCAGCGAGTGGCTCGGAGATCTCAGACTCTCCGTGTTTCTCGACCGCGCTCTCGAACAGCCATTCGCGGAGCGTCGCTGCCGTCTCTCTATCGACGGTATATGATGGAACAGCCTTCATTTGTTTCTCACTCCGCTCTTCGTGGGTCCGACAAACCTACAGAGATCATAGGCACCGTCGAGAGCGTCCCTGTTGGAATCAGCTCGATTAGAGAGAGCTGACGGTGAAATAGTCGGTATGCCTCTCTCAAACCGACCATAACTTCGATTATTGTGGACGTCTAACGTAGACACACCCGTGTCCGCCTTCCAGGGGAGATAGTCGGGGTTCAAATCCCCGAAGGGGAATGGGTTTGACTCCCAGTCGGTAGGGAAGGCGCTATTGAAACTGGGCAAGGTGGCGGTCACGGGCGGCGTCGAGGAGGTGTTCATCTACATTACGAAACAGATGATGCACAAGATTGCGGCGAGGCTGAACGAGAAGTACAGCATCAAATCAAAAGCGGCCACGTGGGGCGAGAAGGTCGTTAATCGGGCGAAGGCCCATTTCCCCCACACTCCCCTCTCCCTGCCGGCAACCCGGCTAGTGGATACACTGTATCTTTCGGCTTCGTCCCCAAATGAATCCTCTTCTAAAGGATCAACAGAGGTCCCGAGAGGTGTATGACACGGCTGTCAGCGAGGTTGTGGCTGCGCGCGCAGCGACCGCAGGGAGCGAGCACGGAGCGGTGGGTGGGGCGGCGGGGCGTCCACGGGCGGTGGTCACCAATAAAACGAGGGAGCGCCCCGCTCAGCGCAGGGTGTCCCGTTCCGCCTCGAGCCCGACACCCGGGTCGTCGGTGCCGTGTTCGGCTTCGTAGGCGTCAACGAGCTCCCGACTGTACCGTGCGATCCGATTCCGCGACGTCGGCACAATCGTGCTCGCCGCCGCAGCGACCTGCTCTTGGGTGAGGTGCTTGCGCGAGAGCAGCCGATCCGCCGCGTACAGCGCCGACGCCGCGACGGTGCACCGTGGCGTTCCCGGTCCGACCGGCACCTGGTCACCGAGTTTCATCAGGTGTTGGGCCAGCCGCCACGTCCGCACCGCTCGCGCCCCGGGGATGGCGTCGTCATCGAGGGCGTCGACGACCGCCATCACGGCGTTGGGCCTGATGAGCGGCGCGTCGAACCCGCATTCACACCGGATCTTCCGCGCCGCAGCGCACACCCGCTCGTGGGGCGCTTTGGTGTGCGTCGCGACCGCGATATCGATCTCGTCTCGGTCGACCGATGAGGCCCGCGCGGCCAGAAGGACGGCGCCGCCGGCGAGTGCCTCCCAGGCCATCCGCCCGCCCGGCAACCGTGCTTCCGAGGCGCTCCGGAGGAACTGTGCCGCCATCTTGATGACGTGGTCCGGCAGGGCCAGGTTGCCGCCGATCATCTCGACGTCCCGGAGCCCCTCGTTGAGCCGCTTCGTCCGCTTGCGCTTCTCGCCGAACTGCATCCGTTTGTGCCACTTCCGGAGGCGCTGGACCTTTTCCCACTGCTCGTTGCTCAGGGGATTACCGCGACCGTCGGTGTTCCTCCCGATCTTCGTGTGCAGGCCCTTGTCCGTTCGCAGTGGGTCTACCGTTTCGATGCTCTGGTCGGCGTCCCCGACCATTCCGAGGTCGTTCAGCGTGGGACTCAGGTCGACCCACTCGTCGGCGACGATCAGCCCACAGTCCGTGCAGAACGACTGCTCGTCTTCGGTGATCACCTGACCCTCACACTCCGGACACGCCGACCGCCCCGACGGCTCGTGTTCGACCGTCAGTTCGTGATCGCGTTCCTCGGTAGTCGTAGTCTGTACGTCCGAAACCGTCTTTTCGCTCGCGTTGTTACTCGACATTGCAGTCTCCTGAAGGCGCTCACCACAGCGCCCGACACCGCGGCCCCAAACCGCGGTTTCCTCGACGTCACGACCGACAGAGCCGTCTGCGCGCTCTCGCTCGCGCCTTCGCGAGCGCCCTCCTGGGCGCGAGCGAGAGCGCGCCCGTACGGAGGGGCAACAACCAGCGCCGCGCGCCGACCCGCCCGGAGCGAGCGACCAGCGGAGAAAGCGTGGGGGGTGAGCAGCCACGCCGCGCAACCCCCCCGCGCTTTCCCGCTGGCGTCGAGGGCACATCTATTTTAGCCCGGAACGGGCGCGGGCGGTGCGGAGAGCGCCCGCACGCCCGGAATGGTCGGTCGCGAGCGACGCGGAGGGCGGCAGCGGCGAGCGGCGCGAGCCGTTCGAGACACACCGGACAGCCGATGTCGTCGTTCGCTATTCCCACCGCCAGCCTGGCGGACTCAGAAAGGGCGAGGCCGCCTCGTCCATCCCCCGATCCCGCAAGCACCGAGTCCAACGATACGCGCAGCGTGGGTCGCGGGGCGTCGAGCGGCCGAGGGCTTTCTTTGCTGTCTCCGATGCCACGCGAGCAGGGAGTAGTATCTCACGAGCAAACTCGACGGACGTACCCTGATGGCTAAGGGAGTTAGCTGTCGAGATCCCGCTAATGTCGGTGAGCCGGCCAGTTACAGATGTCTCCGTCGCTGACGTGGCGGCAACACGTTACTCGTCCTGGAGTGCGGCGTAGATCTCCGCGTGCCGCCGGCCGTCGAGGGCCCCCATCTCGAGGGCAATCTTTCGACGTTCGGCGTCGCTCTCGGCCGCCTGGTACCGCTCGTACAGCTGGCGGCCCTCGGCATCAACCGCTGTCGGGTCGCCATCGTAGACGTCGACGTCGTCGGAGGCAGCGAGATCGAGTGGCTCGTCTTCGAGGTCCACTTTGAGGAGGCGGAACCGCTGAGCGGTCTCGGCGCCGACCAGCTGCGTGACCGTCTCGAAGTCGAGCTGGTCGTCGTAGTACTTCGTCGAGACGAGCTCTTGGAACGGCTCACTGTCGGCGGTCTTGTCGAGATACTTGTGGAGGGCCTCGACGAGTAGGGCAGATCGGTTCGTGTCGTAGATCTCCGCAATGGCGTCGAGGCGCTCGACGAGCGACGCCGGCGAGTGAAAATGAACTCGCTGCAGCTCGTCGCTTGGGTCCATACGATGCGTACGTTTCGGACAGACGCTGGTAACGGTTTCGGGGCTGTACAGTACACGCTCTGAACGTCAGGAATCGGTGACGTCAAACTCAATCGTCACTCTGTGCGTGCAGCTCTTCAAGAACTCGGACAGCTGTCGTTCCGATTCGAACGCCGTCGACGTTGTCGACGTCGAGGTCCACGGTAGCAGTTCGAAACGGCTCGTCGTCGACGAGCACACGCTGGATAACGGTTTGGACGGTCTCTGACCCATATCTGTCGACGACAGTAGCCAACGCTTCGTCCAAGTGAGCGTCTTGGTGATCCTCTCGTGGGTGCTCTGCTCGCTCAAAGATGAGTTCGACGACGTCATCGACAGATGGGTGCGCAGGGTTCCCAGTGCCCTCACGAACGTCATAGAGGGATTCAGAGTCGGTCATCGCTATTCCCTCGCTGTCTGTCGGTATTCTTGTCCGGATTTTCTGTTGATGCTCCAGCTACCGCTGTCGACAAACCTTTGGGAGCGTGCCCTCCAGTATCCCGAGATCCTCGATGGCCACGAGCTCATCGAGAAGGTTGGTCCGGTCTCGAGCGTGACCCCACACGCGGGACAGTCCATAGCCCAGGACATACGCGCCGCCGTCATCAACGTCGGGGAAGACTCCAAAGACTCGCTTGCCGAATAACGAGTGGTAGCGGATTTTCGACGATAGTAATTTACAATCACAAGCTGGCTATCAGCACACGAATGTCTGATCTCTATGCTTCGATTATGTCGTGGGCCGAGGACAGCGACTACATCGATCCCGAACACGTGTGGCCGCTCGGGATCGGTCTCAGTATCGTCCTCATCTCGTTTCTCGACATTCAGGCTCTTGATCAACTCCTAGTGTCGCTGGACGGGGTGACACAGCTGCGGCAGCTGCTGGTGATGGCACTAAAAGGGGTTGTCGCCGGCATGATTACGCACTTCGCCTACAGTACGAGCGATATCTCGTTTCGAAGCCGACAGACACTCCAGAGCAAGGAACGTGCGCTCCTAATCATTCTCGGCGTCGGTGTCAGCGCTGGCCTCCTAATTGACGTCGTCATCCCCCAACTGGTTGAGCCCTTCCCGTTCGTTGTCGTCCAGACCACTGGGCTCCTGCTTGTGGCAGGGATGTGGTACCTACATCTGCTGATCGAGAACTGGAAACTCTCGAACGAGTGGCCGCACGTACTGAGTGGCCTACTCATCGCCTTCGGTCCATATGTGCCATACTTGCTGTAGGTCAGCAACGAGAACGGTGGTCGGAGCGACCGTCCACCTGGGTGATCCTCTATAGGAATCGCTATAGATATTTCTAAAGCAACCGGCGAGACCCCGACGGACTACCTGAGCAACATCCATTAAGAGCCTCGCGAGACAACGCCGGCGTATGTCCCGCTGGGAGCATATCGACCTCCAACAGGCTCTTACCGACGATGAGGAACTCACTCTCTACCGAATAACGCGAATGTACCTCGGCCGCCCAGAGGGCTTTGATCACCTGAAAGGGACCGGCGAGGTCGAAGATGAATACCGACTCCCAGAACCGATGCCGGACGACGACAAAATCGCCATCGGTGACGCCGACCTTGCCGACCTCAAGGAGAAGGGCTTTATCACACAGGAAACGGTGATGCGACGGAACTACTGGGGGCTCACAGAGAAAGGCAAAGCAGCAGTCCCGGAGTTCTTCGAGGAAGCTGACACCGATCCTAACGAGTCAATTACCCACCGAATCGGCGTCCAGCTCGCCGATATGTATCTCCGCAACATCGCAGTGGGCTACAACACCCGGGATGTTCGCGTGTACCAGTCGATCAACGAGTTCGACCCCGCCAAGACGTTCGACGTCATCGCGTACTCGAAAGACGACCACGAGCCCCGCGTCCGGGTCGAAGTCGAACGGGAGTCGAACAACTACGACGCTGTCGTCGACGACTTCGAAAAGCTTCGCGATGCCGGCTACCACGACACCTCACACTATACGGGCGCCGCATTCTGGGTGTTCCCGCGGCGCAGCACCGCCTACAAGATCATCAATCTCCTCATCGACCGCGACCTGATTAGCCTCCGCAACGGAACGATCAACAAGAACACGCCGCTCTCACGGGCCCAGCGTGAGGTTGGTGAGTGCTATAACCCCGGCTTCGATGCCTTCACCACGTATTCGAAGCTTATGTTCTGGGACTTCGAGTTCGACGGTGACCATCTCTCGCCCATCGGCGACCGCGCTGTCCTCGACGACCTCCGAGCGGATCCAGAATACAGCTACGTCGACGAAGATATCTACAACACAGTCTCTGACCAACGACCCATCTAACTTTCCAGATTACTGAGAGAGCCGCCTGGCGTGTGAAGTGCATACCGGCTCTTTATCTGGACGGAAATTCCGACCGACGCACACCGTTTAACGAAATTAGAGCCACGGAGAGAATCTCAGAAAGTTTGTCAGCGCATTTTCAAGGTGCGTCGGTTTTCGGAGTGCGTCGGTCTCTTTCAATTCACCCGTAACAGACCCCAGGTTGGTCGAAAATACGCGAATATGGCTTCGTAAACGTGGGTGTCCCACAGTATGTGTGTCGGTATGAATCCGACGTGATATGAACGCCGGCCAAACCACTACTGGGGAAGCACCGCGAGACTGATAGAGGTCAATCTGGGTATCGATCCGACCGTCAGTAGGGGAAGTAGAAGGACGAGTTAACCAACAATGCTGAAATTGAACTGAGTCTGTTGGTTAATCACCGAACCCCCTCCACCATTTCCGAAGCTATGCTCGCTTCGGAGCTGACGAAAAGGACTTGACCAGTCAGTCTCCGGTATATTTGAGACCGACGGCAAGAAGAACCAATCCAAGAAGAAGTGCCTCACCTGGTGCATCATTGAGCAGATGCTTCAGCGGGTCGTGTCTTGGATTGAATTCGTCAAGATGGAGCTCCCAGTAGTCTTCGAACTCGATGATGTGAACAACATCGTTCTCGTCCGTACTTCGGTATGAGGCTACTGCCCCATCGTCCTGCATCGCGTTCGCGGGATAACTCTCCTCAAACCGGGGTGGAAGTTCAGAAATGAGGGCTTTATCGATTCGAACCTTCTCGCCATCACCAGGCTCAAGATGTGTAACGTGCTTCTCGATCTCGTCAACCCCCTCCTGTTGTACTAGCCCTTGCCACGCTATATCGGACATATATTCGATAGTAGCAGGTAACTATGTTAAGATCAGGGTACCTAATCTTGGAAGTAGAATTTATTCGCGGCGGCGAGGTGAGTATCGACCCTGTCAACCAAGAGTACCTAACGGCCGAATCGTTGCCGCATTTGCCTGTGGAAGTCCTCGGAATACTTCTCCCAAGCTGCTCGGCCGAATTCTTCTGGTTCCACTTCTTCAGGATGCTCTCGTTCTTCACCGACAATCCAGCCGTGGTCGACGTAGAACTGTAGAATACGTGTAGAATCCTCTGTTGAGATTACCAAAACGTCCGTGATGTTCGTCGGAATTTCATCCACAACCTCGTCCGGATTCGGGAACGTCCCCCGAACAAACGGAAGCTGATCGTCCAGTTTCTCAACAGCGGACTTCGTCAGCGGCTGGTTTGGCAAGCTATCGACTATCCTGTGATTTGTGAAACAAACAGGACACTCTTCCTCGTCCAAATAATTCAGGAGGTCGTGCTCAGCGTACTGACGCCGCATCTCTGCGAGTTGCGCTTCGAAGTAGTCCGACTCGAAAAATCGCTCCGGGTCCTCTAGAATACGGTCTTGTACCTTCTCACGTTCCGATTCAGACATCGATACCTGTCCGAATATCTCAGCCCGACCGTACAGGAAACTCCCCCATAGCTCACCCAGTTCCTGCGGTTGCTCGATAATCCCCTCTCCGTCGATACGAGTTCCTGTGAATCCACCCGGGTCCTGAGGGACAATCGTCGAGAAAAACAGGATTCTGGGGAATTTGAAATAGGCGTGGATTTGGTTGTCACCGTAGACACTAGTGCCGTCAAGGTTCCGCTGTATATACACCTCAAACCCCTTAGGTGCCTCCGGATCCGACTTGACGAGGTCGATCTCGTCGGCAAAGAAGATGTGGTGTTGAGAGGAATCCTCAGAGATCGATTTCTCACCCAGCAAAATCGCTTCCCACGTCTCCAACCGCTCTTCGACGACCGTATTCTGCGGATGCTCTTCTTCGTGCCAGACGGCCATTTCCGAGACAAGAAGCCGCCAAGAGACGGATAGAACAAACTTGTACAACCACTCTTCGTACTCGAACTTTTCCTTCTCGCCACGGATATGCGGGTAGAACACTTGAGAGGCGAATTTTCCCTCCCAGTCGGAGAATATCTGTTCGCAATCTTCGCAGAGTAGCTTTTCGTGATGGTCTTGGATCCGAGTATTCGGATCAACCGCTTTTCTGAGAAATGGCGTCGGACCAGACTTCTTCATCCACCGAATTACAAATCGAGGGATGATGTGGCTGTTCTGTAGCTCGCGTGTTTCTCCACAGAGCCTACACTCATCCATAGTATATCGAATTGCCTGGCATCGTACAATTTTCTGGTGGTGACCGGAGTTCGCTATGTGAGTCGCGCTGGACCGGAGTTTCAAGACCCTGCTCACGCTTGCGAAGTGGCTCGGGAACGGTCTCCCAGCCGGGGATGGATTCACTGAGCATCGGTACGGCCTCCCTCTGGATGGCTAGAATGCCTCGTCGTGTCCGAACTGTGCCACAGTCCTGTAGAGCGCCGATACCTGGAGAGCGACATTAGTGAATGACAGGACCGCATAGAACTGGTACTCTCTGGGGAGAGGGAATTCACACTCAATCATAATCGGAATAGCCCTCTCGACTAGCGGAAGGAATTCCGAGTATGAAATCGAGTATTGGAAACACATACTCGCGAAATCGCCAAAATAGGGAGTATATTTAACCTAGGGATTTTTTGAGAGCACCTCTAATAAACTCGCTCCAGGGTCGAGGATCGTCTACAGAGGAATATCTGAGACCCAGAATTCCAGTGAGTGTATAAAAGAGTCCAAATCCAAAAAACAGCAGACCGATTAAGAATAAAATGGCACCGACGATTTGAGATTCGATAACCACTGTTGGCAGCGAGACACCAGCGACGCTCGGGAAATTGTAAGGGCCGAGCTGGAAAGCAGTGAGGAGCATAATGAACCCAAAAACAGTTGACCCGCCTGCAATCGCCAACAGATGGATTCCGAGCCGATAAGAGTCGGCCCAGAAAGATTGTATGTATCCAAAACGTTTGCGGGCTATCTCCTCTGCAGTTTCGTCGGGGAAATCTTCGGCATCTATCTCAGCGGATTCGACGATTTGTGTTACTTTATTTTCTGAGATAGTTTGTGGATCTGCTAATTCAAGGATTTCCTCAATCTTCTCATCCGACAGTAAGCCTGGATCAGCTGCCTCAACGATTTCCGTCTTCTTTTCATCAGAGAAATCGGACACTGGTAATGCTTCAGCGACCCATCGTGCTTGCTCTGTCGGAACATCCTCTAACTCAGCCGACTGCAGTACTCCGGAAATTTGATTGGTAAGATCCGCATCCGCATCGAGTTCTTCAGGAGCGAGATCCCAGACATAGCCTGGACCGGACTCCCGTTTTGTGACCTCCCCCTGATCCCGTAATTCTTTGAGACGTTTGCGGACCGTCGTGGGGGTCGTATCCTTGTCTAGAGCCTCAGTGATTTCACGGGGGGTGGCGGGGAGTTCATTAGCGTCTTGGAGTCCGCGCATCGCTCCACGGACCTGAGCAAGTGTAACGGATCGTGATGGGCCCCGTGAGCTGGACATAGCGTACGCGTTTCCCTTCCGTATTCAGAATAGTTCTCATATCACCGCAAAAGGCTTTTGGGAAACTCGGCCCCATATGGCAGTAAGATGCTCTGAACAACGCCGCACGCGTGGCTCGACCCGGCTACGTGTTCAGAAAGGCCAGCTCCCCCAGCTGAGGATTCCCCCAACCGAGGCAGCCGACCAAGCAGACTCGGTTGAGTGGAATCGGATACCAGCCAGGGGGACGACCAAATGGGCTGGTTGGTAGTGCCCAGACCAAGGTCAGGGGCCTGTCTATGTATCACTTATGGTGGTAGATGGACGCCTGGGTTTGGGTGCTACTGAGCCCAACCACCAGAACACCCGACCATATGATAATCCCAGACCTCGCGGAGGAAATCCGTGATGGCACGCCAAATGCGGACAGTACAGAGGACGTGATCAAGCTCAGCCGCTGTATGTATCGGGACGGCTTAGTGCCGGATACCGAGACATCGAGGACCCGCTCAGCGCTCGAAGATCGCTTCGACGGGTATCTAGACCACAACGTGAGTACGTGTCTTCGCCACCTACACGACCTCGATCTGGTCCATCGGTGGGTTAAGGGGCCAGAGACACTCATCATTCACGACCGTCGCGATGAAATCGTCAACGGCGAAGACCTAGAGAGACTCGTCGTCGAGGAGATCGAACGTGTGATTGCGGATATGCAGGCAGACGATCCATCCGACGATAGCGACGATACAGCAGCCGTAGCAGATGGTGGAAGACCGGATGACACTCGAGTTCTCCGAGACACATTAGCGGACGCCTTTGAGATCGATCCCGAGGATGTCGAGGACGAACTCCGGTCTGGAGACGTCCTGGACCGAATCGACAAACTCGGAACAGCGGTGACCGCCATCGACTTCGATTCGACCGTCGAGAAGGATCGAGAGTACGACGACATCCGGTTCATTCGGAACCCCTACCAGTACGAACTGTCTGAACGGGCGATGAACCTCATCAACGCATAAAGGAGTGAAACAATGGGAAACGATCTTGGATACGAAATCTTCGCATCGATCGCCATCATCGCCGTCTTCGGAGCGGTGATTCTAGCACTGATCGGCATCGACCCGAGCGGGTACATCGACCTGCTTCCGGCCATCGTGATCGGTGCCTTCATCATCGGATTAGTCGTGTCGATCGGGAAGTCAGCGTCCAGCCTTCTGGAGTAGATGTGTCAATTCCCGGCTGCGGCGTACTTTTCCTGATAGATCGAGACCAGAGTCTAGTGACGGCAAATCAGTTTCCGACTTTGTTAATGGAGTCGGAAACTCAAAGTGGCTGGCACGGGTTCTCGAGGGTAACTATATATAAACCGATGTCCACTGATACGAATTCGGAAACTCAGTCGAACGAGCAGGCCGATGTCTGGCTCACGCCCGACCAGGTCGACGCGATGCGTGATGTAGCGATCGATACCGGGGCTAAGTACCTCCGACAGCGCAACGAAGCTATCATTACGCTGCTCGCGGACACCGGACTCCGCAACGAGGAGCTCACGCAGCTGACGGTCGAAATGTACCTGCGTGACCAGGGAGAACTCTATCTCCCGAAAGAAATCCAGAAATCGAGTCACAACGGCCGCTCAGATTGGCCACGATCTCACCACCTCGAGCTCGACGTCGACGAGACGTTGGGCACACAGCGCTCCTTGAATAGTTACCTCGACAATCGGTGGAAGGAGAGCTCCTTTCTGTTCCCGAGTCGCCAGAAAGAGCAGATCACGACGCGGTCAGTTCGGAATCTCGTCAAACGGGCTGCGGTCGAAGCTGACATCCGCCCCTACAAATACGAGGATGGGGACTTCGGTCGTGGGGATCCAGAGGACGTCCATCCTCACGTCCTGCGTCATAGTCTCGCCTATCGGCTTCTCCACGAGCGCGATAACGATCGGTTTGATATCTACTTTGTCCGGAATCGGTTGCGCCACGCCTCTCTCCAGACGACGCTCCGAGAGTACGATCACTTCCGTACGATCTAGAGAATAGGACTTGGAGACCAGCTTATGCAGGTAGATTTCCGGTATAGGAATTACGATAGGAATTCTAATAGAGAAACATATAGGAAGAAGCGCTGAATCGTAGATCACTTTCTGTCTTTCAGCGCCCCCTAGCCAACCGCTATTCGAAACGATATAGCATATGCCGATATATAATTTGATGGAACGGGCAAAAAGTGGACCAGTGTATAGACCGGATTCCTCGCTGCATCAATTCCACAGACCAATAAGAATATTACCCGTGCCAAATTAGCCTGTAGTAACAGGAGCAGAGAGACTACACTATGTCCCCCACTATCACATTTGGCCAAAGTGCGGCTGAAACAGTGGCCAGTGAATTCGGGCTTGAGGTCAGAGAAGATGGCTATCTCGTCGACGAAGAAGGTGATCCCATTATTCCTAGTGGGAGCGATGAGCCGATGACTCTCGAGGAGTTTGCCGGGACAGGTGTTGGTTCTCGGGTTTTCATAAAGGACGATTTCAACTCCGTCTCAGAATACGTCGAAGAGCACCGTTCCGACATCTGAGATGGCGGATAGCGGAGAAGAAGAAAACGCGAACCTTGTTGAGACAGCCATCCGGCTAGTCCGATCTGAGCAGGTGATCGCAGTCAAGGACCGGGTTTTCGAGGTTGCTACGAGAGGGTTCAGAGCAGTATTTTCCCACACGATCTCTGCTGACGATGGTCCGAAGACGATATACAATCAGGATATTCTAGAACACCCTGAGCAAGAAATAAAGATCGTCGAGAAGGGTGAGAGCGTCGAACCCTTTCAAGAAATTGAAGTCGACGGGGAAACGGTCATCGAGCTCAACCTCGACGCCTTTAGTGAGGAAGGCAAGCGAGAAGTTCTGGACGAGATCATACCAACGGAAGCTGACCAGGGACGGTTTCTCAAACACGAACAGGAGCAAGAGTTCGAGGTCGCTGAACAGGCCCGAAAAGATGAGAAGACCAACGAGATTTTAGACTACTTCTCATCGTATCTCTCTTCTCACCAGCTGAAGCTACTACGTAGAAGCCAAAGTATCCGTATTGCCTGGGAAAGAGAAGATCGATATACTCCCCGGCGAACGATGCGAAAATGGAAGAACGATCTGAAGCAACAATTTGGTGACTCCGCTAATATTGTCTCAAACTTCTGTAGCTCGGGGTACTACGACGAAGGGGGCGTTCTTCGGCACATTATGGAGGATCTCTCCTCCGAATACGAGGACCCCGAACAGATACAAGAAGAATACGAAGAAATCGTACTAGAGCATCCCTTCGTCGTCTATGTTGGAAGATACGATACTCCGGAAAGAGTGAAAGAACAGGCCCGAACACGCATATCTGAGTCCGATTCACACGCATACACAATTCCATACATCGATATACGCGCTCAAGGACGAGATAATAGGCAGACTGCGGAGCAAGCACTGGAACGGCTTGAGGGGGAATTTGCAACCCTTCCAGTCGAAACAATCGAAGACGATAGAGAGTTGGTCTATCGTATTGATCCGGAAAATGCGGAGCCCCTTTGAGATATGTCCGCAAGTGATCTCAACGACCTTCTCAATACCCCGAAGCTGTTTCTTTTCCTGCCAGCAGTTAACCACACATTGCTGGTAGCCACGACAACCCGGAGCTATGAGTTTGTTCTCTGTCTGCTAGCCGTCGCTTCATCAGCTGTTGTTTATAATATACTGGACGGGATCCCCGTTGATCAGGCAGACAAGGTCAGCCTCTCAACGACAGCAATGTTTGTATCGGGTGGTGTTGTCTGGCTCGTGACTGGGGGGTTCAGCCTTCTCAGGCTCAAAGACGCCTTTTCTCAACAGTGGATACTCCACGAGGTGCTATTCTTTGGGACGGTTGGGTTCGTTTTTGTCGTTCTAAGTCACCTCTTTTTGCTGACCGAGGATGAATATGAGAACGTCCTCTGATCTGGAACAAAGAGATCCGCGAGTTCGTCCTCACTCGAGGAGTCGGACGCTCTCCATCGACGATCTTGAGAGAATAGACAACATTCAGTGAGAAGAGGGTTGGCTGAGAAAGCCGCGGAAGGGATCTACAGAAGAGCAGTTTGGCAGGACGGTCCTTCAATTATGTAAACTTAAATCCGGTATCACTTATAAGTGATCGGAATATATTGTTTACACAAATGCTCTCAAGGGGTGCCCTCACGATTGTCGACGCACTCATCACAGGTCGTGAAGCGACTCCTGAAGAGCTCACAACAGACACAGGCTATACACGCGACCACATCTACCAACTCCTCGACGAGATGATCGCCGCTGGGCTCATCCATGAAACGCGCCGACATCACAACCAGCGAGTGGTCCAGATCACAGAGCATCCCGTTATCGAGCAATATCGGAAGCTCACAGCGGAGTTCAGTCACGTCGACTGGCCGGAGATACTCACTCCCGCGACGATGCGCGTCTGTTGGTATCTCGATGAGCCGCGCCGTATCACATGGATTGCGGACCGGCTGGGAATTTCTCGGCAAAGCGTCCACAAGGCGTTATCGCCGCTGAAGAACCGAGCAATGTTGTCCCCAGCTGGTCCGGAATACGCACTCAACGATAGCATTCAACCTCTATTGGAATTTATCCAGGCAGTCGTAGTTCACGATCACCAGAATCGCGCTCGAGACCTCGCTCCCAGCACCACGGTCGAATGGTGCGACTCTGACCGAGCGCTCATTCGTGTCCAGGAACGGAACGATACAGAGTCACTGTACGCGACGGAAGAGTGGGAAGTAACCGGACTGGCTCGGTTCGAGGAGTTCGGGTTACAGTTCTTCCTCGCTGGAGAGCCCGCGTTCTGGTATGCTCCAGAAGAGACGCTGACGCCAGCCGAAATCGTCTGTCATACCCTTGTCCTCGACAGCGGATCGCGACGAGTGAGTTATTCCCTCCTACTAATCGAATCAGAGGCGATCAATCGACAGGAACTGACGGAAGTCGCAGCCTGGTACGGGTTAGCGGATACTGTTTCAGAGATGTATCGGTACCTGGACGAAGAGTACAAGCCGCCATCGGAGGGGAAGGTACATTTGCCGAATCGGACGGAGTACGCAGCGCTCAAAGACCAGTACGGAGTGGTCTAGAGTGCTTTGGAACGGCGATCGAAATTGATCTCAATTACTGCCAGTTGCACTCTCGAAGGTTATCTAGATTATTGTCGATCCTGTCGTCCGGATTGGTCCGAATCGTTTCGTAGCCACAGCTACAGTCGTATTTCTCGACTTCAGCCGTTTTACCGGTGGCTTCACTCTTCGTATAGAACGTGGTTCCCCGATCGATTTTCGCCCGCACTTCGTCGACTTCGAACCGCCTGTCCGCTCCACTCGGATCGTCCCCTACGCCAACGGCGACGATGTGTGCGGCATCGTGTGAAGCGCCAGCCGGTTCCTGGTCCGTACAAACAATGCGGTATGATACCATAGGAGAGTATTGGACGGATTACTCAAAAGGGTATGTAAACCGAAGTGAAACTGAACTCTATTGGAATCCCTATAGTTAAAACTATAGGCCCTTACAAACCCTTCGTCGCCTGTTTCCGGGCCGCTTCGCGAACTGCTTCGAACTCCTTGGGCGCGGCTTCCTGGAATCCAAGACGAAGGGCAAGGCGGAGAATTTCACTCCGGTCAACGTCACCCTCCTCGATATCTAGCTGGCGCTGAAGCGCGTGACCGACTTCCTCCAAGCGGTCAGGATTTTCCTCCAGCGCACGAATGAACGCCGCGAGATGGCCGTCCCACACGCTGATGGTTTTCTGTTCATCGCCGGCGTCGATGGCCTCCAACTCATCGAGGATGTCCTCGACGAGATCGCGTTTTGCGTCTTCGGCAGCTGCCTCTTCGATCCGGTCACCGTGGGACGTCTGTTCGCGAAGGGCTGCGAGATCGTCGTCGTCCTCAGTCATGGTGTTCACCTCCGAGCCGTTCGACAAGCGTTTCAGCGGCGGCAAGATACGCCTCACGGGCCCGGCGTGCTGTCGTCGACGGCTCTTCGAGCGCAAACGCAGTCTGACCGCGGTCCGCTGCGTTCCGAATGTCTTGCGAATACGGGACGTAGTCGGGCGCGATAGCGTCCGGATACTCCGACTCAAACGCATTCAAGTACTCCTCGGCGAGATTCGTTCGGGTATCGACCTTGTTCGGAAGTACGAGCGCGAGCTCGATGTCGACGGCGAAATTGTCGGCAATCTTCCCGAGGTCGCGACGTAGGGCATCAGCCTGCTCGGCCTCGAACGGCCCCATCTCGACGGGCGTGATGACGTGGCGGGCAGCCCACAGTCCGTTGTATGCGACGTTATTCGTCATCCCCGGGAGGTCAACGAGAACGACGTCATAGCCGAGCGGATCGACGTACTCGTCGAGGAACTGTTCGAGGCGGCTGTAGCGCTCGCGGGCATCGTCGATGTTTCCGAGTTCGGCGTCAAGGGTGTCGAGTCCGGGATGTGCCGGGATCAGATCGGGACCTTCGTCGGTGGGGACGACGAGATCAGCCAGAGTGTCGTCGCCGAGCTTCTCAGCGATTGTTCCCCACGCGTCGTCGAAGACTGTGCTGATGTTCGGCCACGCCTCGTCGGCCTCGATCCGCGCCTGGTAATCGCCCCAGACGCCGAAGTGCTTGGCGAGATCGCCCTGCTTCCCAGCGAGATCAATAAGCAGGACCTCGTGACCCAGCTCCTCGAGGGCGACGCCGAGGTGGGCGACAGTCGTCGTCTTCCCGGTGCCGCCTTTGTCGAGGAACGCGGCGGCGCGCAGTGTATCGCTCATTATTAGGGCCCTATAGTATATCCTATAGTGAAGGCTGTGGGCTTAAAACTACGTCAGACACAGACTCTTACTGACTATAGCTAATCCTATAGGGTTAGTAGATTACTCTCTTTATCCTCGTTCAATACGTTAGGTCAGTGGTTCAGCGCGAAATACGTCCAAACGCTTCTTCGAGGCATATATGAGCCCCTATAGGAATTGCTATAGCCAGTCAAAGAAACGAAATGGTCGCAAACGAGATTCGGATCCCAGTAATTTTGTGACGGTCAGAAGGATTGAGGGATATGGATTACCTCGATGCAGTCGTTGAGGCGACAGGTGAACACGATAGCGCACTACGGGAGATTCTCCAAGAGGACCACGATGAAGAGGAAGTTCAAGAATTTCTCTCTGATGCAATCCGTTCGAAAATCCGTCGCGATTTCGTCGCCTCCCGACTCAAGCAAACCATAGAGAACACAGCGACAGTCCCGGATTTAGACGATCCGCCGGAGCTACCCGAGAGATCCGATGAGGAGCCTATTCTGGTTCGTAAATACCTCGATCTCTCGAAGTTCGTTTCGTTGCTACAGGACGGAATTTGGTTCAGCCGACTCGACAATTTCGACGATGACTACGAAGGGCGGGTCTCCGATAAAACAGTCCGACATCGATTTGATCAGTGGGAATACCTCGAATTCGAAGACGACCCACCGCCGTACGATCTGCGACAGATGTACGCCGCAGAAGACGAAATCCTCCGAAAGCAATCCTTTGTGTCCTGTTGGCGGTACGGTGGGGAGGAATCAGCCGTCTTCTGGGATGCCTATATCGACGATGGAAATGGGGTCGCCGTCGAGACAACCCTGGATACCCTTTCTTCAGCAATGGAACAGGCCCATCGTGAGGTCCTGATTGGGAAAGTCAACTACAGAGAATACAAGGGGAGCGACGAGCGGTTCGCAGCAAATGGCGTCGACCGGGTATTCCACAAGCGTATCGCCTTCGGGGATGAGAAAGAGTTGCGTCTCCTAGCAAGACAGGAGCTCAACGATATGGACCTGGAAGTGAGTGAAACCGGTGATATAGATATGGAACTCGAGGCGGATCCGGGTTTCAATCTAGAAGTCGATCCAGAAGACCTGATCGAGCGCATTATCCTCCCGCGCAATATCAACGATCGTCAGCTGACGCAAGTCGTCCAACTAATGGAATACCACGACATCACGGCAGAAATCTGGCGGTCGATGTTAGATGTGAGCCCCGGTACGACGGCTCCAATGCAGGTGACGGGCGATGATGCTGGGAAGATTGCTCGGGATGATATGAGACACGCTCGACTCGTGGACAAATCCGAGTACCGGTAAATCGAGGAAACCACATACCAGACTGGCAGATAGTGACCCAGTCTCGACCTCGAACGCTACTATTGGATGTGCTATAGGAAATCCTATAGGTGAAGATTACTATCCGTCCACACTCAGACCGTCTTCAGCTAAAGACACTCCAAACTCGGAGAGCCGATAGCGGTGGGCAGGGCTTCGGAAGATGACTCGTCCATAGTCATCGCCTTTGTCGATGTCTTCACTCTCTTCAATCGCGTCAACAGCCTGGTTCAGTTTTGCCAGCCGATCACCTTCACGGAGATGGGACTCGACATCTTCCGATGGGATCTCGAATTCTTCTGCCAAGATTGATCGGATCGTTCGACCGGCGCCATCCGCGATAACGACCCTGTCCCCGGGCTGTCCATCATCCATCGGCACAATCCGATCGTCCATGTGGGCCACCATATGGTCGATGAGACGCTCAATTTCCTCGTCAACCGTCTCCTCAACCTCGCCGTTGATGATCTGATCCCGTCGTTCGCTGATGACGTACGTCGACGGACCCGGCGGCTGGAACTCCTCGAGGATATCGAGGTCCACAAGATGGTTCAGCACCGTTCGCGACGAATACTCGAATGCCAGCTGTTCCGCGATTTCGTTTCGAGTCAGCCCCTCGTGATCAGGCCCGATCCCGTCCTCATACAGAGCGGTAGCTACGGAAACCTGGTCACCAACACTGTGAGTGTTCGCCTTCTGGTCTCGAATGTAGGCAGCAAGCGCATCGCTGCCGGTCAGTTCCTCATCCTCACTCTCATCCCCTGGGCGTGGAGCCTGCGCGTATTTGTCGATTTCATCCGTCGTTTCCAGCCTCTCGTACATATCCTGCAACGTACCCTCAGCCCCAAGCAACCCCATCTCATCCAATAGGTTGCGACCGACGTCGGTGAGCCTGTAGAAGCGCCATGGCAGATCACGCTTGCGCTGATCCTTCGGAAGCGTTCGCTCCGCCACGATCCCGTGCTCGATCAGCACCTCGAGATGTTCGCGGATGGTACTCTTGCTCTTGCTCGGATTCACGTAGTCGAACTCTTTGAGCGTGGGGAGCTGCTGCGGATGGGAGAGAATATTCTGAATCAGGACAAACCGCGTCTCTTGCGTAACGACGTTCAGGCGCTGTCGCTGGTTCTCAACCGTACTGTCGATTGCATCGGTCGTATCGGGCTGATCCCGATGCGTCGTGTTGTGGGCCATGGTTTTGAGGGACAGCTACAGTCGATTGGGCACCTGCTGTAGCTATCGCTGTGAGGTCGTACTCCCCTCCCTGACAGAGGAGGGGGAGCAACGAAATACCGGTCTGGGGCAGGGTAGCCGGCCGGTATCGATCGGTGCTGGTTGTGTTGCTTGTGTTCACGCTATCGTATAGTCGCCGGCGCTATAAATGCTTCGGCGAGGACCACATTGGTTCAAACCATTATGGTCGAAAGGGTTTTAATTCGGGCTCGCGAACGAGGTGGTAATGCCGGACGGCTCCTCAGAGAGCGACCTCGAGGCCCGAGCTCAACGGCATCACTACCGGTCGTTAACGCCGGAGGAGTACGAGGGTCTCAATCACTTCCGAGCCGACTGGGCGGATCTCGCTGCAGAGGCCAATAACCGATTTTTCATTTTGGGGAGTTTCGCCGAGGGCGACGTCGACCGCGTGAACCAGCTCAAGGACCACATTAACCAAGAGACGGGCGACGACGCCGTCGCCTACCGAATGGACGACTTCCTCCCCGATACCGATCTCGTTCTCCACCCGATTCTCAAATTCAAGCTCATCGCCGACGACTCACACCACATCCTCGGCGTCTGTGAACACGACCAGGGCGGTGCGCTCATCGAACACGGACTCCTGATCGAATCGCGTTCGTATATCGACAAAACACATATCCTGAAGCGAACTTACCCACCCGAGCGCGAGAAAGAGCAGTACAGCTGGATGCAGGCCTTCGGCGTTTTCGAGATATTCGAGTACTACGACCAGCTCTACGAGTGGGAAACAGTGCCAGAATACGAACAGCAGATCGAGGACCTCGTCGAGGACCTTCTGTGAGAGGCTCACTCGAAGTAGTAGGGTAGCTACTCAGAGACTGGCCCTTTGTACTCCCAGTCGAGACTGTCGCCCTGTCGACGGACAACATACTTGTAAGGACCGTGTAGCTCGCCAGATTGGCACTTACAGTTGTCTTTGCCACAGCTGACTTTCTTGATCACCACGGTCCCACCACTCGATTCTTCGACGGCTTCGATCGACTCGCCCTCGCCGGCGTCGATATCCTCAGCGGCGACATCCTGGCGGTACTCGAGGAGATCGTCGATCCAGTCCTGAAGAGCACGCAAGTCTGTGTCGTCCTGCTTCGGGACGCCCTCAGCGAGATATTGCGGCAACCCCTCTGGAGCTGGTGGACGTGTCGGCATCGTCTTACCAAACACTAAGTCTCGTTGAGGAATAAATGTTTGGTAAGACTCGGAGACACCCCCTCCAGCGCTTCCGAAGTAAACACCGTTGAGGTCAACGCTATCGTGAGATTATCGCGAGTTTAGTAGCAACGGAAGAGATGGATCCATTGTCTGAGCTACCCCTCCGTCGGTTCCGGAGCTAATGGTTGTGACGCTGATCCAGTAGTTCTGGAGGCTGATGTGACGTACACAGTTGCCGGCTATCGTCCAAGGATTCATTGACCACGATGAAGACTCACTCTCCCTACCACGCAATATGAACTAACTCGGAGCTGAGAGACACTCGGAGAAAAGAAGCTGCAGGACAAATCCGAGAGGATAGCGAAGAGCCTACGAACCCTCCACCGTTTCCGAAGCTTTTGCTGACGACCAGTAACGCGAACCCTCACTCCACCATTTCCGGAGCTATCCACGTGAGAAGGAAGGGGGCCACGACAGAGACGGCATAGATTGCCGAGAAGACAATCCGCTCCACGAGTTTTGTCCTTCCACTCTAAACATATTCTTTTTCTAGAGTGTTGTTTTGCGGTATTGCGGTTACTGTTTTATGGTAACTGTCTTAGTTCTTTTGTCTTGTATAGTGCCTTTGCTGGATGGTAGCCCTGCGTCTTTTCGATAGCTTCGGAAACAGTGGAGTGAGAGAGTGTTATAAAGAAACGGAGCTTCGGAACCGGTGGTGTGGCTATCTCTTTTAACTAACCGAGCTTCGGACGCTCCGGAAACTAAGGAAGCGGTGGTTTTATCATATCGTCCCGTGTGGCGGTCTATCATGGGGATGTTCCAACGAGATCGTCAGGTGTTCGCTGATGCCGAACCACTTGACGACTCCTATGAGCCCGAGGATATCCGAGAACGGGACGAGGAACTCGAAAAATATCAACGAGCCCTCCAGCCGATCATCGATAACCGTCCGACGTCGAACATCTTTCTGTACGGCAAGACGGGAACGGGAAAGACCGTCGCGACGAAGTTTATGCTGTCCCATCTCGAGAACGACGCGACCGAGTACGACGACGTCGATCTCTCGACGGTCTGGGTCAGCTGCGAGAACCTCTCCTCGTCCTACCAGGTCGCCGTCGCCCTCGTCAACGAACTTCGCGAAAGCCAGGACAAGGACCGCATCAGTACCACCGGCTACTCTCAGCAACGGGTCTTCGACATCCTCTACGAGGAACTCGACGAGCTCGGTGGTACCGTCGTGATCGTTCTTGACGAAATCGACAATATCGGCCACTCCGATGACATCCTCTACGGGCTCCCACGAGCACGGTCGAACGGCTACGTCGACGACGTCCGCCCGGTAATCGTTGGCATCAGCAACGACTTCCAGTTTCGGGATAATCTCTCGCCGAAGGTCAAGGACACGCTCGCCGAAAAGGAGATTCTCTTCCCCCCATACGACGCGAATCAGCTACGCTCGATTCTCAACCCACGTGCCGAGAAAGCGTTCCACGACGATGTCTTAGCGGAAGATGTCGTCCCACTCTGTGCGGCGTTTGCCGCCCAGGACACGGGATCGGCCCGGCAGGCGATCCGACTGCTCCGTGAGGCCGGCGAGCTCGCGCAAGCCGCCGATTCTGACACCGTAACCGAGGAACATGTCCGGGATGCCCAGGACGAGCTCGAAAAGAACCAACTCTACGAGGGAATGCAGGAACTCACGACACAGGGACACGCCGTCCTCTGTGCGCTCGCGTATCACCAGGCACTCGACGACGTTCCCGTCCGATCTCGCGATCTCTACGAGCGATACGTGAAGATCTGCGACCGGCTTGACGCCGACAGCGTGAGCGAACGCCGCGTTCGCGACCACCTCTCGGATATGAATATGCTCGGACTCATCAGCGTCTATGAACGGAACGAGGGGCTCTCGGCTGGCCGGTATCACGAGTACGAACTCGACGTTCCGCTGAAAGCCGTGTTGGAGGTGCTCCTGTCGACGACTCGCTTCGAGGAACTTGCGAACATCATCGAGTCGACGGCCGACGATAACAATATCCTCCAGTCCGATATCTCCGATTACTGAATCGGAGCTCTGTGAGTGGAACTGAATTCCTGAAAGCTCCGGAAACGACGGAGGGTGAAGATCGGCTTAAAGACCCGAAAATAGTAGAGTAAGAGCGTATATCGCTATGACAATCTTACCAAACATTTTGGATCTATGGTTCTGAGAAGTTTGGTAAGGCTAGTCGGGGGTGTATAGTGGAAGCTTCGGAAACGGTGGAGGGGTACCAAAGCTTCGGAAACACTGGAGGCGTCTTCGAGGACAGCGAGAACCTCTATTTCGTCATTCACCTACTTCGGCCGTCGGCTCGTACACTGGGTCGCTTTAATTGTTACCGGAGTATTGGTAACCACCAGATGTACGAGGTACTCGACGACACCGCGGCGCAGGTCATCCTCGCTATCGAGAGTGGTGACTCCATCCGTCGTGTCGCCCAACACCTCCACACGCCGTACGAGACGGTGAGACAGGCCGTCAACCGACTCGAAGACGCAGGCTACGTCCGCTATGACGACGGCCTCTCAGTCGTCGACGAGCGCGTGAGGGACGCAGCACGAGAGCTCGTCGCTGCCAGCGCCGGCGTCAGTCCACCCTCCATCGAGGAAACGTACGTCATCCCACAGTTCAGTGACTGGCCGTTCGCGTTCACGCGGATCGACGCCGTCTACGTGTGGACTCAGGGCGGCTACCAGGTCGGTCGCGAGCCCGACGACTATCCACTGTTCCTCGCTGT
>Ga0207719_100228_pt1 | contig 42767 bp, 47 predicted proteins | sample A23P1SouthBayCA_2_FD_187279 | JGI IMG/M metagenome (GOLD analysis project Ga0207719, IMG submission 187279) | Aerobic enrichment media microbial communities from Eden Landing Ponds, California, USA - A23 P3 (3) (SPAdes) | ecosystem: Environmental > Aquatic > Marine > Unclassified | place... | reverse complement strand
GCGGCACAAATCGGCTTTTGCGGCGTATGCTCCACGAGTAGATCGACACAATGAGACACTCGGGACAGATTGTAGATCAACCGCAACGGTCCGTGAATCGCCGATCGAGGGGCGTCTAAACACGGCCTGATATTGTAGTTTGGATCTCTGCAAGCGCTTCAGATACCGTTCAAGCCGATGAGAGCGCGGTTTGCGATCAGCCTGTCCTACTGTGACTATTCGACAAAACCCCAAGACAGCGCTACATCAACAACGTTCTTCACAAGAGCAAAGTTACAGACACCACCAATTTCGACTCGCAACCACCCAACTGATCCCGAGACACAACTCCGAACCCAAACAGCGTTTCCACCAAGGACACCTGCGGTCGTCCCACCAGTCCACGACAGCCATAGATCCGTTCATCTTGACCTGAAAGTGCAATTCACCGGACTTCTGATCTGATTATGAATTGGGTTTGACTCGGAGAGAACAAACGAGCGGCCCGTTAGATATCTCTGAGTGATTCGAACCGGTTATGTTCAACATGTGTTGTTATATTTATATTAGTTGGAATATCAAGCGTGGCGGCTAGGACTCAAATACGAATCCGGGGACCTCGTCAGTTATCGTCAGACCCTGTAGCGACGCGAACAGCGTCCGCTCCGACAAGCCACAACTGCCGGATGACGACTTTCAGGTCGAACCAGAACGACTGCTTGCGGATGTACTCGATGTCGTACCGTAACTTCTCCGCAGGTTCGTGGCCAGTTGCGCCATTGATCTGCGCCAATCCGGTCAGCCCGGGACGAACGAACCAGCGCCGACGCCACTCATCCACGCTATCTTCGATGTCGCGGTCAAGTTCCGGTCGTTCGGGACGCGGCCCGACAACGCTCATGTCCCCGATTAAGATCGACCACAGCTGCGGGATTTCGTCGAGATGGGTCTTTCGGAGGACCCACCCGACACGAGTTACACGTGGGTCGACGTCACCGCGGTCTTCCTCACTCAGTTTCACGCCAGTATTTGCTTCCGCGTCGGGCACCATACTCCGGAACTTGTAGACGGTGAACGTATCACCGAACTCCGCAGTCCGTTCCTGTGCGTACAGTATAGGCCCCGGACTATCGAGTTTCACAGCGACGGCGATCACCAACATCACAGGGGAAAGAACCAACAGCGCCGACAGCGAGAACGCCACGTCGAACAGTCGCTTCGCGACGTGGTCCTGCCAGTCCCACGGCTCGAGGTCTATTGCGACGATGTCGCCGCCGGCCGCGCCCTCGGTGAGGACGCTGTCGGCGTGGTCGCGGTGGACTTCGGCAGTCACACCATGTTCGTGACACTCAGCGAGCGTCCCGAAAAACTCTGCACGGTCGGTCTCCGCGAACGCCAGCAGGGCCGTATCGATGTCGTGTTGGACGAACACCTCGTCGAGTCGCGAGAGGCCGCCGAGGTTCGAGAGGTCGTCCAGTCGGTTCCGCGCCGTCCCGCCGTCGGTTAGTTCCGGGGCGGCCGCCTCGATACGGTCGCCGGTCGCGTACGACGACGGGGGCGAGACGTACCCGAGGATCGGGATATCCGTTGACTCGATGATGGCCGCCATCGCCTCCGGGTCGTCGCCGACGATGACTGCTCGGGACTGATTTGTGGGTCGACGGCGGATCGACACCATCCACGCAGGGAGGATGATCAGTAAAGCGAGGGTCGCCACCATCAGCGTCGAGCGCGGCAAGGCGTAATCGTAGTCGTAGTAGCCAAGCGCCGCCAGCGCGACCATCGCGAGCAGGACTCGCTTTTGCGTGAACAGGATCGTATCGAGAATCCGGCTCGGGCGCGGCTTGAACACGGGCCACATCGCGGCGAGCATGGCGGCGAGCGTCGTCGACATCGCCAGTGAGAGGTCGCCGTTCGAAAGTATGGCTGGCGCAGGTCGACCAAAGTAGGGAACCTGTGCGAACGCTTGCTGCACGAACGTCAGGTTGGCGACCCATACCGCAAGCGCCGTAAGGGCTAACGTCCCCCCAACACTCGCGATACGGTACCGCCACCTGACAGCCATTGTTACACTGAATTACTGTCCTCCAGTATAAGCTCTGCGACACGAACACCGTGATCTCTGGATGGGTTTGCCGTCACAGATCGGCTGAGTCGATCGCTTCACTCTCGAACTCGCTCGCCCGCACTCGAAGCGGGAACCACCCTTCCCCGTCGATCCCCAGTAGCGCCTCCGAATACCCGTCGTCGTCGTTCCCGGCCTGGGCCGTCCGAACCCAGTTCACTTCAGTACTCAGAGCTGATCGAGACGGTCGGAAAGCCCATCCATCACTTCCCAGAAGAGCGCGGAGACCGAGCGTGCACTGAGCGAGACCGGTTCGTACGTGTATGCGGTATCTGTGCCGTCCCGTTCTTGATAGTGGAGCAGACCATCGACATGCGGATTCGGTTCGCAGTGGAAACCGCAATCGAAGCCACTCGATTCGCTGTAATGAACGGTATAGTACGCCCGGATCGGTGTTCGCATCCAGGCATCACTTGCGCGGTCAGACGTCTCGGGCCCGGGCGACGGATCCGGGATCCACGCCACACGAAGTGACGCTTCCTCTGTTTGGCGACCGAACCACGTGGGAGCGACTGTGGCCCGCAACTCTCGGTACTCGTTCGACGGCTTCCCTTCGACAGCTTGAACAGCGGGATGGCGTGCCAGCTCGCCGCGTAACTCGCGAATGATACGATGACGGTCTGGGCCTGGAGACGATCCCCCGTCGGTCCTGATACGCTCCGACTCACACTGAGGACGGCGAGAGAGTGGAGAACCGTCGGCTTGACCCTCAGATGCGTCGTACTCTTCAGTCATACTGTGAGCGACGAGGGACCAGACATCCAGGTATCGTAGTTTTCGAACGCGTCCTGCACGAGTGAAAGTCGATACTGGACGAGTTCCCAGTCGCTCGCGACCTGCGTGAGTTCGTACGCCTCGTCGGCGGAGATGTCATCGGCGGCTGCCCGCTCGCGTAATGCATCGGGTGACGCCGCATCGTACTCGGTTTTCCACGCCGCGATCTCCTCTTTCAATTGAGCGGCCTGCTCCGAGAGCTCTTGTTTCGTCGTCTCCTCAAGCAACTCTCGAACATCTCGAAGCCGCGTGTACAGCGGGTCTGGATAGTAATGCCGGACCCCGTCCACGGTGGTCGCCGTCACAACACCGAGGTTGATGAGTCGATCCAGATGATCCCGCGCCGTGTTTGGAGAGACAGCGGCCTCCTCGGCGATCCACGAAGCAGGCCGGGACTCCGTGAGCGTCATCGTGACTGATTTCACCCGATCGAACGCCGACGCGTGTGCTTTCCACGTCTCTACCCATTCAGACTCTGCGTCAGGCGAATCATCGGATGGCATGTGCAATCGTAGTCTCCCGACAACAATAATTCTATGCCTACGCAGATTATTGCGTTCGATGCTCCGGTGAGATAGAGTCGTGGGATCTACGCTTCTGGTGGCAGTAGCAGTAGTCCGGCCTCATCTCAATCACTCGGTCCGATCGCCTCACTCTCGAATTCGCTTGCCCGCACTCGAAGCGGGAACCACCCTTCCCCGTCGATTCCCAGTAGCGCCTCCGAATACCCGTCGTCGTCGTTCCCGGCCTGGGCCGTCCGAACCCAGTTTACCTCGCGCTCGCTCAGCCCGAACCACTCGGCCAGTTTCTCGGCTTCCTCCTGCACGCGATGGATCAATGTGATCGAACACAGGTTCGCGATCGTCCGCGCCTGGGGTGTCAGCGCGAACTCGCGCCGGCCTGTGTGATCGACTTCTGGCCCGATGGGAACTATCGATACTGAGTGTTTCACACGGTCGCGCCGTGCACGAACAGCAGGTGGTCCGCGGCATCCTCCGTGGCGTCGGCAGCGGCGTCGAGTGACGCCGCGAAGTCACGTCGCAGCAGGGCCTCGGCCGTCTCGTTCGCGTCGAAGGCCGACTCGACGATGGCGGCCTTGTGGCCGTCGCAGTCGCTCTCGAGCGCCGCGATCCGGTCGATGTCGGCCGTGAAGTCGCTCGCGTCACCGCCGCTGACGAGGTCGAGCAGGCAACTCTCCGTGGCGTCGGCGAGCAGGTCGGTCGCCTCAACCGTCGTCGTCGCCATCGCGCCGAGTTCGGCCCGAACCGAGGGCATGAGCGCGGGCTCGATAGCATCGAGCCGGCGGACGAACCGCTCGGCGGCGTTGGGTACTTCGTCGATGGCCGCGTAGAGGCGCATCACCTCGCCGGTCCGGAGGTAGACCTCGGTGTAGTTCGGCGGCGCGGCCTCCCCGAGAACCCGCCTGAGTTCCCGGAGGGAGTCGTCGCAGGCCGATTCACGTTCGCAGAGCCGGTCGGCCGTCGGGCCGAACTCGGCTGTGCCGTAGTGTTCGAGCGCCGTCGGCAAGAGCGCGACACAGTCGCGGACATCGGTCAGGTACGCCGCCGTCGCGTCCAGCACCTCGTCGCCGTACTCGTCTGTGACGGTTGCCATCAGACGGCGGTTCTCGGCCGACCGTTGAAGTTCCTGCTAGGAGCACTATTGAGCCGTCCCGGGACGTACGGAGCCAACCGGAACGAACCCGGCCGAAACGAAACCGGCCGAAACGAACCCGACCGGAACGAAACCGGCCGAAATGAACTGACCGAAACGAAGCCGGCTGGTACGATCCTCACCCCCGCTCAGGGCGCGTGGAATTCGATCGCGGCCCCACTGCCACCTTTTTCCGCTCGGGTCGTTCGCTTCGCTCACGACCACTCGCGCAAAAATCTGGACCAAAAAGCGCCGGCTCGGCGCGGCCTTGCCGGCGTGACTAACACTTTCCTCAGGGCGCGTGGAATTCGATCGCGGCGCCCTGGCCGAAGCCGACACACTCCGTCGCGAGGCCGAGGTCGTCGCCGCGCCTGTTCATCTCGTGGATAAGCGTCACCGGGAGGCGGGCGCCCGAGGCACCGAGCGGGTGGCCAATGGCGATGGCGCCGCCGTTGACGTTGTAGCTATCGTCGTCGAAGCCGAGTTCGCGCTGGCAGTACAGCGTCTGGCTGGCGAAGGCCTCGTTGAGTTCGACGAGGTCGTAGTCGTCGGTGTCGCGGCCGGTCCGCGCACAGAGTTTGCGGACCGCGGGGACGGGACCGATGCCCATCACCGTCGGGTCGACGCCGGCGACCATGTGGTCGCCCACCTCGGCGAGCACGTCGAGGCCGTGATCCGCGGCGAACGCCCGCGAGGTGATCATCGTCCCGGCGGCCCCGTCGGATATCTGGGAGGCGTTGCCCGGCGTGATCGTCCCGGAGCTTTTGAACACGGTGGGCAGGCCCGCCAGTTTCTCCAGCGAGGTGTCCCGGCGGATGCCCTCGTCCGCCTCGACGGTGCCCGCCTCGGTCTCGACGGGGACGAGTTCGTCGTCGAACCGACCGGAGTCGGTGGCCTCGGCGGCCCGCTGGTGACTTCGGAAGGCGTACTCGTCCTGGGCCTCCCGGGTCACGTCGTACTCCTCGGCGACCTTCTCGGCGGTCATGCCCATCTGGAGGTCGCCGATGTTGTACAGTTCGGCCATCCGCGGGTGGACCTTGTGGGTGTTCTGCCCGAGTTCGACGCGACTCATCGACTCGACGCCGCCAGCGATGACACAGTCGCGCTGTCCGGCTCTGATCGCGTCGGCGCCGCGCATGATCGCCTCCGCCGAGGAGGCACACCAGCGGTTGATCGTGGCGGCGGGCACGTCCTCGCCCAGATCGGAGAGCAAGGCGATGACCCGCGCCATGTTGTTGCCTTGCTCGTCGCGTTGCTGGGCACAGCCCCACAGCAGGTCGTCGACCTGGTCGCTCGCCAGCCCCGTTGCCGCGAGCATCTCGTCTATCAGCGGTATCGAGAGGTCCTCGCTGCGGACGTCCGCGTAGACGCCGTCCTCCCGGCCCTGCGGTGTGCGATGCGCCTGTACGACGACCGGCGTCGCGTCTGCCATATGCCTTCGAACGTGCCGAGTCGTGTTAAACCCTGACAAACGACGGACACCGCGCGGGGAGTTTCCGTCGAGGGAGAACCATTCACGCCGGGTCGACGGCCGTACCCACGAGGCGGAGCCGAACGGCGGGGTGCTCGCTCTCCACGTCGACGCCGAACTCGCCGGGAGACTGCTCGGTCGCCCACCGGACCAGCCACAGTTCGAGCCCGAGAGCGTGCACGAGAGGGGTCTCGGTCCCGCGGGCGACCACGTTCAGGTCCGCCGACGAGAGGACGCCACTGCGGTCCCGAATCTCGACGATGACCGCTGTGCCCTCGTCGCGGACGCGGACCGACACGGCCGGGTCCTCGGCGTCGGCGAGGAGGTCGAGCAGCGACTCGACGGCCGACTCGAAGGTCTCGTTGACGGTCGCCATCGCATTCGGTTGGCCTTCGAAATCGATGGTTGCGTCCGGGTGGCGCTCGCGGACCGCGTCGGTCAGGTCCGCCAAAAGCGCTGTCACGTCGACCTCATGACAGTGTCGGTCGCCATCGAGCGCGGTGTCGAACGCGCGGACCTGCTCGGCAATAGCGGTCAGTTCGTCGGCGGCGTCGCGGATCGCTCGGCGCGCATCGGCGGCCTCGTCCGTCGATGACAGATCCCCCTGTCCGGCGCAGTCGTCCCCGGTGACCGTCAGTTGTTCCGCGCGCCCCCGGATGACGTTCAGCTTGTTGCGCATATTGTGCCGGAGGACACGGTTGAGGACGGCGAGGCGCTGTTTGCGCGCCTTGCTCGCGGTCACGTCGCGCTGGAGGCCGAGATAGTGGGTAACCGTCCCCGACGCGTCGGTGACGGGGACGACGCTGACGCGGTTCCAGAACGGGGTTCCGTCCTTGCGGTAGTTGCGTACATCGACCTCGGCGGGGCGGGCGGCGTCGATAGCCGCTCGCAGTTGCGCGACCGGTTCGGGGTCAGTGTCGGGCCCCTGGAGGAACCGACAGTTACCGCCGAGACAGTCCGACTCGTCGTAGCCGGTCATCTCCTCGAACCCCTCGTTGACGTAGACGAGGGGGTGGTCCTCGCTGCGAGCATCGGCGATGGTGATGCCCACCGGCGCCTCGTCCATCGCACGGTCTTTCAGCCTGAGCTGGCGGTGAGCCGACGCCACGAGCAGATATATCAGGACGGCGCTGGCCAGAACCTCGGCGAGACCCTTGACGCCCTGGATCTCCCGGAGCGTCGGGCCGGAGAGCCACATCGGCAGGAGAACGTCCGAGACGACCAGGAGGACGACGCCGAACGCCGAGTACAGTACGGCGATCTGAAACGGCGTGAGCGGTCGACCGCCGGCGTCAGCGGTCTCACCGCCGGAGTGAGTGGATGTCATATGGGCGTCCAGCCGGTACGTCTCCCAACGTTCACTCCGAATAACCATAAAACCGCCATCCGAGTTCGACTGTTGTGCTGGCAGTCGAGGGCAGCCACGCCGACGGCCGGTGGCTGTCGCAGTGGCGGTCGGAGTCGGGGTGGCGGACGGCGGCTATCGCAGTGCTCGGCCGAGTCGCAGTTCGCGGCACTTATACGCCGCGGTGACCTACTCAAGTGGGAATGAGCGATCCGGAGCTTGCGGTCGTCGAGTTCGTGCTGACGGCGCAGGTCTACAGCGACACTCGTAGTCTTGAGGCCGACGATCTGCCCCCCGACTACCGCGCGGTGTTCTACACTGACGGGGAGATAGAGCGCCCGCTGTCCCCGACAACGACCACCGCTCGGGAGGCGACGGGGGTCGACCGACCCTGGGAGGCCATCTCGGGGCTCATGTTCACCGACCGCGACGACTTCTCGGGGACGATCACCTTTACCGACGAGGACATGGCCGAGGAGTGGTTCCTCGAGCGAGTCGATGCCGACCACCTCGAGGACAACCCCGTCCTCGCCGCCGAGTACGAGGACCGCGTCGAGGGCGCCGACTACGAGCGCGCCCGCGAGGAGAACCGCCCGGTCCGCGCTGACCGCGTGTGGATCGACAACCTCCTCGCGGAGTATTTCGACGAGGACGACGAGGACGACGAGGAGATGCTCGACCTCGTGGACATCCGCGCGCCTGAGGAGGTCGAGATGACGATGGACGACCTCGTGCTCACCCCCGACCAGGAAGGCGAGATCCACAAGATCGTCAAGGCCATCGAACATCGCGACTACCTCGCCGATATCGGTCTCCGCGAGATCGGCAAACTCCTGTTTGTCGGCCCGCCCGGCACCGGCAAGACCTCCGTCGCGCGGGCGCTGGCCAGCCAGCTCGACCTGCCCTTCGTCGAGGTGAAGCTGTCGATGATCACCTCCCAGTACCTCGGCGAGACCGCCAAAAACGTCGAGAAGGTCTTCGAGGTGGCCAAGCGACTCTCGCCGTGTATTCTCTTCATGGACGAGTTCGACTTCGTCGCCAAGACCCGCGCGAGCGACGAGCACGCCGCGATCAAGCGCGCGGTCAACACCCTGCTCAAGAGCATCGACGAGATCAGCCTCATCGAGCACGAGGTGCTCCTCATCGGCGCGACCAACCACCCCGACCAGCTGGACGCCGCGGCGTGGCGCCGCTTCGACGAGATCGTCAACTTCCCCAAGCCCGACGACCAGATGCGCGCCGACATCCTCCAGGTCGTCACCCGGGAGATGGAGATCCGCGACTTCGACCCGATGGAGGTCGCCCAGCGCACCGAGGGCCTCACGGGGAGCGACCTGCGACTCGTCCTCCGTGAGGCGGTGCTCGATGCCCTCACCGAGGAGCGGACCACCCTCACCCAGCAGGACCTGCTTGACGCCGTCGTCGACTTCGAGGAGCGGGACAATCTCAAAGACCTGGACATGATCGAGGGTGACCACGACGCGCTCGTGGCCGGCGGCGACATCTCCGGCACCGACGACGGGGAGGAAAGCGGCGCGAGCCGACCCGCGTCGGGCGGGACGCCCGACGGCGGTCACGACCACGGCCACGACCACTGACGGCGGTCACAGTCACGACCACTGACGGCGGTCACGATTACGGCCACGACCACTGACGGCGGCCACCGAAGTCCGCGCACCTCACCTCCAGCGACCACAATTTAAGTACCCTCGTCGCGAGATGTCCGGACGAGAACTGATGCCGTCCACACGGAACTGGTACGTCCCGGCGGTACTGACGGTCGTCTTCGCCGGCCTCGGCCACCTGTCGCTCGGCCGCTGGCGTCGCGGTGCGACCTGGATGGCCGTGTACGCGCTCGCACTGCTGTTTTTCAGCGCCTCGGCGCCGCTCCTGGCCGGCGGCGACGCGACGGGCCCGTTCGTCGTGACCGTGCTCTCGGGCGAGTTGCATCCGGCAGGAGCCGCCTTCCCGCTCTCGATTCTCGTGCTCTGTCTCGTCGACCTCTACGCGAAACGCCGGTTCGGAAGCGTCCGAACGGAACCAGCCGAACCGAACGGCTGATCCGGGCAGTCCGGTCGAACCGAACGGCTGCCCCGGGTAGGCGCCAGCCGCTTCGCACTCGGTCCCGGTCGAGTGTCGGACGCCGCGAGCGATCCGCGGTCAGGCGTCAGTGACCGTCGTCGTCCGCCGGATGTCTCGCGCGAGTCGCTCGGCGTAGTCGAGCCGGATCCCCCGTGCCTCGGCCGGCGAGACGGTTGCCCGCCCGGCGAGTTCGTTCGTGATCGGGTCGTACTCGCCGACGTCGAAGCCCATGCGGTCGAGGTACGCCCGGACCGCCTCGGAGTCGAGCCCGTCGCGGATGGCGGCGTTGACGTACCCGATGACCGAATCGAACGCCGGGAGGACGACCCGGTCGGCGGTGACTTCGCCGGCCTGCCCCTCGATCGTGACTTCGGCGTCGACGGCACGCGAGACCACGTCGACGATGCTGTCGGCCAGGTCGAGCACCTGGCTCGGGAGCGCGGTGTCGGGCGAGCGCCACTCGACGGTGCCGAACTCCTCGCGGAGCTGGACCGGGGTCCAGATCGCGCTCTCGGGGTCGAAATGTGTCTCGATCGCCCGGCGGTCGATGCCGGCCGCCATCGCGTCGGCGACGAACTCCTCGTGGCGCCGTTCGAGTCGGCGGGTCCACTCCTCGGTGTCGTCGACGTACCGCCAGAGTCGTCCCTGATGGGGGACGTCGTCGTAGGCCATCCACCGGTAGAGCTTCGAGCGCGCGCCGGCCGCGAGAGAGTTCCCCCGGAAGTACGGCGAGGAGTTGACCAGCGCCAGCGCGGGGTCGAGCGCGACCAGCGCGTTCAACTGGTCGATCGCCTGGCCGGGGACCTGCTCGACGTGGACGTGCGTCCCGGCACAGTGGCGCACGTAGCCGAAGTTCTCGCCGACGACATCGTTCTGGATGCGCGTCCGGTCGCTGGGCAGTTCCGCGATCTCCGCGTCGGCGAGCGGTGTCGCCAGCGGAACCAGACCCATCCCCAGATCCGCCGCGCGGTCGAGCACCCGCCCCAGTCGGTCGACGAGCTCCGCGCGCAACTCCGCCGTCGACTCACAGGGTGTCGTCTTGATCTCCAGGAGTGGCTCGACGAACTCCCGCTCGACGCCCGGCGCGACGCCGACCAGGTCCTCCGGGGCTGTCAGTCGCCCCTCGTCGTCTATCACCCAGTACTCGACCTCGATGCTCCGCCGTATCGACTCTGACTCGTGTGCTGACACGGTTTCTCACGTGATCCTGTGACTCCGTACCGATTCGACTCGGTCGGTGCCGCCCCGCTCGACCACACTGTCAACAGTTCACACACGAACGTGTCGGGGGCCGATACAAGAGCCTTTCGTGGGTGGAAATATTTTCGGCAACCGCCGGACGGTCACCCGGTTCGACTGGGCTCTACAGACAAGCAAGGTGAGTGCCTCGGGGCTTGACCCCAAAGCGGTTCACCGACGAAGGGCTCTCGGTTTCGACGCGGGACCGGCGTGTCGCGTGGACAAATCTTCTTGTCGCACGCGCCACACCCACCGGGCATGCCCTACCGCGTCGTCGGCGCGAACTTCGACCAGATGCACCTGAACACCAACCTCCGGTGGGCGCGCGACCATCCCGACACCGATGTCGTGGGTGTCTGTGACGAGGAACCCGATACCTCGACCGGGTCCATCGACGAGGCCGTCGCCGACCTCGACCTCTCCGGGGAGGCCGTCTTCGCCGACCTCGACGCCTGTCTCGACGCGACCGACCCCGATATCGTGATCGGTGCGCCGCGCAACTCGCTGCACGCGACGTTCGTCGAGCGCGTCACCGCCCACGACGTCGACGCGCTGGCCATCGAAAAGCCGATGGCCGCGACGCTTTCCGACGCCGACCGGATGAGAGCGGCCGTCGACGACGAACTGTTCGTCGTCAACTGGCCCGCCACGTGGGACCCCGTGACCCACACCGTCGAACGACTCGTCCGCGAGGGCACTATCGGGAACGTACTCGAAGTTCAGTACTACGGCGGCAACGCCGGCGCACCGCCCGAGGGAAGCTGGTTCTACGAGGACAGCGAGGGCGGCGGGTCGATGCTCGACTACCTGGGGTACGGCGCGACCTTCTCGACGTGGTTTCGCGGCGGCGAACTCCCCGCGCGGGTCACCGCCGAGCGGTTCGTCCCCGAGGGGAGAGACACCGACTTCCAGAGCACGACCGTCTGTCGCTACGACGAGGGGCTCTCGACGTTCCAGACGACCTGGCGGCTGCTCACCAACCCCTGGGAGACCGAGCCCCAACCCATGAAGGGCTACGAAATCATCGGCACCGAGGGCGCTATCAGCACCCGCGAGCGCGACGTACCCGTTCGGGTCACGACCGAGGAGCGCACCGAGGGCTACGTCGTCGACCCCGACGCACTCCCCGACCGCTACCGGAATCTCGTCGCCTATCTCGTCCACTGCCTCGACACCGAGAGCGAGCCCAAGGGGCCGAGCGATCCCGCGTTCTGTCGGGAGGTCCAGCGGATCATCGAGACGGCACGGCAGAGCGCCGAACGTGGAGAGGGACTGACCCTCGTGGAGTGAGTTGCGACCAGTCGTTTTAACAACACCATCGTCGAATCGAACGCCGTGCGACGACGTGACGCGCTGAAGGCGGTCGCGTGCTCGGCGGGGCTGGTTGCCGGCTGTCTCGGAAGCGGTAGTTCGGCGCCCCGGTCGAAGGGGCGGGTCAGTGTCGACGCCGACGGCGCGTACGACGACTACGGGTTCGAGGTCGAACCGTCGGTCGTCGCGGCCCCGTCGGACGACAATCCGGCGACGGTCCGGATCGAACTCACCAACACCGCCGCCGGGCGCGAGATCCTGTTCGGGCAACCGGCACCGGTCTAGGGTGGAACCGCCCGGAACGGGTCGCAGGTGGCCATGCTCATCGACGAGGACGAGAACGGTCTCGGTCCGACGGAGGAGAACCACTACATCCCGGAAGAGCTGACCGGCGGTTGCTGGGTCGCCAAATCGAGTCGGTTGAGTTTCAACGCCGTCGGTAATCCGATACATCTCGGGTCGGGCGAGTCGGTCTCGAACGACTACGTCCTGCTCCTCGAACCCTGGAGCCCGTGTCCGATCGAGGGGACGTTCGAGGTGCCGGGCGAGCGTGCCCGGAACCGGGTGACGAACACCGACGGCTACGTCGTCGAGTACGACAACGCGACGTGGACGTTGCGAATCACGTTCGATCCGGTCGGCGACGGGACGGGGAGCGCGACCGGCTGAATCGAGCGACGAACGGTGCCTGGAACGACAGGTACTGTCAGTCGTCGTCGGCTTTGTACGCGCTGCTGCGGCGCTCGATAGTGTAGATATCGAGGACCCGTTCGGAACGATCGATTTCGGCTCCGAGCCGGAACTGACCGATCCGGAGTTTCGAATACGGTGCTCCGGTCAGCGGTTCGAGGTACTTGTCGGGGTCGCGCCACTGGTCGGTCACTATCTCGTCGAGTTTGTCGGTGATCCGGTCTTGCGCGTGGTCGTCGAGGTTGTCGTAGGTCCGCTTTGCCGGCGTTCGGAACTGCCAGCGCCACTCGCCGTCACTCGTCATCGCCGATGATATCTTCGCGGGTGAACGTCTCGCTTTCGCCCGTCCGGCGCGCGTGTTCGACCGCGGCGATTTCCTTCCAGCTCTCGCGTGTCAGGTCGGGATGTCGAACCGCGTCGCGGAGGGACTCGCGGATGAACTCGCTCCTGCTGTTATACCCTTCGGCCTGCCAGGTCGCGTCGATGTCCTCGAGGAACGTCTCCGTTATCCGGATGTTGATGTTCGTCTTCTCCGGGGCCCCGTCTTTTGTATCCGCGTTCGACATACGAAAGTGTTACGCGAGCGTGACCAAGAGTCTTCGGGACTGCCAGCACGTCGACACCGGGTTTTGGTGCCCACCTGCGACGAGAGCGAACCGCGTCGCTAGCGCTCGACAGCGGTGAGACTCTCCGGGACGCGAGCGTTGATTCCCGCGGGGCGGACAGGGGAAGTATGCCAGTCGAGATCGGGATCGTCGGCGCGGGGAACCGCGGCCACACCCACACACGGGCGTACAGCGAGGTCGACGGCGCGGACGTCGTCGCCGTCGCGGACATCGACCAGGACGCGGCGACCGAACTCGCCGACGAACACGGCGTGCCCGCGGTCTACGAGGACTTCCGGGCGATGTTCGCCGACGCGGGCCTCGACGCGGTGAGCGTCTGCGTCCACAACAACCTCCACCGCCCCGTGGCGGAGGCCGCGGCCGACGCGGGACTGCACGTCTTCTCCGAAAAGCCCCTCGCGGCGACCTACACCGACGCCAAGGCCATCGCCGACGCCTGCGAGGCGGCCGGCGTCCACCTCGGTGTCCAGAACAACGAACTGTTCTCGAAAGAGACCCGCGCCGCGCGCGCCCTCGCCGACGCGGGCGAACTCGGCGACCCGTACTACGCCCGCGGCGTCTACTCCCGTCGTCGAGGGCGGCCCTACATCGACGGCTACGGCACCCCCGGGTTCGTCTCGAAAGAGTCCGCCGGCGGCGGCCCGATCATCGACATCGGGACGTACGTCGTCGGGCAACTCCTCGACCTGCTCGGCAACGCGCGGGTCGAGCGCGTCGGCGGGTCGACCTTCGAGCACACCGACGACACCTACGACGAGTCGCTCGTGGGCGACAACCGCGAGGTGTACGCCGAGCGCCTCGACGAGTCGGGCTACGACGTGGAGGACGCGGGCGTCGGCACTGCGCATCTCGCCGACGGGTCGGTGCTCGAACTCCGCGCGGCGTGGCACATGTTCCTCCCGAGCGAGCCGAGCGTCGTCGCCGGTTCACAGGGCGGCGTGCAACTGGACCCCTTCGAGTTCTACACCACGACCGAGGACTACGAGGCGACCGTCTCGCTCGACCTCGACGGGTTCGACCGCCGGCAGGGGCTCATCGCGGGCGACGGCTACGACCCCGAACCGGTCGGCGACCAGTTCGCCCACTGGGTCGAGACGGTCGACGGCAGCGCCGACGACCCCGTTCCCACGGGCGAACTCGCCCTGAACTCCATGCTCGTCATGGAGGGGATCTACCTCGCCGACGAGGTCGGCCGCGAACTCACCCGCGAGGAGATAGCCGAGCGCTCCGAGTCGACCGCCGCCGATATCTGAATCCGCCCCCGCTCCAGTTTCTCCGCCCGAGCCCAACCGTTTTCACTCGCAGTTCCCGAGTGAGAGCATGGATCTTTCCATCGTCGACCTCTCGCCGGTCCCCGACGGCGCCACGGCGACCGAGGCTTACGCGAACACCGTCGAGACCGCCCGACAGGCCGAGCGGCTCGGCTTCGAACGGGTCTGGGTGGCCGAACACCACGACATGGCCGACGCCGTCGCGGGCGTCGCGCCCGAGGTGTTGCTCGGGCACCTCGCCGCCGAGACAGAGTCGATCCGGATCGGCTCCGGCGCCGTCCTGCTCAACCACTACAGCCCGTTCAAAGTCGCCGAGCAGTTCGGCGCGCTCGACGCGCTCGCGCCCGGCCGCGTCGACGCCGGACTGGGCCGAGCCAACGGCTCGCCGGCCGCCGACCGCGCGCTCGGGACCGAGCGCCACGTCCGCGACCCCGACGAGGACCACCGGGAGAAAGTCGAGGCCGTCGCGACACACCTCTACGACGAGTACCCCGACGACCACCCCTACGCCGATCTGGGGATCCCGCGGTCGGGCGCGGCCCCGCCCGTCCCGTGGGTGCTCGGGTCGAGTCCCTCCAGCGCCGAGATCGCGGGCAAACTCGGCCTGCGCTACTGTTTCGCGGCGTTCATCCGGCCACAGTTCGCCGCCCACGCCTTCGAGACGTACCGCGAGTCGTTCGAGCCCTCGGGCCTGGCCGGCGGGGTCGACGAGCCCGAGGCGATGGTCGCCGTGAACACGGTCTGTGCCGAGACCGACGAGAAAGCGGCGCGCCGGCGCGCGGTCGCCGAAGCGTCGTACAAGCGGATGGAGCGCGGCGAGAGAGGGTCCGCGCCCTCGGTCGAGACTGCGATCGACGAACTGGGCGGCGTCCCCGACCCGACGCCCGCGACGCTCGATCCCGACGAGTGGCCCCGCGCCCTCTCCGGGAGTCCGGAGACGCTGTCCGCGCTCCTCGACCAGCTCGCGGACCGCGTCGGCGTCGACGAGATGATGATCCAGCACGTCGTCGCCGACCACGACCACGGCCTCCGCTCGCACGAACTGCTGGCCGACGGCGTCGGCCTCGATCCGCGCTGAGACGGGTCGCTGTCGCGATTCCCCAGCCCGACCGCACGCAGCGTGATCCGCGAAACTGGTGGACGGTGGGTGGTGCTCAGTACGTTTCTCGAACAATTGTAGTGGCGCGCGCCGACTCGCGTGCCCGAGCAGTGCGAGGGCCGCGAGACGGTACCGCGCGAGGGATGAGCGAACGCGAAGCGTGAGCGAATCGGTTGGGGAGGCGTGTGGCCGTCCGCGGTGGGGTTGCGGTCCTGGCGGATCGAAAGGGCGAGGTACGCGAGGCCGACTGGAAGGAGGCCTCGGAGCCGAACGGAGCGAGTCCTTCGGCGAAGCCGTGAGGCCGGTCGCGGTGAGCGAAGCGAACGGAGACGCTGCGTCGGCACTATCCGAGCGGTGCGAGACGCGAAGGAAGTGAGCGTCTCGACGAGGCGAGCGGCGAGAGCCGCGAGCCAAGAGGATATCCGGCGCAGCGACCGCGAGCGGGCCGAGGGCTTTCATCGCGCAGGATCGACCACGGTCACCACAACGATTAGCGAGCGGGCCGAGGGCTTTCATCGCGCAGGATCAACCACGGCCACCACAAGGAGTAGCGATCGAGGAGCCGGGCCGACAGCGACAGCGTTTCGGACCCGGACGGGCAAGGGCCGGGTGATGTACGTCTCTCCGGCGGTCCGGTCCATCCGCGACGATCCGATCGAGGGCGAGGCTGTGAGCCTGCTCGTCGAGGCGGCCGACGAGGCGTCGGTCGAGGGACTGGCCGACCGACTCGAATCGGCCGGTGCCGCCGTCGAGGAGGAACTGGAGTTCCGGACACTCCGAGTCGCGGTCGCTCACGGGGACGTCAGCGCGGTCTGTGACTGTGAGGGGATCGCGGCCGTCGAGACGGCGAACACGCTGGTGCTCGACCCCGACGGCGCCGGCGAGGACGTTCGCGAGCTGGGCGACGACCGCTGAAACGGGGGTCTCTCTACGCCGGTCGGAGAGCTTCGCCGGTCGGAGAAGCCGCGGTCGTCCGGAGGCGGACAGACCGAAACTGAGAGTGGCTTTTGTGGCTGGCGGCCGTAGTCGGGGATATGCTCCTGATCCGTGGGGAAGCAGGCGGAACGGCGCTGACCGGGACGCTCTACGAACCCGGCGACCGCGTGCCGTCGTTCTCGGGCGCGCCCGACGACCCCGCGCCGTTCGTCTGGATCTGCGATTCGTTCTACGAGGTCGAGTCGGGTGGACAGGTCCAGACCGTCGGCGGGCGGGACCACCGCGTGGCTTTCGAGGCGCCGACGACGCGGGGGTTCGCGGACCGCGAGGCCGCCATCGCGGCGGCGAAAGAACACGTCCGCACGCAGTTTCTCCGCATCGGCGTCGACGCCGACGTGCGATTCGAACTCGTCGCGGACCCTGACGATTCGGAGGCTTCGGACGACATCGAGGCGCGGAGCGATACCGAAGCGCCGGACGATTCGGGGGATACCGAGCGCTAAACCAACTCGTCGTCGACGACGCCCCAGCGCTTGTCGTCGTACTCGCGGTGGCGCTCGGCGTCGAACTCCCGTTCGATGCGCCGGCGGAGTTGCTCGTTTGCCTGCCGGTCGATGTGGGCGAGTTCGTCCGCCTTCGCGACGGCCAGGGGCGGCCCGCCCTCGGCGGCCACGTCGTGCAGGACCTGTCGGCGGAGCGCCTCGCGGGTGTCCGGGTCGCGCGTGAACGCGTAGGGCGCTTCAACCCGGTAGACCAGGTCGTCGCGCGGGTCGTAGACGGCGAAGAAGGTCACCTCGTAGGCCTCCGGATCGAGGGTGCGTTCAAGGCCGAGCGCGTCGCCGTCGGCGGCCATCACGGCGTCGGTGCCGGCCCGCGACCGGAACCAGTTCGTCGCGGTCAGCGCGTCGGTCAACCGGTCGCCGTCGTCGTCGCGGCGGGCGAGCACCCGTCCGAAAAAGGCGTTGTCGTTGGCCCACGGCGCGTTCGTCGACTCGCGGACGGCCTGTGTCACCGCCTTCGACGCGGAGTTTTTGATGAAGCCGATGAGCGGAACCTCGCGCTCGACGAACCGCTCGACCAGCGAGACGTAGTTGGCGACGACGTCGCGGGGACGCTCGTCCTCGACGAGGAGATCCGCGAGGGCGGTGTCGCGCTGGGTCCACTTGAGCAGGCCCGTGGGGTAGAGCGGCCCGTCGAGGATCAGGAGATCGTCGACGATGCCGGCCTGTTTGAGCGCGTGTTCGCTTTCGGCGAGATAGAGCGCGAGCGCGTGGACGACGTTTTGCTCGTAGCGGTCGACCCGCGGGGCGTGGAGCGCGCGCTTGCGGACGAAGCCCGCGTCCTGCATCGTCCAGTCGTCCTCACCGAGGACGTAGGTGTCGTCGTTGGAGTGGACGGTCATCACGATGGTCCGGGCGCGATGGAGGGCAAGATCCGAGGGCACCGCGGCCATCGCAGCCTGCGAGACGTCGATGACGAGGCCGTTCTTGAACGTCGTCGGATTGATCGTCCCCGAGTCGAGGCCGTGCTGGGTCGGGAACGGCGGATCACACAGCGCCACGTCGGCGATGTCGGCTTTCAGGCGCGCCTGTTCGCCGAGCGGTTCGAGGACGACCCGGCCGTCGTCGGACAGGGGGTCGAGAAACTCCGCCCAGACGGTGTCGGCGACGGCCTGCTGGTCGCGCTCGTCGACGCCGCGGCTGACGCGGCCGGCGAGGCGAGCGATGCCGTCGACGTGTATCGGGTCGAGCGTCATTCAGGATGAAACCTCGGAACCGGGCGGTCAGTCCCGCGTCGGGTCCTCATCGAGCATCTTCTCGAGGGCGTCGGCGATCTCCTCGTAGGACTGCATCTGGAGGCCGTCGGTGGTGATGAGGACGCCCGAGCGCTCGCCGGTCACCCGCAGGAGGTAGCCGTTCGTAAAGGCCCGGACGGTGAACTTGTACTCCCCGAGTTCCGAGGACTGGTAGGCGTTGCGCGTATCGCGGAAGCCGCGCCACTCGTGGCCGACGAAGGTGTTGAGGTCGGCGTCACGTTCGAGGTCCTCGCGGAGATAGAGCTGCTCGAAGTCGGACCGTGAGAAGTAGGTCACCGACCGGAGGCTGTCGCCGGTCGCCGTCCGCGCTGTCGTCACGATCTGGTCAGCGAGGTCGTCGGACAGTAACTGCGCCATATCTCCGGGGAGACGTGCCACTTACATAACTCCGATGCCTGCAGTGTCTCGGAGAGCGAGTTGCTGACCCGGTGACGATGGGCTGAACGAAGTGAGGCGAACGTCGGGAGAGCTTGCTCTCCCGGAACAAGCACCGCAGTGAGCGCAGCGAACGAGGACCGCAACGAACCGCGGCGGTGCGAGCGAGCAAGGCTATTGTCCCCGAGCGAAGCAGGGTGGATAGTTCACATCTCGCTGATGCGTCACCGGCTAAGGTATCCGCCGTCGATGGCCAGCGTTTCACCGGTAGCGAACGAGGCGTTGTCAGACGCGAGCCACAGGACGGCTTCAGCGATTTCGTCCGCTGTTCCGAGTCGTTCCATTGGGTGGAGTGCTTCAGTTTCAGCGCGTAGCTCTTCGTCTGTGGTCACGCCAGCGTCATCCAGCATTTGCGTTTCGATATATCCCGGACAGACTGCGTTCACCCTGATGTTATCAGTCGCACGTTCGAGGGCTGCAGCCTTCGTGAGGCCGACAACCCCGTGTTTCGCTGCAGTGTAAGCCGGTGTTTCCGCTTCACCAACTTTTCCGAGAACGGAGGCCGTGTTGACGATCGCACCGCCACCGTGGTCGAGCATCACCGGAATCTCCTTGCGCATGCTTCGCCAGACGCCCGAGAGGTTCACGTCGATAATTGTTTGCCACTCCTCTTCCGGGATCTCATCAACTGATTTGAACGTTCCGGGGAGTCCCGCGTTATTGAACGCTACGTCAAGGCCACCGTACTCCGACGTGGCCGTTTCGACCATCTTCTCGACATCCGCGTCGTCGCCGACATCCACTTCGACGAACGTCCCGTCCCCTGCCGTCTCATCCGTTATCGTCGAAACGGTGTCCCTCCCACCGTCCTGGTCGATATCCGCCACGACAACGTTCGCACCAGCGTCTCCGAACGCGGTGGCAGTTGCCCGGCCGATTCCCGAGCCGCCACCTGTTACCACGACTGTCTCACCAGCGAAGTCACCAGTTCGTACCATACATACTGGTACACCACTCCGTGTGAAAACCGGTACCAATGTTCTCGGGAGCCGAGAATACAATTAATATTTATGTTAGATTATGTACGGCGGTGCAGGGCGCTAAAACCTCGGCTTTAGCGCGGGGATACAGCGCCCGTCATCGTCTCCTTTCACTGTGTGCCGAAGGTTCACATTCCACTGCATCGTTTGGGTGGATGTGCGTGGAAAACTGGCAGTTGACTCGGTGTTTGCCTCACCAAAAAGTAAGCCGACCACGCCGACTGTCATTAAAAAATCAGGTAACTCGAAGCCCCTTGCGGGTACGAGTAACGGCTTCGTGGCAGAGCCAGTGGCCGACAGTCCACAAACCTTCGATTCCCAACTTTCCGAATCGACGGGAGTAACATAGGAACCTCGGGAAGCGTCGCCCTTTAGGGCGGCGAGGATGTCACGACGCCCAAGCGATCTCACGGACATCGCTGACTCACCCACCTCTCGCACGCACGACCGATACCGACTTGGGCCGGCCGGTCGACACCTCGTCCATGAAAGCGGCACTCGTGATCCTCGACGGTTGGGCGCTCAACCCCGACGCGGACGTCCGGGACGCGGTCGCGGCGGCGGACACGCCGAACTTCGACCGGTTGCGCGAGGCTGGCGCGTTCGGCACGCTCGTCACCTCCGGGCGCCGCGTCGGCCTCCCCGAGGGGCAGATGGGCAACTCCGAGGTCGGCCACCTCAACATCGGCGCCGGCCGCGTCGTCAAACAGGAGTCCGCGCGCGTCTCCGACGCCATCGCCCGCTGGCGAGCGGCCCGTGGGGACGCCGGCGCGGACGCCGACGACATCCCCGACGACATCGTCGACGACGGCCCCATCCACGAGAACGAGGCGATCCTGTCGGCGTTCGCCCACGCCGACGACAACGATGGTCGCGTCCACTTCATGGGCCTGGTCTCCGACGGTGGCGTCCACTCCTACCAGTCACACCTCCACGCGCTGATCGAACTCGCCGCCGAGGAGGGCATCGACGCGGTCACGCACGCCTTTACCGATGGCCGGGACACCTCGCCGACCGGTGGCGAGAGCTACCTCGCCGACCTCCAGGCCCACACCGACGAGCACGGCACCGGCGACGTGGCGACCGTCTCGGGCCGGTACTACGCGATGGACCGGGACCAGAACTGGGAGCGCACGCGCCGGGCCTACGACGCCGTCGTGAACCGAGAGGCCGAGTACGCCGCCGGATCGGCCGTCGAGGCGGTCACCGAGTCGTACGACCGCGGCGACACCGACGAGTTCGTCGAGCCGACACTGGTCGAGAGCGGACCCCCGCTCACCGACGACGACGCCGTCGTCTTCTTCAATTTCCGGTCGGACCGGGCGCGCCAGTTGACGCGGATGCTCGCGGACATCCGCTCCGAGGCGTGGGGGGCCGACACCGCCCCGCCCGCGGCCCGCGTCGTCACGATGACCCAGTACGACGAGACGTTCGACCTGCCGGTCGCCTTCCCGCCGATCCGGCCAGAGGACACGCTGGGGGAGGTGCTGGCCGAGACGGGCCACACCCAGCTCAGGCTCGCCGAGACCGAGAAGTACGCCCACGTCACCTACTTCCTCAACGGCGGCCGCGAAGTGGAGTTCGAGGGCGAGATCCGGCGGATAGTCGAGAGCCCGGACGTGCCGACCTACGACGAGACACCCGCGATGAGCGCCGCCGAGGTGACCGACACCGCCATCACGGTCATCGGGGAGCGAGACCCCGACGTGCTCGTCTGTAACTACGCGAACCCGGATATGGTGGGCCACACCGGCGACTTCGCGGCGGCGGTGGCGGCCGTCGAGGCCGTCGACGAACAGCTGGGCCGGCTCGCTGCGGCCGTCCGGGCGGCCGGCGGCCACGTGCTCGTCACCGCCGACCACGGCAACGCCGACGATATGGGCACCGAAGAATCGCCCTACACCGCCCACACTACCAATCCCGTCCCACTGATCTACCTGGCTCCGGACGGGACCGACGGCGGCCGAACGGTCCGCGCGGGCGGCGCACTCGAGGACCTGGCCCCGACCCTGCTCGCGCTCATCGGCGTCGAGAAACCGGCGGCGATGACGGGCGAGAACCTGCTGGACTAAGGACAGTCGCGCTTGAGCAGCGGGGACGACGCCCGCCGGGCGCGCCGACGCGGCCACGAGGACCGTCTCGCCGCGCTCGAAGTCAGTCCGACTCCCGCTCGTCGGGCTTGCCGTCGAGCAGGCGCTCGGCCAGCCCCTCCATGTCGCCGGTGCCGAGCGCGGACTCGACGAGGAGGTGGCCGCCGATGACGGCGGGGCTGATGACGGCGTCGGCGCCGGCGCGACGGAGTTTCTCGGTGTTCTCGCGGTCGGTGGCGGCGGCGACGATGCGCACATCGGGGTTGAGCTGGCGCGCGGTGAGGATGGCCAGCGCGTCCTGTGCGTCGTCGTTGGTGGCGACGACGACGGCGCGGGCGTGTTCGATCCCCGCACGGTGCTGGGGTTCCTCGTCACTGGGGTCGCCGGTGACGGCGTGAACGTCGCGGCTCCGGAGTCTCGCGGCGGTGTCGCTGTCGGGCGTTATCACGACGAACTCGACGGCGGCGGCGAGTTCCTCGAGGAGCGGTTCGGTCAGGTCGCCGTAGCCGAGCACGACGACGTGGTCGTCCAGGAGTTCGAGGTCAGCGTCTGTCATGGTTCCAAGTGCCTGTGAGAGGCGGGCTTCGATGGCGGGGCCGAGCAGCGACCCGATCGCGAGCGCGAAACTGGTCGTCCCGACGACGATGACCGAGAGGGTGAACAGTCGGGCCGACTGGCCGGCCGGGTGTATCGGCGTGATCTCGCCGTAGCCGACGGTGCTCGCGGTGACGACGGTGAAGTAGAAGGCGTCGAGCAGCGTCGTCGCGTTGTTGAACTGCTCGCGGAGGGCGTAGGTGCCGGCGGTCCCGTAGACGAGCGTCCCCGAGAGCGCGGCCGCGGCGGCCAGTTGCGTCGTCGACAGGTTGAGGTGGCGGTCAAACCGGCGGTAGTTGACCAGCAGTGTCGGCATCGAGAGCACCGAGAGGACGACGAGCGGGACGGAAAACTGGCTGGACTGGACGAGCCCCTGGAGGGCGGTGACCGGCAACAGAACGAGTGTCGCGACCCAGGCGGCACGGAGGCGGCGGCGCATCCCGGCGGCGCTCAGGAGCATCAGGAACCCGGTCAGCGCGCCCGTGAATCCGGCCGCGCGCTGGACGGCCTCGGGGACGTACACCGAGAGCGGGCCCGCGACGTTGGTCATGCTGATGTTGATGACGCCGGTCGCAAACGAGAGCACCGCCACGAGCGTCGGCAGCCAGATGGCCGCACGGGTCCGCAGGATCTCCGTCCGCGGGTCGCGCAGGAGTCGCCCCGGATCCATATCCCTCAAGGATAGTCCCGCGGTGAAAACGTTGCCGTCCCGTGACGGTCGGTGACGCTGGCGTCGCACGGCGGTCGGTGACGCTGGCGTCGCACGGCGGTCGGTGACGCTGGCGTCGCACGGCGGTCGGTGACGCTGGCATCGTACGGCGGCCGGCGACGTTGCCGTCCCGCGGCGGCCGGCGACGCTGCCGTCGCGCGCCCGCGGCGGTAGACGTTTACGAGTGGATTCCGTCGTGGCCGACATGGAAGCGTTCCCGGTCCAGGTGCTTTTCGGCATCTATCTCGGCATCCTCACTGGGATCATTCCCGGCCTCGTCGCGTGGGGGCTGGGGTTCGTCTTCAAATACTTCACCGGGGTGACCATCCCCGGGTTCGGTGTGGTCGTCCTCGCGGTCGCGCTGGCGGGGGTCAACGGCGGCCTGCTCGCGCTGGTCGACCCCTCGATCACCCAGTCGGCCAACGCGGTCACGATCACCACCGCGATAATGGTGGTGTTGATGATCTCGCTGTACGCGCACAGCCGCGGCGACGCGATGGGCGCGACCTTCCCCAAGCGCCTGTCGCTGAAGAAACTGCGCGAGCGGACGCTCGCGGCCGACGTTCGCGGCGCGCTCGGCGGCCGCGACGAGGTGCGGATCCGCGTCGTCGGCGACGTGGCGGACATGGAGGGGTACCCCCCGCTGCCGGACGAACTCCGGTTCGCGATCCGCGACAGCGAATGGACGTTCCCGGCCGACCTGCGCATCTCGGAACTCGAAGCACGACTGGCCGAGCGGCTGAAGACCGAACACGACCTTGGCGACGTGGCGATCACTATCGACGAGCGCGGCCGGGCGTCGGTCGTCGCCGCGCCGCCCTTTTCCGGACTCTCGAAGCGCATCCCCGACGGCAAGCGGGCCGTCTCCGTCGACGCACTGGTCCCAACGGGACTGGCCCGCGGCGACGAGGTGACGCTCATCACCGCCGACGCGCAGGTCCGCGGGACCGTCGTCAGCGCGAAGACACGGGGGACGACTCCCGACGCGGGACCCGACACGGAAACGGCGGGCGAGGCGGACGGCGGCGACGAGAGCGGTGACGAGGAGGGGGTCCCCCAACCGGTCCGCGCGCCGACGACGACCGGCGGCGAGGGACGGATCACCGTCGCGGTCACGCGCACGGACGCCGACCCGCTCCTGCGCGCCGACCACGCGCGTGTCGTCGTCGAGTCACGCGGCGTCCGCCGGGAGTACGAACTCGTCTCGCTGTTGCGCCGGGCCGGCCGGCGGTTCAGCCGCGTCCCCGTCGGCGCCGGCGGGCCACTCGACGGACAGTCGGTCGGCGCGGTCGACCTGCGGGAGACCTACGGCGTCGCGCTGATGGCCGTCCGCGGGGCCGAGGGCTGGTCGATCGCCCCCCGCGGCGAGACGACGCTTTCGGCCGGTGACGAGGTGTTCGCGGTAGGCACCCGCGAGCAACTCGAGCGGTTCGCGGAGGCGGTACAGTGACGCCGCTCGCGCTCGTCGGTCGCGGCCCGTTGCAAGGCGAATCCCTGGTCGCGCAGTTGCCGACGGCCGCGGCGGAGGTGCTCGGCCTGTCGCTGGTGGCCGGCGTCCTCGCCGCGCTGGTCGCGCTGGTCTACCGCTGGTACGTCAACGAGCGCGTCCCGTCCGGGTTGCCGATCCTCGTCGGCCTCAGCGGCGTCGCGCTGTATCTGGGGTCGAGCCGCGCGCTCAAGCAGGTCATCGGCAACACCGGTGACCCGTTCGACGAGATGACCGCGCTGGCGAACATCGTCACCTTCCTCGTGGCGCTGGCCGCCGCCCGTCTCGGGACGGACATGGGCGACCGTGTGGGCACCGACGTCTTCGTCGCGACCGGCGCGACGCAGGTCGAGTCGGAGGTCAGCCGCGTCGTCCAGGCGGTCGGCCGCGTCATCACCGTCGAGATCCCCGACGAGGTCGACGACATCGTCGGCTACGACCCTGTCCCGGACGAGACGAAGGCGAAACTCGAAGGGAAGACGTTCGTCTTCCCGCGGCGGTTGACCGTCGCCGAGTTGCGCGAGCGGCTGGTGACCCGGCTCAAGGCCGACTACGCCGTCGGGCACGTCGACATCGAACTCGCCGCGGACGGGACCGTCGACTACCTCGCGGTGGGCGCGCGCGCGGCGGGCATCGGCCCGACGCTCCCGCCGGAGACCTCCGCGGTCGCGGTGCGGGCCGACCCCGCCTTCGTCGCCAGCGCCGGCGACCTGGTGCAGGTCTGGCGGTCCGACCCCGTCGAGCGGGTGCTCACCGCCGAGGTCCGCGCGACGGCCGACGATGTCGTCACGCTCGCAGTCGACGCCGCGGACACGCGGAAACTCGACGCCGGCGAGCGCTACAAACTCGTCACGCTCCCGGTCGAGACCCGCCCCGACAGGGAGTTCGTCTCCCTACTCCGGGCGGCCGACGAGACGATGGCCGCCGTGACCGTCGCCGCCGGGAGCCCCCTTGCGGGGCAACCGACCGGTGCGCTCGATGTCTCGGTCGTCGCCGTCCGACCGGCGGAGGGCCCGGTCGAACCGCTTCCCGGCCGCGACCGGGCACTGCGCGGCGGCGACACCCTCTATCTCGTCGCCACGCCGGAGGCCATCCGGAAAGTCGAAGCGGCCGCGAGCGGCCCCGCGGAGCCGGACGGCCCACCCGACGGCGGTGCCGAACTGCCGCCCGAGGACCGCGTCGACGCCGGCCGCGCCGTCGGCCCCGGTTCGGACGGATCGCCGGCGGACGCGACCAGCGATGCGGCCGCGCCATCCGAAACGGCGGCCACCCCGGCATCGACCGAACCCGAAGCGACCGAGGCGCCCGAATCCGAAGTGGACGAAGCGCCCGAATCCGAAGCGGAGACGGCGACCGAAGCAGAGTCGGAGGAGACGGCGACTGAGGCAAAGTCGGAGGAGACGGCGGCCGTGACAGAGACAGCGGACACGGCACCGAGCGGCAAGGAGGCACAGGACTCCGACGCCGCGGAGTCGCTCGGCGATCCCGATCTGGTGGACCTCGACGGTGATTCGGCGGACGAGAAGAACGAGGCCAGCACGGACGAGGAGGGCACGGACGAAACCGATGCGGGCGGTCAGTGGACGACCGTCAGCGAGGAAAGCGACGAGGACGGCGACGGCGAAGACGACGATGGAACTGGGGAGAGCGACCACGGGAAACGGTCCGGCGACGGGAAACGATCCGGCGACGGGAAACGATCCGGCGACGGGAACCGCTCTGGCGACGAGAAGCGATCCGGCGACGAGTAACGAGCCGTCGTCTCAGTTCGACTGCTTGGAGGGTGCCAGCTCTCGGATGGCGATCTCCACCTCGATCCCCTCGACATCCCAGGTCTTGCGGTAGCCGTTCGTGACCTCGCCGACCGCCTCGGCGCGGACTTCCTCGGCGATCAGGTCGGCGTGCTCGTCGACGAGGGCGGCCACGCGGTCGTCGGCGACCGCGTACTCCAGGCGGATGGGCGCCTCCATCGCCAGGTCCAACTCCTTGCGCATCTCCTGAACGCGGCGGATCACCTCACGGGCGTAGCCCTCGCTCTCGATGCCCTCGGTGAGCGTCGTATCGACGTAGACGACGCCCTCGCCGTCCGGCGCCTCGAAGGCGGCGCCGGCGACGCCCTCTGGGGTGTGGCGGACGAACTCGACCATCTCCTCGTCGAGGTCGACCGACTCGCCGAGCGCGTCCTCGACGGCCGATTCGAGCGCATCGACGGTCGGTTCGGAGACGCGCGCGTCGTTGAGCGCGTTCATCACCATGCCGGCGTCGTCGCCGAAGGCGGGGCCGAGCAGGCTCATGTCCGCCTCGGCGGAGTAGGTAAGTTCGCCCCACGAGCGGTCGGGGCCGACCACTTCGACCCCGCGGGCGTTGAGCCGGTCGGCGAGAATGCCCTCGCGCAGGCGGACGGTGTCGGCGACGCCCGCGTCGCTGGACTCGTCCGCGGCGACGTCGACGACGACCCGCTGGACCGGCCAGCGGAGCTTGCGCTCGGCCTGCTGGCGGGCGTTCGAGCCAGCCTCCTCGACCGCGCGGACGACCGCGATGTCCGCTTCCAGACCCACGTCGTGCCAGCGCTCGACCGGTTCGGGCCAGTCGCACATGTGGACCGTCGGGTGCCCGGTATCGCCGGTCAGCGAGCGGTAGACCTCCTCGGCGACGAAGGGCGTGAAGGGGGCAAACAGCGCCGCCACGTCCTCGAGGACGGTGTAGAGGGTGGTGTAGGCGGCCCGCTTCGACGCCGATTCCTCCTCGTCCCACATGCGCTCGCGGACGACCTGGACGTAAAAGCGGGAGACGTCCTCGACGACGAATTCGAGCAGTTCGTCGACGGCTTTGTCGTTCTCGAAGTCGGCCATGTGGCCGGTCATCGCGGCTTTCACGCTCTGAAGGCGGGAGAGCACCCACTCGTCGACGAGTTCGAGGTCGTCGGCGACCGTCTCGAGGTCCGCTTGGTCGGGCGTGAACCCGTCTTCGCGCATGTACGGCAGGGGGAATCGCGCGACGTTCCAGAGAATGTTGAGTCGCCGCTGCATCTCGGCGGTCTCGTCCCACGAGAAGTTCATGTCCTCCCCCTGGGCCGTCACCGAGAGCAGGAACAGCCGCATCGGGTCGACGCCGTAGTCGTCGATGACCTCGTGGGGGTCGACGAAGATGCCCTTGGACTTGGACATCCCGCGCCCGTCGGGCATGTTGGCGTAGCCGTGCATCAGCACCTGCTCGTAGGGACTCTCGCCGGTCGCGGCGGTGCCCATGCCCAGTTGCGACCAGAACCACCCGCGGGTCTGGTCGTGGGCCTCGATGATCAGGTCGGCCGGCCACAGTTCGTCGTAGGCGTCGGTCTCGGCGGGGAAGTTCACGGTGCCCCACGTCGCCACCGAGGAGTCCAGCCACACGTCGAAGACGTCCGGGACGCGCTCGTAGACGACGCTGTCCCCGGCGCGCTCCTCGGTGATGGTCAGGTCGTCGACCGTGTCCTTGTGCAGGTCGACCGCCTCGGGGTCGATATCCTGGTCGACCCGCGCCGCGAGTTCCTCGCGGTCGCCGATGACGACCGCGTTTTCCATGGATCCCCCCCAGTCCTCGGGAACCCAGATCGGGATCGGGATGCCCCAGTAGCGCTGGCGGGAGACGTTCCAGTCGGGGGCGTCTTCGACGAAGTCGCGAAAGCGGTTGTCCCGCGCCCACTGGGGGTACCACTCCGACTCGCCGATGTTGTCGAGGAGTTCCTCCTTGACGTCGGTGATCGTGATGAACCACTGGTCGGTGACGATCTGGATGATCCCCGTGTCACAGCGCCAGCAGTGGCCGTAGCTGTGGTGGGTGTGCCCGGCGTGGAGCATCGCACCGCTTGATTCGAGGTCGGCGATGATCGCCTCGTCGGCGTCTTTGACGAACTTGCCGGCGTACTCGCCCGCCTGCTCGCCGTAGACGCCGTCGGCGCCGACCGGGCAGAAGACGTCCAGCCCGAGTTCCCGGCCGCGCTCGAAGTCCTCCTCACCGTGGCCCGGCGCGGAGTGGACTAACCCTGTGCCCTCACCCTCCGTGTCGACGTAGTCGGCCGTGTAGACTTCGAGGGCGCCCTCGAAGTCGTTCGCGCCGCCGCCCGGCGCGTCGGGCACTTCCTCGCGCAGGGGGTGCTCGTAGGCCCAGCCGACCAGGTCTTCCCCGAGGAGTTCCTCGACGACCTCGTAGTCGTCGTAGCGACCCGTCGAGAGCACCTCCTCAACCTTCGGTTCGGCCAGGTAGAGCCGTTCAGTCTCACCGTTCTTGGTCGCATCGACGCCGACGTAGCTCCCGTCCTCGTCGACGGCGACGAAGGTGTTCGCGGGGATGGTCCATGGCGTCGTCGTCCAGATGACGAGGCTCCCCTCGCGGTCTTCCAAATCGAATTTGACGTACACCGACGGGTCCTCGACGTCCTCGTACTCGACCTCGTTGTTGGCGATGGCGGTCTCACACCGGGGACACTGCGAGATGGAGCGTTGCCCCTGCTCGACGAGGCCGCGCTGGTGGGCCTGCTCGAAGCCCCACCAGGCCGCTTCCATATACTCCGGATTCACGGTCTTGTAGGGGTCGTCCCAGTCCATCCAGACGCCGAAGGACTGGAAGTCGGACTGGAGGCCCGCGAGTTGCTCGTCGGCGTAGGCCTTGCACTCCTCGATGAAGGCGTCCTCGCCGAACTCCTGGATGTCCTTCTTGTTCTCGAAACCCAGGCGCTCCTCGACTTTCGTCTCGATGGGGAGGCCGTGCATGTCGTAACCCGGCCGGTCGGTCACGTCGTACCCCTGCATGCGGAGATACCGCACGTAGCAGTCCTTGAGGACCTTGTTCCAGGTGGTTCCCATGTGGGCCGCGCCGGAGGTGTAAGGCGGGCCGTCGACGAAGAAGAAGTCCTCGCCGTCGGCGCGGTGGTCGACAGTTCGCTCGTAGGCGTCGGTCTCGTCCCAGAAGTCGAACACCCGGTCTTCGACCGTGTCGGGGTCGTACTGGTCGGGCACGTCCGCGAATCGCTCGCGGTCGCCGACGGGCGGCGCGTCCCCCGCGGCTTCCTCGTCCGCGGCGGTGCCCTCGGCGGCGCCGTCCCCGGCATCTGTTTCGGCGTCCTCGGTGCTCATACCTGCACGAACCCGCCCGACGCTCTTGGAAACTTCGGTCCGTCGATAACGGTTCACACAGTCTGGCGGTCCGTCGATAACGGTTCACACAGTCTGGAGGTCCGTCGATAGCGGTTCACACAGTCTGGCGGTCCGTCGATAGCGGTTCACACAGTCTGGCGGTCCGTCGACACGGTGCCTGTCGCCTGCTCGCGTGACTACGCCATCACGGCGACGAACGCCGACGCACCGACTCTGTCCCGCGCGTCTCGACTCCCGCCATTCCACACAGCAGTCGAACCCACCCGCGAATCCCGTTCGGTTCGATCCCGACTAGTATATCAGATCGTCGCCTTATCGTAATAAACTATTTAAATCTAAGACCGGATTTCGAAGCATGTCCCGAAGATCGGAAGAGCGAAGCGAAGCAGGGATTTCGATACGAGTTCCGATACCGGCGAGCGAGCCGAAGCTGTACGGTCGGTCGGCGGTCGACGACGTGTTGCTGTATCTCTCCCGGCAGCGGTACGACGCGTTCACGCCCAGCGAACTGACCGAGTACGTGGACCACGCCGAGTCGACGATCCGCCGGGCGGTCGATGTCCTCGAGGCGAACGACCTCGTCATCGTCGAGCGAGAGGGAAATCGAACGCCGGTGCGGATCAACCGGGCCCGGCTCTCGGTCCCCGACGACCCGGTCATGCGGATCCCACAGCCCGAGTTTCACCGACCGGTGCGGGCAGCCACGGACCGCCTGACGGCGGAACTCGAAGCGGTTGTGGGAGTCGTACTCTACGGGAGCGTCGCGCGCGGCGACGCCGACCGGCGAAGCGACATCGACCTGTGGGTGGCTGTCAGGAGTGATAGACCGTCGAACCAGCGAGCGGCGAGCCGGATCGTGGATGAACTGGAATCGCAACGATTCGACGGCGACCGCTACGACTTCCACGTCACCGTCGAGTCGGTCGACTCGATGCCGGCGTTCACCGACGATGTCGCGGAGATACTCCGGGCCGGCATCGCCGTCTCGCGGACCGAGGAGTTCGAGACGCTACGGGTGCTGTTGCTCGAGGAGGCGAGCGATGAGTAGCGATCCGACTGCCGTGACCGACGCGATCGACCGGGCGACGGACGCGTTCGAGTACCGTGGCCGCGGGACCGTCGAGTTCGAAACCGGGATCGAACAGGACAGCCAGTGGCAGACGCAACTGACCAAGGCGTGTCGATACCTCGAAGCGTGTCGCGCTCTCCGGCGGGCCGACGGGTTCGATGGGGCCGTGGTCGAACTGTGTTTCGGCGCAGTCGAACGAACGCTCGAAGCGTACCTCCTGCAGGACACCGACGACGACCTCGCGGACTTTCGGGACCACGAAGCAGTCTACGACCGTGCGACACAGCGCGGGCTCTTCGAGCGGGAGACCGCCGCGGCGTTGCGGGACCTGTATCGCACCAATCGGACCGAACACTACTACGCTGGCGCGGTGCCGACTGTCGGGAAAGCGACTGCGATGTACGAACTGGCCGAGTCGGTCCACAGATACATCACCGACGAGATCCGGACGGGTGGTGTCTGTCGCTGTTGACCCGATACACCCCGCCTCAAGCACACTCGCTGCCGACGTGTGGATGACAGAGCGTTGCTTCGGTCGGATCAGTCGCGTGTGAGTCGACCGGGCGTTACCTGATCCGTCCGATCGCGGGCTTTCGAGCAGTTTATGATTGGGTGCTGTCACGCTCCGATATGGTCTCCGCCCCGCTGCTGGCTGTCGCCGGCGCCGTCGCCGTCGGCGGCGTCCTCGCGCTCTGGCAGGCGTACCGCGAGTTGCGCCCGGTGTATCACATCCTCACGAACGACCCCATCTCGGTCCGGGACCTGTCGACCCGCTCGGGCCCGGTGGAAATCGAGGGGACGGCGCGCCCGACCGACGACCACGGCGTCGTCCACACGCCCTTCACCGACACGGACTGTCTCGCCTTCGAGTACGAGACACAGGAGTACCAGTCGCACGGCCAGGGCGGGAGCTGGAAGACCCTCGACGAGGGCGGCACGTGGGTCCCCTTCCTCGTCGAGGACGACACCGGAATGGTCCGCGTCGACCCCGCGGGCGCCGAACTCCACTTCGAGGAGCACTCGCTCAAGGTGCGCGGCGGCGACGACCCGCCCGACCGGATCGCCGAGTACATCGCCGAGACCGACGACGTCGACCCCCAGGACAAGTCCATCGACGTCGTCGTGACGGAACTGAACTACGGGAACAGCCAGAAGTTCATCGAGCGCCGCCTCGATGTGGGCGAACACGTGTACGTCTACGGGACGGCCGGCCGCGCGCCCGCCGGCGAGTGGGGGAGTCGACTCGTCGACGCCGAGGTCGGGGATGGCGAGGCTGTCCCCCAGTTCGTCGTCTCGGACACCTCCGAGCGCGGGACGGCCTGGCGTATCGGCAAGGGTGCGCTCGGCTGGCTTGCGTTCGGACTGGCGCTCTTGGTGGTCGCTGCCCTGATCGTCGCCGTGTCCGTGTGACTGCGGGCACGACGTTTCCCGACGCGTCGACCGAGAGGACGACGACGACCGCTCGCCGGACACCCGTCCCGTTCCAGTTCCACCGCTACAGACAAACGATTAAGTGGCGCGGCAAGCGTGGTGAAAGTAATGAGCGACGACCCCGAGGAGGGGATGCTGTCGTGGGACGAGTCGGTGTTCCGCGACGAGCACGTCTTCGAGATCGACTACGTCCCGGAGACGTTCCACCACCGCGAGAGCCAGATGGAGACGCTGAAATACGCGCTCCGCCCCGCGGTGCGGGGCTCGCGCCCGCTCAACGTCGTCGCACGCGGCCCGCCCGGCACCGGCAAGACCACCGCCGTCCAGAAACTGTTCGGCGAACTGCGCGCCCAGACCGAGGTCAATCCGGTGCGGGTGAACTGCCAGGTCAACTCCACCCGCTACTCCGTCTTCTCGCGGCTGTTCGAGGGCGTCTTCGACTACGAACCGCCCTCCTCCGGTATCTCGTTCAAGAAACTGTTCTCGCAGATTACCGACCGCCTGGTCGAGCGCGACGAGGTGCTCGCCGTGGCCCTGGACGACGTGAACTACCTCTTCTACGAGAGCGAGGCCTCCGATACGCTGTACTCCCTGCTGCGCGCCCACGAGGAGCAGGGCGGCGCCCGTATCGGCGTCATCTGCATCTCCTCCGATATGGATCTCGACGTCATCGACGCGCTGGATACACGCGTCCAGAGCGTCTTCCGCCCGGAGGACGTCTACTTTCCCAAATACGACGAGCCCGAGATCGTCGACATCCTCCGCGAACGCGTCGAGCGCGGCTTTCACGACGACGTGATGGACGCCCCCGTCCTCGACCGCGTCGCCGAGTGCACCGCCGAGCAGGGCGGGGACCTGCGGGTCGGTATCGACCTGCTCCGCCGGGCCGGTCTGAACGCCGAGATGCGCGCCAGTCGCGAGATCGAACGCCGTGATGTCGACGAGGCCTACGACAAATCGAAGTACGTCCACCTCTCGCGGCGACTCCAAGAGCTGTCGGATTCGGAGAGCGCGCTGCTCGAAGTGATCGCCGCCCACGACGGCAAGCGCGCCGGCGAAATCTTCGACGCCTTCAACGACCAGACCGGACTGGGCTACACGCGCTACTCCGAGATCATCAACAAACTCGACCAGCTGGACATCATCGACGCCAGCTACGCCGACGTGGAGGGGCGGGGCCGCTCGCGGGAGTTGACGCTGAACTACGACGCCGACGCGGTGCTGGAACGGCTGTAACTGATCGCGGAACCGACGCCACCACACAGACCAATGAACGATGACGCGTACGACCGCATGGACGAACGGATCGCCGACCACTTCGACCGCGTCCGCGCGCTGCTCGACGACACGATTGACGGCGGCGGGCCGGCCGAACAGGACGACGACGACGGTTCGCCCGACGCGTAGACCACGCTACTTCCACGTACGCGACGGCTTCGCTGATCGTCCCGAAGTGGTCGACCCATTGGTTGACCCAGCCCTCGATCCGATGTGTTCCGATCCCCGCGACGGCCGTGCCGAAATCCAGCAGGTGACCGATCGCCGAAAGTGGTGTGACTGTGGGAAAATAACCGGTCACGGCTGACTGGACTTGAATATAGTTCACACCTCACTAGAACTGGCAAAAGGCCAGGGTACCCGCTCGATCAACTGTGATAAGAGAAACATACACACGAGCGCCATCCCAAAGAAAACCGGAAATTGGGCCACCCCCTCTATTCCGAACTCTTCGATTACTAAGCGGCCGGGTACTGCCGAGGCCACGACTCCGAGATACGGGACGTATTTTTCTACGTCTTCTCTTTCCATATATCAATGATTTTTGATTGGATATATTTTCGTTCTTTCGATAGTGTCCCTGACGTCACAGGACCGACCGTCTGTCCGCCCGCCTCGCTGGTGCCTTGCAGACCGCTTTCATCACGCCGCCGCGGCCGCCACAGACGACCTCGTGACCGCACTCGCCGAGTTCGCGGCCGAGGCGTTCGGCCGTCGCGTACTCCTCGTCGGTGACGGTGCTCCCGCCGATGACGCTGACGCGCATGGTCGAAGGTGGTGTGGCTACGTGGTAAAAACAGCCGGCCATAGCACATGTTGCGCAACATGTATGCCAGCGGACCGTGTATGGGCGAGTATGGCGACTGACGAATCACCCGCGGAAACGAAAGTCAGCGACCGGGGGATGGTCACGATCCCCGCCTCGCTCCGCCGGCGTCTCGACATCGAACCGGGAGACAAACTCCGCTGGGACACCGACGAGGAGGGAAGTCTTTCCGTCGAAATCGTCAAACAGCGCCACGGCGCGTTCGATGACGACGAGATGAAAGCACCGATGGGCGGAGACAGCCTCGAAACCCACGACCGCGCCGGCCACGAAGCGGATCCCGCGTTCACGGAGGAGACGTAAATGGCAGTCGCGGTCGTCGACTCGAACGTCCTCATCGATTACAAGGACACGAGCGCGGACGATCGCCACGAACGGGCCGAGCGCATCGTCTATGCGATCGATAGCGGCGACCTCCCGACCGCTCGGGTCACCAACTACGTCCTGCTGGAGTCGCTGAACTGGATCCACGAGCGACAGCGCCACGCCATCGCGGTTGACCTCGAGAACCGACTCGCCGAGTCGGCAGGCTTCGAACTCGTCCACGCCGCACAGAAAGATTTCTCCAGCGCGGTAGACCTCTTCGAGACGTACGAGGGGCTCTCTTTCGGCGATGCGACTATCGCGACGTACATGCGACGCACTGGGCTCGAGTACCTCTACAGCTTCGACGACGACTTCGACGCGATCGATGGCATCACTCGCCTCGAAACGGCGGACAACCCCTTCGACTGACGACGACCGTCATCGACGAGACAGCGCAAAACAGCGAGCGCACGGTCCCGGACCGTTCAGTCAGCATGTCGGACTAGTCTTCCTCGCGGTCCTGAAATCGTGTTTGGCAGTCTTCAGACCAGTTCGTCGATCGCGGCCAAAAACTTCTGGAACTCTTCCGCTCCGGCTTGCTCCGCGATAGAATGTAACGTGTCAGTCGAAACTTCGTCGTGCATCGGTACCGTTACGTATCGTTTCTCTCCCGTGTTCGGGTCAACGTACTGGAGTTTGACGTGACTCCTGGTCTGGTCGATACGCTCGAAATTCCACTTCCGAAGCGCGTTCACGAGTTCGCGTCCGGAGTACGGCCGGGACACATCGGCTATCCGATAGGATCGGAAATAATGCTTTGGTTTGCGGGTATCTATCGCTCGGTGAACCGCCTCGGGGTCAAGCCCCGAGGCTTCCCGTGGTTTAGTCGGACACTCCCACTTGACCATCGGTCTGATAGCCTCGGGCGGTCGGGTGGGTCACGGTCGGGGCGTCCACGGCCCCCGATGCCTCCCGTCGCACCTTCCGCACAACGGGAAGGTTGTTGAGAGCAGGCACATTCCATTCGAGTTTCTTGATGCCTTTCACGGCGATGTTGACGCTTGCACCTCGGTCGCTATGGTCTTGATGCCCACAGTCACGGCACTTGAACCGCTTCTTGTTGCGGTTCGCACGCTCTGTGTGTCCGCACATCGGACACCGCTGGCTCGTGTACTCGGGGTCAATCCACGCGGTCGGAATGCCCTCGAACGCGGCCTTGTACGATGTATAGAACTGTAGGGCACGGAACGGGAGGTGGTGCAAGCGTCGGTTCATCCGCGTGCCGTAGTCGATACTGTCGCGCATCTCTTTGAGGTCTTCAAAGACGATGCACGGCCTCTCGAACCGCTGGCTCCACTCTACGATGTGCCGAGACGCCTTGTGGAGTCGGTCGCGGACGAACCGTTCCTCGCGCCCTTCCAACGTGTCGTGAATGCTGTCCTTCCCCGCGTTCTGCACGCGCTTTCGCATCGTGAAGTAGCGGTGCCGCTCGAACTTGATCTCGGGGAAGTCGATGACCAACGTGTCTTCGACGCCATCTTCGGTCAGCGCGGTCAACGCGACGTTGTCCTCGTTCACGTCCGCACCGACGACGGTCCGTGAGTCTTCCTTGTCCCGTACGGTCTGATCGGTTTTGGTGACGTTGACGTGCAACTCGGGGTTCCCGTTGTGGAACAGGGCTTCTGCCGTCCCAATCTTCCACTCATCGCTCGTGAGCGCGGTCTTGAGAATGTCGAGGTGGGTGTCGCCGCCTTCGAGAACACCCTTGACGTGCTTGTAGGGCTTCGCGCTGATTCGGAACGCCACGTCACCGTCGTCGGTGAGTGACAGGTTGTACCCTTCCTCGTAGTTCGCACGAAGCGGGTACGCACCGTCCCTGGTGTGGCTCGGCTGGCCGAAGTCGTCGTGCTCGTAGTAGTTCTCCATCGCGCCGAGGGCCTTGGCGACGACACGCTGTGCCGTGTTCTTCACGAGGTCGGCGTCGTCAGCCACGCGATCGGGAATCGCGTCCCAATCCACGCCTTCTTTGGCGAGACGGATGGCTTCGTTGTACGCTGAACGTGATTCAAGGCAGGCGTCGTACAGCAGGCTCTCGTTGGCACTCTGGATGTCGAGTTGGAAGTCCAACGTCTTGACGAAAGCCTGTGAGTCGGTCATTCTTCGTCTTGTTCGGTAGGTTCGGAAGTGCGGACGACTTTCACGTCGGCCCCACGCCAGCGTTTGGGGACGGTGACGTGGGCACTGTTCCCGAACGCTTTGACCTCGCCGTCGAGAACTTCCTCACCGTCAATTTCAAACCGATTCACCATATCAATGTATATACTTTAGATATACTTAACTGTGTTGGTGGAGTGGTTTCGATATGGGTGAGAAGCGGTCGAATCACACGGTGTACAACGTCAACTACCACTTCGTGTGGTGCCCGAAGTACCGCCACGCAATACTCGAACCAATCGAGGATTCGCTGGAAGCGAGTTTCCGCGATGTGTGCGACGAGTACGGCTACGAGATACTGTCGTTGCACATTTCTTCTGACCACGTACACCTCTTTCTATCAGCCCATCCGAAATACGCACCGAGCGAAATCGTGCGGACGGTTAAGAGCATCACTGCGGGGGAGATGTGGGAACAGCACGAACGGTTCTTGGAGGAGTACCTGTGGGGTGGCGGATTTTGGGAAGAATCCTACTACGTCGGGACGGCAGGCAACGTTTCGACCGACACAATTGAGCAGTATATCGAGCGAACGGAACACGTTTAGCGGGGCTTACGGCCTTCACCCTCGGGGTCAAGCCCCGAGGCACTCGGCCTGTTCCGCCTGTAGAACTATCTTACTCGTCGGTGAGCCACGGCGCCGTCGCGGCGTCGGGTTCGGAATCCTCGGGATCGGGACGCGCGTGGAGTTCGAGCGCCTCAGCAAGGTTCGCGAGCGCATCGGCTTTCGTTTCTCCCTGGCTCGCGACGCCGGACTCGTCGTCACGAGCGACGACGTAGCCGTCGCTCTCGGTGAGTGTGACGGTATCGGAGTCCTCCGGGTCACGAGACTGGACGCCCATACGTCCTATTGAACGGTCCCGGTGCAAATCAGTTTCGTCCGTTATCTCGGCTACTCCCAGCGGGAAAACGGAACAGAGAGTGGTCGCCCTCGACTGCGAGAGTCGGTTACTCCAGCGCGTCGAACCAGTCTTCGGCGCAGGATTCGGGTGCCTCGGCGGCCTCGACGGCGCGCCCGACGCCGGCGGCTCCGAAATCGAACCCACGGCGAGCGGGCCCCACGGCGTCGCGCCGCGCGGGCCCGCGGCCGAGATACCGAACCTCGGACCTGATCCGCCGGAATCGACTTGTATACAGAGTCGTATACAGATCGGTATGAGCAAGAGTATCCGAGTCGACGAGGAGACGCACGCGGCGCTGACCGCGCTGAAAGGGGAAAACGAGACGTTCGACGACGTGCTCGCGCGCCTGATCGCCGACCGGCGCGAACGCGTTCGAGCGGGCGCCGGACTCTGGGAGGGCAGCGACGCCGCGGAGAAAGCACGCGAGGCGAGAGCGGAGATGAAACGGGGCGTCGGTGATCGATGACGGTCTACGACAGCAGCGTCCTCATCGAGTATCTCGACGGCAACGCCGACGTCGTCGCCTACGTCGAAGACCAGCAGCACCGCCGAGCGGTCGCGCCGCAACTGGTTCTGTTCGAGGTGTATCAGGGGGAACTGTTCAAAACTGGCCGGCCGGATTTCGATGCCGTCGACGACGCGCTCGACTGGGTCACGGTCGTCGCGGAGCCGACCGGGATCGCCCGCGCTGCTACGGAACTACAGGCCGAACTCCACCACAGCGGCGAACTCCTCGCCGCTCGCGATGCGTTTATCGCCGGCGTGGCGAAACGGCTCGGGGAACCGCTGGCTGTCGCCGATTCCGATTTCGACGTCGACGGTATAGACGACGTGCTCGACGTCGAGCTGTTGTGACGAGAACACAGTCGCAGTCGGCGGGAAAACGAAACAGAGAGCGAGCGTCCTCGGCTGCGGGAGGTGCTCAGTTCAGCGCGTCGAACCAGTCTTCGACGCGGGATTCGGGCGCCTCGGCGGCCTCGGCGGCGCGCTCGACGCCGGCGGCCTCAAGGTCGGCGACCGTCTCGATGCCGGCCGCGCGCAAGCGCTCGGCGTAGGTCGGGCCGACGCCGTCGACCGTCTCGATATCGGGACTGTCAGGCTGGTCCTCGGCGGTCGTCTCGGCGATGGCCTCCTCCTCGGCGGCCGGGCCGGTCTCCGCGGCGGCCGCCTCCTCGGCTTCCTCGGCGGCGGTCACGTGCTCGGGTTCGGCCGCCTCGGTGGCCTGTTCGCTCTCGTCGGGCGACTCGTACTGGTTTTCCGCGTACCAGGCCGACACTTCGGGCCAGACCTCGGCGTGGGAACTCGACGAGACCGAGAGGCCGATGTGACCGGTGGCGTACTCGATGGTGGTCACGTCGTCGCTGCCGACGACCTCGTTGAACGGCTTCGAGGCGTCGGCGGGGATGAGATGGTCGTACTCGCCGATGATCTGGATGATCGGCATGTCGATGTTCTCGACGTCGACGTGTTGCCCGTCGAGTTCCATCTCGTTGTGATAGAGTTTGTTGTCCTGGTAGAGGTCGGTGAGGAACTGGTCGTAGGCCTCGCCGGCGACGTCGATGCCCTCGGAGAGCCATTTTTCCATGCGACCGAAGTTCTCGACGAAGTCCTCGTTCTCGAGGTTCTCGTAGAAGCGAACGTACTTCGAGACGTAGTTGTCGACCGGGTCCATCAGCGCGAAGCCGACGTCGAGGAACTCCGCGGGGACGTTCCCGAACGTCTCGGTGACCTCGTCGGGGTCGTAATGTTCGGCCGAGCCCCACTGTTCGAGGACGCCGCCGGTGCCGTCGAAACACAGGCCCGCGGCCATCAGGCCAAGCGCGTTGACTTTCTCGGGGTGGAGCGCGGCGTACATCGCCGACATCGTCCCGCCCATGCAGTAGCCCAAGACGTTGATGGCGTCCTTTCCAGAGCGCTCGCGGACCTCGTCGACGCAGTTGTCGATGTAGCGGTTGACGTAGTCGTCGAGCGTCAGATGCTGGTCGAGTCGCGAGGGCTCGTTCCAGTCGATGAGATACACGTCGTGGCCCGCCTCGAGCAGTCGGCGAACGACCGAGCGTTCGGGCTGCAAGTCGAGGATGTACGGCTTGTTGATCAGCGCGTAGACGATGAGGATGGGCGTCTCGTGAGTCTCCTCAGGCTCGATACCCACTTCCTCGGGCGTGTAGTGGAGCAGTTCGAGCTTGTTCTCCTCGTAGACGACTTCGCTGGGCGTCTCGCCGACTTCGACGCTCTGGAGCGTCTCCATGGCGTCGGGCAGCTCCTGGTTCGTCTCGGTCGTCTCGGTGAGCGTCTCGATGGCCCGCCGCTGGGCGTCGAGCGCCAGCGAGAACGGGTTCACGGGATCGGCGCGTTCGCTCGCCATGTCACTCCTCCAGATGTTCGAGCACGCGGTCGAGCTTCTGTTCGACGGCGTGCTGGCGGCGCTCGAGTTCGACGAGTCGCTCGCCGACTTCGGCCACGTCGTCGCGGGTGGGGAAGCCGAGCTGGGCGATGGTCTCCTGGCTCACGTCGTCGGCCTCGCGGCGCATCTCCATCATGCGCTCGACGAGCTGGCCGTTCGCGGCGGCGAACGCGCCCGTGGACATGACCTCCTTGAACGCCTCGTTCGCCGACTGCAGCCAGATGTCGCGGTATTCGGCGGCGTCGACCTCCTCGCCCTGGGCGGCGTCGGTGGTCCGCTCGAACATCTGTTCGGCGGCGTCCATCCACACCTCGTAGGCGCGGTTGTACCCCTGGAACCCCTCGGCCATCGCATCCTCCTCGGGGACCGAGTCCTCGACGGCCTCGGCCCAGGACTCGACGAAGGTGGCCTGGGCTTTCATGTTCTGCTCCAGCGAATCCGCGACCGCGTCGTTCATCTGTTCGACCATCTGACTCCACTCCTCCTGGACCTCGTGTGCGTCACTCATTGTTGGATCTCGTGTGTACTGAAAGAAAACTGTCGGGGAGTTACGCCTCGACGTCGATGTCGACGGCGTCGGCGGCCTGCTGCTGGACGTCCTCGACCTGGGACTGGAGGTCCTCGACCTGGCCCTGAAGGGTCTCGAGCTGGTCGCCCCACTCCTCGGCGGCCTCGACGGCGCCGGCTTCGACTTCCTCGTGGGCTTCGACGAGCATCGCGACCTGTTCGTCGAGCGCCTCGACGTAGTCGGCGGTCAGTTCGTCGTAGGCGTCGACGCTCTCCTCGTACTCCGCGGCGACGGTCTCGAAGGTTTCGGCGTGGTTCTCGAGCAGGAACTCGAACTGCTCGTCGACCGAGGCGCGAACCTCGTCGACGGTGCCTGCGGTGCCCGGGACGGTGGACTCGACGGCGTCGAGGTAGCCGTGGACGGCCGTCTGGAACAGTTCGACGCTCCGGCGCTGGGCCGACTCCTGGCTGTCGAGACTGTCCAGCATCGCCTCGTTGACGCTGTGCTGGAGCTCGATGGTCCGCTCGAAGGCCTGCTGACTCTGTTCGATCGTCGTACGCTGTACCTCGAATGCCGTGGTGAGGGGGTTCGTGTATGCCATGTGTATCACTCTCTGTCGCGTTTGACCGGGATGACGACGGTCTGGACGATGTCGCCCTCTTCGATGTCGAGCGCCTCTCGCTCGGCGTCGGGAATAGAGATGCGACCGCCGGACTGGACGCGCGTCTTGAACGTCGCGGTCTGACTCATCGCACCGAGCTGGTTCATGTCCAGCCCGCCGGCGCCTGCCTGCATCATCTGTTCGAGGAACGCCTGTTGCTGTTCTATCGCCTGCTCGCCGGCGTCCTGCCAGCCACTCATCATCGGCGGCCACGACGGCGCGTCGTCATCGTCGGTCATCAGTCATCGTATCGTACAACCCTCAAATACATAAGAGTTGCGCTCGTTACCATTAGATACCATGAGTTGGCATCAAATCCCATCAGGCGTGGACAGGGCGGGATCCCGGGTTGGGACCGGGACCGGAACCGCGGGAAGCCATCGTGGCGGACAAAGCCGAGTCACGGCGGGCCGTCGTGTCAGTGAATCGTCCGTTCCCGGCGCGCAGACGGCGTCTCGCGGCGTTCCGTGTGAACCGCTATCACTACGTTTTAATAAGGCCGAACCGAAGGATGGGACCGATGAGTTCTGACTCGGACCGGAACGCGCTGCTGGACACGTGGACCCAGACGTCCTCGCACATGTTCGACAGCGTGGTTGCGGCCAACCGGGCGGCCTTCGCCGCGTTCGGCGTCCACCCGTCGAACGGGAGCGACGGCCTGAAGACGGTCGACCGGATCGAAGCCGACGAGGACCTGCCGGAGTGGCACGTCGAACTGACCGAACACGACCGCGGGCAACTGGGTGTGGGTGACCGCGTCGAGTTCACCAAGACTATCCTCGAAGACGACATTCGGGCGTTCGCCGCCGCGAGCGGCGATACGAACCCGCTCCACCTCGACGACGAGTTCGCGAGCAAGACCCGTTTCAAGGGCCGGATCGCCCACGGGACGCTCGTCGGCGGCCTCATCAGCGCCGCGCTCGCCCGCCTTCCGGGACTGACCATCTACCTCTCGCAGGACCTGGAGTTCCACAACCCCGTCCGCGTCGGGGACCGCCTGACCGCGGTCTGTGAGATCGTCGAGGACCTGGGCGACGACCAGTACCGACTGACAACCCGGGTACGCGACGGCGACACCGTCATCATCGACGGCGAGGCCGTCGTCCTCGTGGACGAACCGCCCGCGGAGTAACCCCCACTGACTCTCGATTCCCGACAGACTCTCGGGCCTCACTGACTCTCGGGCCTCACTGACTCTCGGGCCTCACTGACTCTCGGGCCTCACTGACTCTCGGGTTCCCACAGTCTCTCGGGTTCCCACAGTCTCTCGGGTTCCCACAGTCTCTCGGGTTCCCACAGTCTCTCGGGTTCCCACAGTCTCTCGG